>JGI24022J15233_10004489_pt1 | contig 14443 bp, 8 predicted proteins | sample Ectturendosymbi2_FD_15233 | JGI IMG/M metagenome (IMG submission 15233) | reverse complement strand
CGGCCATCAACTTTAAACCACGATAAGAATTTATGAAACTGTCGAGGGGCGCCCGACGAGACAACCTGTTTAACAGGTTTTTTTCGGTGTCCCAGCGGCTTAGCTTTAATTTGTATGAAATTGTTTAATGTTTGCGCCAATAAACTCTCTCTCTCTCTCTCTCTCTCATTAGTCTGTTCTGGTTGAACTTCAAGTCTCAATCTTTCATCTGAAATTTTTTCTGCATTTCGGCAATCAGAAAGACTTTTTCTTTTCATAAACTGCCTAATACCCATTTTTTCGGCACTTTCTACAAATAATCATAATTTAAGAATAATCAACGGCCAGAACAACATGAGCGGAGAAAAGTAAGAAAGCCCCTCTCCTAACATTACTAGCTGGATCCGCCCTGGTTGGATTGCACGACAATAATTGGTGTCAGATAGTTTTACAGTTCCAGTGAAAGCATTAGGAACGGCGTACAATATTTTCCCATTTTTGTAATTGCCGTAGTTTGTTTTGTAGTCTTGAGTTTGTTCGCTAGTTTTGAATTTTCAAAAAATTAAAAATCACTTCATTCACGTATGATGTACGAGAGGTAACACATTATATTTAAAAGGCAGCAATAAAGACAAACAATGTCGTGACGATGACATGCTATTATAAACATGAAGTTGATAACAGTTTATTGAGCTTTCGGGAGTTGGTGAGTCTTACGAATTTACTCTAGTAACGGTGAATCTATATTTTGAACATTCGAGGCAAACCTGCCTGAAAATATACGAAATGCAAGTGATTCGAATTTTGCAGCATGTTTTGACTAAAGTCGCCTGCTGAACCCTTTCACGTAATTACTTACATCCAAACAGCTTACAGAGTTCAATTGCACTTTTCAATCACAGTAAGCGAAAGGAAATATGCATTGTGCATTTGTTGCGCGTATTCCGAATTTATGAACGCATCATATAATTTTATTATATTTGCATTTTGTTACGAAAATATACTTACCATTTATCTGTAAACCCATAAAAAAATTAACAGAAGTTGTTCTAACCCATTCAGTTAACAATTCTTGATTCCTTTCCCTTATTAAGTCAAAGTAATTTCAAAAATTATATTAAAATTTCGCTTACTTCATGCCTGATTATCTTTAGTCTATTTGTTTATATGCTCTGTGCAAAAATTCTGTTCCCATTCTTGAAAATCTAATTGCAACAGTCTGCATATTTCGTGGATGACATTGCCGGCAACGTAGTGCTCACCTGGCGATTTTGGCTGTGCTCCTTTTCCAAAAACAGTAAGTGCTGTAGGCAGTTGGGTGCGCATTGTGTGCTCGATCTTCCCGGTTGTTTTGTTAATCATCAAAATCTGGTTTGCATTGTGAACGGCGACGTACACCCAACCCTGCATTTAGGATAAAAAATTTGTCAAATGCAACTTTCATCAGGAAGCTACAATACAACAACTGAACTAGAAATTTTTCAAACGAAATGCACTCACTAGAAAGCAAACAAAACGTTATCTTTTGCGAATAGATTTGCTCACACTGAAAAGGAATCTTGCATAATAGGTGAATCCAAATCGATTTGATTGGCATCATGTAATTCTGATCATAATATCTACGAAGTACTAAACGCAACCGAAGACTACTGTTTATTCTCGGCAGGTTACAAGCATAAATTCGTGTGCAATGAACTAAGAGATAACTGCAGCCATGCTGTGGCTAATTCGAATGAAGGAGTGGCGGGCGCGAAACTACGAACAAAGAGCTGCTTGTAACCTTCATAAAGGAAGCGGTACCTCTGATGCAACAATAAACGTTAAGATTTTTAGCACAACCGCACACAAAGGAGCACCAGGTGGTTGCCGAAGACGCCCATACGCAAGAGTTTCCAGTTTTATGTGTGCATCGTCTTGCAAAAATGTGCAGTGTAAACAGAAAGAGCGCACGCTTTGTGCCTAGACAGTACAGGTAGTTTTTTCATTTTTAGCTGTACGTCAGGACTCTGGTAGTGACAAATTGCGAAAAATCTGCAACAAATTTTCATACAGACTTTAACCGTAATGGAAAGTTCATGAAAATCATTTATTGCTTCCCATTGTGCTCCACTCAGTGAACAAGGTAAACGACTGCCAAAGTGTAATTTGACTAACACCGAATAGATAAACATTAACCCAACTGTTTTGAGTAAGTTTTGTCCTACGTATGCATAACATTGCTTTCATAAGCCGATGAAAGTTTTTTATGCATGCAAATTACATAATTAAGACAGAAGTTGTGTTTTTGCCAGTAAACCAATTTTGCGTTTTTGCTGAACAACTACTTTGCGTGAAAATGATCTTTTTTATTCTGAATGATAGCTTAAACGCTTCAGTGAGAAAAAATAAACGCATGAAAGTTACCTTTTCAAACGTTAATTCTATCTGAATAAGATTTCATGACTGGGAATGCATATAATGTAGTTTCGTGAAATCGATGTGCTATTAAAAAACTTGCTGACTGATGCGACTGCGACACCTTGGTGGACACCAAATACACTTGAACAGAGACATGTGTAGGTCTGAATCATCGCAAAATCATGAAAACAGATCCCAGTCGGCTAATTCCCCGCAAGCTTGCAGAAAACCTAAAACTTGTGATTATCTTTTTATAACGTGCGCTGTTCACTGCTCGTCACTAAATTAGCTACGTATAGAATGCGTGCTTCTTAAAAATGGCATAGAAAAAAGTGAAAAAATATCTGAACAAATAGTTACCATCACAAAGCGACACTTCGACAGCTCAAAGGGTTGTTGAGACTGAATACATGCGCCTGTGTTTATCCGTCAAAATACAAATAGCGTTGTTTCATCGTTCTTTGCATCAACAACCCAGATATATATTCGATACACAAGATGTGTACTCACTCCATAGATGTGTAGATCAGTTAGGTTGAGGCTGCTATTAGAAAACAAGAATTCTTGGAATACAGGAGCATGGATGTTGGCGTAGTAGATTGACATGCTGCTTGTATCTATCCAGAATATTCTGCAGAATGTCAAAGGGTTAGATTTAAATTTCTAGAGCACAATGTCAGGAAACATGTGGTTTGCGAAAAATATTTTTGCATGCACTTGTAGACCGAAACCGTTTTTGATAATATTGATATTAAGCAGCTATTTATCAAACTTCTTGGATCGCTGTAAAATTATCCATTCTGCGACCTGTAACACTGGCATTTTGAATGAATACCTGCAAGCATAGGCTGTAACTGCAGCGTAGCTCGGAAAGTTAGTTGCATTGCATCACTTTAGCGTGCTTTACCTCGAGTAGCCAATTAGTCATATGGGCTCATGGGTGTGCTACTACTTCTTTCCATTATGATAAGACACACTTTGAGCATCTCTAAATGATCTTCTCAAATATTTTTAAAGATCAATTTAACACCAAACCAACTTTTTTGCTCATTTCATAAAGATTCTTGAAAGAAGTAAAAATATTAGTTTTGGAGTGTAGCAAAATGAACAAGATACGCTTTTTCACTTTGCAAACATAAAAGCTTTGAGGTCACAGTAGTTTAAAAGTGATATACCATTTTCGTTACCCCAAGAAATTACAACATTATCTAAGATAATGCAATGTGATTCATTAATATCAATTCTGCAAATTCCATAGTATACTGCATTTTAGGTGTTAAAAACTACAAAGACTTGTAAAATACTGTCTAAATTTCGCAAACACCACCGGTGCAAAAACGTCAGGAGAAAATAGCAAAGCCAAAGTGAAAGTATCCCAAAAAATATTAATTTCCGCAGTCTCTCCAGAAATGCTCCAACAAAACAGTCAACATAGGCGTTTTTGATAAGATTCAGCCCAGAAAAAGGTCCATTTTATGTGTTTTTGGTATTTGCGTTCAAAAGTTTTGTGCTGGTTCTTATTTGCAAATCTATATATTCGCGTTCATTTCATCTCGTCTTGATTTTTATTATTTAGATAGAAAAATGACATTCTGTAAAGATGACATTTCCCACAAGAACGTGCTCAAGTAGTTTGGAAATAAGGAAACTTCTTCAGAAGGAGTCACATTGGTATGAATGACTAAATATATACAGTATTTCCATTCATGCCGAAGAACAACAACACATTACATAAATGTGCCTGTATTCTGATAAGAGGAAAAACAAAATCATTGTTTACTGGCATCTCTTCCGTTAGGCAGAAAACTGAGTTTATTTTCCATAATAGTACTTCTTTGGTGGTATAATAAAAATCAAACCTTGCTGCAAAAGTGAGTCGTGCCAGCTTCTGAAAAACAACTCTTAAACTAAATGTTTTTGCTTTCTGTTTTTGTTTGTTAATCATTTGCATTTCAAAGATTTCTTTACTGATCCCGAAGCAATTTTTCTGTTGAATGTTCCTAATTATGATATGTAAAAAAATTTGCCAAGACCACGTAAAATCATAGCTTTTAAGTACAAGCATTACTGTTTTGTCCTATGTTTTCATTACATTAAACATGAAGTTATACACGAAATATTGCAAGCGCTTTGAATTAGATTAAAGAGCGAAACAACTCAAACCACTTTATAGAAACAAGCGATAAATACCTGTCTGTGTCAAAATCGATGGATAGTTTTGCAGGCCTTCCCGGCGTTTTCACCACCACAGTGGGATTAGCTCCTGATAAGGTAGCTTTCATAATGTGGGCGAAACCGCTCCTTTTATTTCCCTGACTCCAAAGTAAAAGTCTTAGACAAAAAAATGTGAGTTGAAATAATGTCAGACAGTTGGTTTCATCAACTAAAATATCACAGACTTATACATAGTGACTGTTTTTCCGCGGATTAAATAAACTGCTATGACCTTAGGCCGGGCAAACATTAAAAGTTCACTAACATCCATAAAGAAACGGTATATCTTTGAGGGTAACTGCTTCTAATCTGAACCTCAGGACGAATGACGAACTAAATGTCTGCTTTTAACCAGCCTTGAATGGCATAATGCAATTAAGTAGTGGTTCCCAAAGCAAATAACATAGGGCTTGGCTAACGGTGGTGTGAGATCCCAGTAACAACAACTAGGCATATCTTACGTATACCCTTATACGCAATATATGTAAACCAGTACTTAAGTTTAGGAATAGAATGTCGATACTAACACCTGTAAAAATTTTTGAAATTACATACAGACGTTTGGGAGACCGTTGGTCTAATCCTTTCATTGTTGAATGAATGTGACTTAGATGTATCATAAATGCCACCGTTTGTGACTTGGAATCTGACTTAAATATAATATGACTTACAATGCAACAAAGAGGTAACCACCACATTTTGCGCATGCGTTTATCTCTAAACTGGTTTCCTCTTTGCCTATGAAAATATCTCATGTCATAAGTTACTAACATATTATTGATTTAATGTTATCTTCTGATCATTTTTGAAAGAGTATCAACCGTGAGTGGTAGCGGTGTGATTTACGTATTTGTTTCCAAGGTGTAGTTACTCATCCATAAAAACTTTACCCTTTTTGGGGGTAAACAGCGATTCCTCTTGGCGTTGCTATGTTGTTCAAGATTGCAGCCGAATGTTTAAAATCAGATGATGTCACGCATATCCAGTTGCGTCCTTGATCGGTCCAATAAATGTTTCCAGAAATCCAATCCACGGCTATGCCTGAAGCTATTGAAAAATTCGTTTTATGCAAAATGTACTTTGACCGCAGTATTATAAGAGCTTTCCAATATCACTACTACTTTAGAAGGAAAGGATCAACTGAAACAGCAGAAACACAGGTTTTTCAAACCCTTTTGAAATTGACTAGTTTTGAAATTGTTGAATCACACGAGGGATTCATAATGTATAAACACCGCGGTATTAGGTTTTCTGCGTACAGTAGGACCAACCTTTATTTCCCTGGAAAGTTATAAAACCATGATGATTTATCTTTCAATAAATTCAAAAAAATAACTCAGATATTGAACATGAAATTGTTTGCTAAATATATGTTTACCCTCATACAACAAAAATGTTATTAACACAAAACTTTTTATTGTGGTAAAACAAAGCGTGAAAATACTGCTAAAGCTACTGAGTAAGCTGTTTAGACGATTGCAGAGGAATTGTAAAGTGTATTCATAACACTTCGCCGAAATTCGACACGTAATAAGTCATACCAACACACTTTCAAAAGATTGGTCCATGAACTTACCGTTAAACGCCAAACAACAGTAGTGTCAACTGAACTACAAAACGTGCAAGCAAAGCGATTGTGTTTCTTATTGCATAACTATTCGGAAATGCGTAGGCTACATCGCATGTACATTATTCGAAACGTCATCAACGCTAAACGTCTTTCAAAGCACAAAAGGTGTGGGCTTTCAAATAGATTCAGCAGAAATTTCATGTCGCTGTTCACGTAAAATACACGTTAGGTTAGCACTAGCTAATTGCAAATGCTTATGAACAGAATTATCTAGGCCCCTAGCCAGGTTTTGAGGTTTGGAGGGGCAAAATACATTTTTAGAGGGCATGATTTTTGTTTTTATTATATTTTTAAAACAAATTTTTCTGGGAATAAAAAAATTTGAGGGGCACTGCCCCCGAATGCCCCCCGTGGCTGCGTGCCTGCAATGCTCAGGTACAGTAACAAAATTTTGCAAACGCGTGATTCAGCCATAAGTTCATGGCAGAATTGAAGGTACTGCGTATTTAGGAAACGGTGAAGCTGTTTCAAATGCAACTAATCAAATTCAATCGATTGCTATGTGCACAAAGCACATAAACCGCCTTCTTGGTGGGTTCGTAACAGCGGTATACGTACCAGATGTACAAATTGTACCAGATGTACAAATTCAGGTTTATTCATGCAGTTGTTTAACGCATATTGTGCTTTTGTAATAGAATCGTAATAAAAATTGCAGTATCTTCAATTAATTCAAAATCAGCCAAGGGTTTGTGGTATGAATTAAAGTACGAAGAAAGCATAAATTTAGCAAAACAGTATGCAAATGTTTTATGTTTGCGACATCTAAAGGTTGGTGTTCGTCACAGTGGCAACTTTCTAACTTGTTTGAACATTATGTTTAGATCTTAAGAGTTCTATAGCTTTATCTTGAAGTCAGTCGCAGAGAGTAAAGTGGTTTAGCAGATCCACAAGCGTTTGTAAGGTGTTGTGCTGGCTTGTCAATTTGGGAACACCAGTTGATGTTGTCGTCAATATGAAATCAAATTGTTACCCTTTGGTTAATTATTTAAATATGACATGTATCTTCACATCTCTACGGGTGTTGATAAACAATCAACTGAAGTTGCAGTTCATTGTGATGACTTATTAATAGTTTTGGTGCACTGTGTTCAGTTGTTCAGAAACGGTGAGAGTTATTAAAAGGTTGTGCAATAGCAAGCTTATCAAAATTACCTTGTTTGGTTATTCCTTTGTGATATCGAAGAATGGAACGCGTTTTCGTGCTGACTATCGCCAGATTCCCACGCCCAGTATCCATTACCGCAATTTCATTGCGCTCGTGGTTACTGCAAAGAAAATTTCTCACTTCCCAGATTTTTATCACGTCAGCAAAAAGTGTCACGTCAGCAAACATTTTATCACGTCAGCAAAAGCATTGCTGCAAAGTCTTTCAAAACTACCAAAGATGTTTCTACCTAAGCTTAAGTATATCGCACGTGCACGGTGATTTCGACAAATATTTAAGCTACATATCAGTATTTCAAATTGCAACAATGCCCGATCTACTGTATCTTCTTTCAGAATAGCAGAATGTTTTAGCCGTACTTTCTTCAGAAAACTGTGCAAAACTCATGGAGTCGTGCAAAAGAAAAACTTTGTTTAATACCTGTCAAGCGAACCGATAAAATGCGGGAATCTCAAGATCAACAAACGATTACTGAGCACAAACTTTCTGTAGAAACGCTGGCGGTGAGGAAGGGCAGATGTGAAATAAATTCCAGTTGTTCGAAACTCTGAACGTTCACTACTCCACATTAGAATCGGATTGATTTGAGCTGCAATTTCAAATAATGCTTTCTTGATATTGAGTTTCTTTGCATTAGTTTCTTTGCTGTAAACTGCATTGAAAACTACAAGAATTATGAGAAACACAGATAACAAGAGTCTGTTCAAAGTTCTAACTACCATACCAGCGCACAGCATCAATAATGCTCTTTACTCTTGGCAGTAATGATCTTTACTCTTGGTTGTTTGCATGACGATTTTTAGGTCAACAGATGTTTTAAATGAAAAAGTCTTCTCACACTAACGTTACATAGAATCCAGAAAATGTCTTACCGAAAGTCTGGGTCTGAAACGCTATCAACCAAGCCACACATATCACTGAAAATTCGTTATAGAACATAATTGTAGAATTAACACGATTTTTCTTCTTTGCGATAAAATAGACTCATTGCAAAGTTTTTTCTGAATATTCCATCAATTTCACCCTCAGGAAAAGGTTTCAAAGCCGGTATCAGGCAAAGTAATCCAATCTAATTGAAGATGCGTCTGTAGAAGAACTGCTTTTCAAATCTTCAAGCCGTGCTTAGCTCCATTTCGCGTAAACCACAGCAGCTGTATTTATAAGGCTAAATCTATTTGTGCATAAGTGATGAGTGGAAAAAATGCTAACACTACAACTGCTTTTGATTCACGTACTAACTCCAGTACTTTTTATTTTATTTCATTGCACACCCACGCTACCTATACGTCTGTTTCAAGGCGTCAGTCTTTCGTGCAAGCTTTCATCGCTCCTCGCAATATCGACGTGTGCGAAACGCTGACGTGGACAAGAGCTCGCGTTTACTAACTCCTAGCAAGGAAAAAGCGCACAGTTTAGGAATGGTAATCTGGGGATTTGCTAAGACGAAATCCGCTTTTCCTCTGGGTGCAGCTCTGAGCGATGTTTGGCAAGCTCTATAAGATCGCCGTAATGGCTCATCGGAAATTTTCCCGAACCCAAGATATTGATGAAATAATGCATTTAATTTTTTAAATTCGAAAAACGTGGCTTGGTTCCTAGTACTCACTGGAAGCTTCAGAAATTAATGTTTCGCTTCATACACTTCTCCTTCCCGCAAAAAAGACATTTTTTCTACTTTTGCCGATCGATACACATCAAATTGCAATAAATCTTTCCAGCGGCTGATCCAGCTTTGGCGTGTGAGAAGGCAATAAAAGAACAGGATGTCAGAATATAGTTCAAAATAATCCTAATTGTACCAATATTACACAAACGCTTGAATACTGTTGCGAGCAGGTGTGATTACTAATTTTAGAAATTGGACCTTTAAAATTTCTGCACATATGTATAGTTGTGGTGGGCAGAGTAAAGCCATGTTAGTGTTTTACCACCGCTAAAGACTGAATCTGCCGTTTGCGTTAACCGCTCAACACAACGCTGCAGGTCCTTTAACTGCAAATGCTTTTAGGGCAGCGGGAGTGCATTGCACCACGCGATATTATCCTTGACCTACTCCATGCAATGGAAAACTGCCATACGCAACCTGAGAGAAAACGTGTAAGTTTTATTATGAAGCCAAACCAGAAGCATTTCAAAATTGTGAGAGGGTATATGAAGACGAGTTCGAGACAGTCCCGTCGCCCCGGGGGGCTTTGGTGGGCTTAAACCCCCCAATCAAAGCTCCAAGCCCCCAAATTAAAATATGAAACATTATAAATCAGTGGAATTTTTGTTAAATTTGAATGTCAACCCCCACCCCCTGCACAAACGTCAAGCCCCACCGCACAAATGCAGAGCCCCCTTATTGACCACTTTCTGACGACGGTTCTGGTTCGAGATGCGGCAAACGGCACAAAAAAGGGTGACAAAAGGTTCGAAACGAAGGACAAGGCTGAGTTAGCGATCGGAAATGTATAGCTTGTGTGGTAAGCTTCCGTTCAGCTGGAACAGCTATGGAAGGAAGGCAAGTTCGTAGTGGCAGATGCGAATGAAGTGAGCTCCTGTACAGCTGAGAATGATGAGGTGTGTTTGGTCATATCATACTTGGGTGAGCAACCCTTGCCGTCAAAGCACTGGAGGCTGGGAAGGCTTCAGCAGACTGTGATGAAATCCGACCTGAAATGCTCAAAGCCTTGAATCGTAAAGAAGTTCTTTGGCTGACTCATGTGTGTCAGGTGGCCTGGTGTTCTGCAAGAGCATGGATGGTCATCCCCATACACACAAAGAGAGACAGGAATGAATGCAACAACTACCGGGGCCTTTCTCTCCTTAGCCTCCCTGATAAATTATATGCCAAGTTCCTTGAAACAAGATGCCGCAAAATAATTTAACCAAAGCTAAATGATACACAGTGCAATTTTCGTCCAGGCCGTAGGGCTACAGACCAAATTTTAACTCTCCATCAAATTTTCGAGAAATCTTGGGAGTATGCCAAAGACGTCTACACATGTTTTGTCGACATCGAGAAAGCATAAGACCGGGTTCTCCGTGAAAGCTTTCGGGAGCGTTGCGGGAGCACGGTGTTGATGGCCGCCTGTTACTGGCCGTTGAGTCAGTGTATTCCATCTCAGAAGGTTGTGCGCGTGTCGGGGGAGTTAAATCACAACCGTTCGCCATTGATGTTGGACTCCAATAAGGATGTGTGCTGTCAGTGTCATCACTCCTCCTCATAGTCTACATGCATTGGATAGACAGTCACAGCCGAGTTGATGAGGGTGTCACAATTTGGAGCTGCAGAACCAACCACTTACTTTTGCGTACGATTTGGTTGTGCAAGCGCAGTGGTTCTTAACCGTTTCTCTACCACGCGTCCCTTAAGTAATTGTCCTTTGTTTCAAGCTTCCCTGGCATTAAATATGTTGTAAAACCAAATGTATTTATTGGTAAATTCATTGATCAAACTTTCCGTGTTGCAGAGCGCGTAAGGTCTTGCGCCCCCTGGAAATTTATTGACACCCCCGGAAAAGTGTGTCACCGCAGTTAGCAACAGGTTTTCAACATGCACTCGATCGGTTTTCTGCTGCATACCACCAAGCGGGATGAAAATCAGCATTAAAATAGAAGTATTGATCATGCCTCTCGAGAAAACCAAGGTAGTGTATACTGCAAGTGAGTGGCAATACACGGCAGCAGTTGAAGTTCAAGTACCTACAGGAGGGGCACGGCCGGATTAACCATTGGGTAAACCAGGCAAATGCCCGGGGCCTCACGCTTAAATATGAAAACACTCCTTTACTGGTTTTTCATGTTTTTAGTCTGTTCACTACGCGTCAAAATTGTAGAGCTTTTTGATTACTGTGTTTAGTATATAGGTTAAGGAAACTGACAACTGTGGCATTTATCGTTTTTAAGTGACTTGAAAGAAGTNAACCAAACAGAANCACGCTTTATGACCNAATAAATACATCGAAATCAGTGCATCNATGGACGTCCGCAGAAATTTTTCCAGGGTGGGGACAACGTCGAAATANTGCTTATANTTTTCAGGTTGCTGACGATGCAATGCAAGTGGACGTTCACAAAACGCTTTACCCTTCTACCCCATTAGTCTNTGCTGGTTGAACCTCAGTTCTTAATCTTTTGTCTGAAATGNTTTTTACACTTCGGCTATCAGAAATGCTATAAGAATAATGAACGGCCAGAACAAGATGAGCGGTAAAAAAACAAGAAAGTTAGACACTATCGCAAAACTTCTTCAAGCAATGAAAAGTATAACTACACGTTGACAAGACTATCGTGTTCTTACTAAAGTTAGAACACCACGCAGGCTTTAAAAAAGCTGAGATGAATTAAAAACAGCTTTGTCCGGAGTGCTCACTAAGAAGTCAGAACTAAACCTTAAATATAAAGCCTATTCCCACAAGTCTGCATACATGTATTCTTACAAGGCACGTATTTTATACTGTGTGAAAAGAAGCCTACTTAAGAGTCGTTTGATTAAGCTATTCACTCGGGCACTTTGATCACAGTCTCACACTAACAATGAATTTTTGAAACTTGTGGAAGCTCTGCCAGGACCGTAACCAGGGGGGTTCAGGGGGGCTTCGCACCCCCTGCAAAACGTTTCGTCCCCCCTGGAAAAATCTGTTGGGCATAATTGAAAATTATTGGACATAGTTTGAAAAATTTGGACCCCTCTCAGAAAACTCTTCGCCACCCCTGGTGCCTCAAGTTAGTTACGGGCCTGAGCACTGCTACCGATATACTCATGCTTCTTTTCACACAATATAAGACTACACGTGACTTACCACTATCAGCAATGTCACTGTCTGGCTGCATTACCTGCCAAGATGACAGTGTTCAACAGTCACATGCAGGGCTCCCATTCAGCACTGGCGCAGCCAGAATGAGGCCTAAGAAGGTCATGCCCCCCCGAAACAAACTTGCTAAGATTTTTACTGGTGCTTTGTATCAATTTGCAACTGTTAGAAAATAAACAGAAGGAACAGTCGGACTCAAAGACAACATCATTGACTGGTCCCTCCCGAACAAAATGCTTGGCTGTTCTACTGACATTCAATGGTTTCAAACAAACCCAGATTGCACACCAAAAATTCCATATTCGTACAAAAAAAAACAGAAAGCTTTGTTACCAACAAAAACAAATGAGTGTGCTTATTTGAAATGAAACGAGTTCCTCTTCCAAATTTTCTTCTGCAGCGCAAACATTAACATTTGGACGACCTTTTTGTTGCTCAAGACGTTTTTCATACCGCCGGTAACACACTCTGTTGATGATATCTATCACTAATTGTAGACTTGCATTTCTTATTAGTTGTACAATCTTGAAGTGCAGCGATATCTAAAATCCCACAAAAAATATAATGCCGATGCCTTCTTCCTCTAAATGAAATTTATTTTTAATTTGCATGCACAGAGAAACATGGAAATTCAAACAATCAATCCCAACTGTTTTTTCACCAGTTCTGTTGTTGCTACGCGTTTAGGGGGCCTCGCGGACACGACTTTGTCCGGGGCCTCGCGTTCATTTTATCCGGCCCTGCCTAGGGGTAGTATTTACAAGGTGATGGAAAGCCGAACGAGGAGATTGATACACGGATTGGTAAAGCTGATGGCGTTCTACGTGAGTTTTATCGCTCTGTGGTCACAATACGGGAGTTTTCGAACACCGCAAAGCTGTCAGTTTTTAAATCAGTCTTTGTTCCAATCCTTACCTTTGGTCATGGATCTTGGGTAATGACCGAAACAAAGCGCAAGCGTCAGTGATGGGATTTTTGCGAAGAGTCCACAGTGGGACACTTCGCGACAAAGTGTGCAGCTATGAAATTCGCGGAGCCCTGAATGTCGAACCACTTCTTCGAATCAGGAGATCCCAGCTACGTGATTCGACCATGTGTTCACAATGCCCCACTAAAGACTGGCGAGGCAAGCCCTACCGGCTAAACCCACGGGAAAGCTGTCCATAGGTCGTCCAAGGGCTACATGGAGTGACTACATCTGCGACCTTGCTTGGTTCTGTCGTGATGTGCAGCCGACCTGAAATTGCTGCTGACCGTGAAATATTCCGCGTCCTCCTAGGGATGCTGCCCCCGCGATCCCCCCTAAAGGTTAAGTGGGCATGAAAATGAATGAATGATCTTCATCTTGCTATAGTTATACGATTCACCTACTGAGTAGGCATGATCAACACACATTCAAATAGAATCGTTCCTTAAGACCGGAATTGCACATGCACCACTACCACTGATGTGCTAAAAATAGGTTGGGTTGTGTGAAGATTTCACATTCACATGGCTTTTGATTAAATTCACGTGATTTGCTTTCAGTCGACTAAAAATTCAAATACCTTTCGTTAGCTGCCCAAACGTTTTTCTTGGAGTCATTCCCTTAATAGTGAACCACTTGGCATGAACTCGTATATTTGTAAACTAAATGTGTGTCGTAAATTCTCGTGCCGGGCACCTGCCGAAGTTGACTTGACTCACCACGAAGATTTTCCGTGCTGTTGTGCAACCCTTATTAAAAGCAATCATTTTGAAACGTGATGGTAACACTTCATAATGTTTTCAATACTTACCGCCGTGCAGTAATTTCCGTGCAAAGGCTTGCCATTAACTCAGAGTAGCGGTTCCACATAACCGTCTGGGTTATCTTGAACACATATTTTGTTACCAAAAAGTTTACGCGAGAGCTAGAACATTTCGTTTACAAACTTTTCCATCCTTTTTTTCTATCTCCGAAGGTTTGTTCTACCCTCAACAATTATGAGTAGCCGATGTACATGATTCAACTATCAGGACGTGGGACAATAAATACTTGATAAAAGTAGACTATACGTAAATGTTTTCTTGATGATACGTTTTTCACATGAGATTACACGATCCAAAGCAGTTTTTCGAGTGTCTTCAATACACCAGCAACAAATAATTAAGCCATGACTAGCAAAGCTGTACATGGACTCAGGGGCGCAGCCAGGATTTTTCTAAGGGGGGGCTGAAGTTATGGAAGCAAAAGCCTTGAAAAGGAAAAGTTGCTTGTGATTAGAATAGTCAAGG
>JGI24022J15233_10004487_pt1 | contig 14446 bp, 6 predicted proteins | sample Ectturendosymbi2_FD_15233 | JGI IMG/M metagenome (IMG submission 15233) | reverse complement strand
TGGCAACTGTTCGGGTGGCAGTTGTCGGGTGGCAGTTGTCCGGGTGGCAGTTATCCGGGTGGCTGTAGTCCCAGGTAAATCTGTCCGATTTAGCTAAATGTATGCAGATTTAGCTAAACGTGCGCAGATTTAGCAGTTTTGTGCTATATCTGTCCGATATATCTTTTTACGAACGGCGCTCCATACCCGAGATCTAGTGCGACCTAGCAGTGGCTCACAAGAAATCGCCCAAACGATGAAGAAGTTTATAGCACAAACTCCCTTAAATCGGAGCTTGATACTTGCATAAGTAAGGCCGCGACAACGTTTGGTTGACTTTGCTCAAGTGTGTGGTCCAGTAGCCTCCTATTAGTCCGCGTTAAAATGCAGATGTACATGGTCTGCGTGCTCAGTGCAGTTTTTTAAAGGTGTTTTAGGGACCCGATTCGGGTCCCTAGAATTGAAAATCGGGTCCCTAGTATCAGCGAAAATTATTATCAGGTTCCTAGAATCAGAGAAAATCGGGTCCCTAGAATCAGAGAAATCGGGTCCTTACAGATCCAAACCGGGTACTTATCATTTTCCTAAAAAAAACCCTGGCTCAGTGTGCTCCTCTATGGGTGCTACACGTGGGTGGACAACGTAATCACACCAAGAACGTCGTCATAATTATTTTCGCCTCTGTTTTCTTCGCTCCATATTGGGGCTGTTGTGGATCTGATACCCAACACATCGGCCTTGGAACCAACAGGCTGGCATGACCTCACTGCCATTTTTAGACATCGACGCCTTCCATGGGTTGGACTTACATGCCGGATGGAAAATGACCGCCTGCCAAAGCAAGTTCCGCACAGTGAGTTACAGTAGCTAATGCTCCTCGATCAACTGGATGCCCAAAACTAAGCTACTGAAACGTGAAACGTGACACAGACGCTTATTTCGTCAGACAAATGTGCATCAAACAGTAAACAGCGTAAATTTGACAAAGGGGGAACACTGCGCAACAATCGTGTTTGGAGGATTCCGAGCGTTTCCGTGCTTCTCATCGTCTTCGATCGGATGGGCCAAGAATGAACGCAGTAACAGATAGCGCCCAATAACCTGGGAGTACTACACATGCGTTTCAGCTTTCTGTCGGGTGGCGACATAGAGCAACAACAATGCGGCTTTCAAAACAGTGGATATACCTACGTGTTATCACTGAGTCTTTATACCAGAATAGGATAGGCAAGAAAGTTTTTTGCAAAGGCTTCTTCTGGTAACCGCACAAGCAAATTTTTTCAACCAATAGTGCATTTTACCATTTGTTTTTTGTACAACTGCGCCATTTTTCACTTTTCTCATTTTTCGTGCTGTTGTACGATTGCACTAAATTCGAATGGCCACGATTTAGAGTAAAAGATTCTTTAAAAATGTATTGCCTGAACAAGGGTATTCTACAAACATAATGGCTTTTGTAGAATACAGTACTGGAAAGTATTTCTTGGGGTACTGTTGATGTAAATAACCAGGTGAGCAAACAAATTCATCAAAATGGTCCCCTGAAAGATGTTGCCACTGCTCCAATATCAGTTTAGAATTCTTGTGGCTTCTCCCGTAGGCTATTCCTTTTAAGGAGTATTGAATCAAGGTATTTCGTATAGGGTATTGACTAAAACCTTCATTTTGTAATACCTACGTCTGACACGTCTGACTTGCTTTCGTATAATTTCTTTTTACATTAGCTTATGTCAAAATGCATGAGTATTGCACCTTAGAATAAATGATATACTCAATTTGGCTTTTGCATCAGGTGAAGTGTTGTTAATTCATACAAATTACGGAACAACTTTATCAACACAAATCACTGGCATGTATTAAACTTTAATCAATGCCCGAATCTATATGCGTTGACAGATAAGTTCAGACCTAAAAAAGCAAATAATGTGACTTCAGCAGAAATCAACTAACGCAGAATACACAGTGCAACCTTACCGTTTGTGTTGTTAAGGTTATTCCTGGTCTGCATGGAGTGGTTACACACCGTGCTCTGTGACGTGTGGAGCAGGATCTATGACGAAGACACGAATTTGTCTAAGCGACGGTCAGCAGGTAGTTACAGCCTACAGCCATGAGTAGTCGCAGACCCGTCAATACCTTCATAAAGATAAACAATGTGATCAATAAAAAAAGCTACCAAGTGGCAGTTTGACTAAGAAAATGTTTTCTTTTGGTAATGACCTAAAGTATGGATTTTGCCATCTTGACGCTGACGGATAATTAATAGTTTTTGTTAGACAACGGCTTGCTGGAAAGGTAGCAAAACCTTATTTCGACTGCTGGAAAGGTAGCAAAACCTTATTTCGACTGTGCATCTCGGAACTACTTCCGAGGTATACCCAGAAATCGAACGGGTTGTTCGTAGTGGTCGCACCAAAGTATTAACAAATGCAGAATCGTGTTTTAAAATCAAGTAGGCCTGAAAATTGTTGAGAACCGGTCACGTGCCCACTATCAAAAGAAATTACGAATAGATTTTGATTTGTTGGTGTAGGTTGCTTCAAACTACTGTCCTGGCCAGGACACCCTTAACCAAAGGTGTTTCGATAGACCATGTACACGTACGAGTGTCTTTGGACCTTGGACGATGTGGACGGAGTGTTCTGCGTCATGCCAGCCATCCTACGCCAGCTCTGTACCCAAACGATATCGAATGAGGTTAGCGATATACGTTTAGCGAAAAACAGGCTATGACTTGTGCTGAGTGTGCTTCATCATGATAGCTGCCGCTATAGCGTTCCAAACCCGACATTCACGGGGAACAAAAAGTTTGACCTTCAAAGCAACACACAGTTTTTTTTGTACAAAATGTACCTTTGCCATTACAAAAATGTTTCATCCTAAATAATGCTTCCACTCAACAAACAACTATTGACCTTAAAAATTGAAAATGTTTTTTATTTTTCGTGAAACTTCAGAAGGCCCTGAAACGCCATTAAAAGTACTTTTTCAAAAAAATGAGGAAATGTGTTCAACTATTTCAATTCATTGATCATTCACCAATAAGTTTCCATTTTGCTAAACATAATTCAATTAATTTTCAAACGTTGGAAGAAAATCATTCTCAGCCTCTCGGCTGGTATATACATGGCGGCGGTTGCAAACTCGGAAAGGACGCTCGTTTCGTACTGGAAAACAAAAGCTTTATTTGACGTTAAGAAGCTGGCATGCTTTTGCAGATGTATGGATGATGATTTTGAACAATGTTCAGGTCCCAGAATCGAAATTCAGTCTGAAGCATGCAGCACCCGGCTCTGCTGAACGGATATTCCTTACTTGCAATGTTGCAGTTGGTTTTGTGCGTGTTGTTAGGATTCGTGTGTACACATGTTAAAATCTTGAATTCAAAATATGTCTGACATTTCTACTTGTTTCAATACCAAAATATTTTTTGGGATCGGGATCAGGCTTGAACAGTTAATTGAAACCTGTTTTTTCGCCACTGAAATAAAGATTTGCTTGTAATTAAGCAATCTGCAATGCATAAACTATGAAAAAAGACTTTTTTCTAACTCCTGTGGTTCAAAGTATTCCGCTTGAAAGAATAACTGGAATGTTTCCCAAAGCATTTAAACAAATATTTCCTATAAGTGCCATTATCATTTGCCATGTTTTAGACAGATTGCTAGCGTTACCGAAGACTTGTAAAAATATTTAGTAGTGGAATGCTTGTTCTTTTACCTTCGGTCGAGCTCTGCCTATTGTTCGTGATCGCTTCAACGCTGTGTTGAAACTTCGCTCGCATTGCACCGATGCGATACGGGCTGGGCTTTTTCAACTTAAAAAAGGAAAAGGCAAATTAAAAGCGCTGGGTGTGATAAACAAAAGTAAACACCGTAGCGTTTTAGACCTGTACGTGTATCCGAAACCAAACAAGTTTGAAAAAATGATTCGTATCAGAAAAGAAAAAGGAAGGTCTTTCACATACTTCTTGCTGCTGAAATGAATCGCTTGGGCCACGAAATGAATCACCTGCACCACGTGTGATATTTTGCTGCATTTATTCTTACTTACGTGGATTANCAAGGGGTTTTGTCGCGAAAAAACAAATGAAATAAAGTAAGTTACTGTTATTGAATCTATGTTGTAGAAGCTTATGCCGAAACATTTTCTAGGTATANGGTATTACGAGTTAAAATACAGCAATTTGTTAAGAGATCAGTTAATAAAATTCTGTACATAAAAGGCACAGAACAGTTTCTTGACAANTATTTTAAGAAAAGGAAGAAATTGTTTGCCACATGTTATACTAACAGCTTTCACCACGTATGAGTGTCACTCAGCGTCCTCTCTGCTTGACAAAGAGTCAAGCTGCAAAAACGTCTTTTTCTCACGCACTATTATTTTGCCTGCGGGAACAAATCTTCTGTTCTCAATCACACCAACATTGTACCGCTCGGTGCCTTGCCTGTTGGTCGCAAACACACCTTGATAATTATCAACGACCTTGTGTGCCTTTGAATTTCGTACCCGGACGTAGTTGGAACCAGTTTCTTCAGGCAATTACATCGATTGACTTGTTGTGTTATTCATTTTTGTGCAGGGTGTTNCGATTTAAGACGGACCAAAAATAGATGGACAAGTTTAGCATGACGTGCGGTACACGTTTCATAAGAATTTTTNCAGTTTGCCCTTGATTGTATGTTGGCGACAGGGAATGCCATGCAGTTTCGGGGAATACTATTGTCCTCGCTGCAACCGGTAGTGGTCAATCACAAAAATAAATGCACCATTTCGAACATTTAACTATTTTGCAATTTTCAAGCATACCATTGCTCATGAAGCATCAAATGCATCGCATCGCTTTAGTTTGTGAAAATTTGAGACAAAGGTCTCATCATTTTGGGTTTTTACAAATGTTATCATGAACACGGAAATGTGGAAACATTTGGTTTATTTTAGGATTGGTAANACAGTGGTTTACTAGCTACGTTGCTTCTACAGAAACTTGGGAACCTAACCAGCAGAAAAATTTTAGCGAATTGGAATAGCGTGTGTTGTGGNCAATGAACTTTGCTNCATGGTTGTCATCTTTATAATACAGATCGCAGCAAACTTTATTTGGATGGATCCGTGCCAGAATGTACTTTCATAAATTTCTAAGGATGGTCTTTCATACGCTTTTCAGAAAACTTCCAGCCGGACTGGTTGGTTTTGAAGATGAGTTGGAATTGGTCTGGTTGGAAGAGTACAAATACATGAAATAGGATCACTATTCGAATAATGTTGAAAAAGACCTTTGTACACGACAGTCTAGAGACCAAAGAGAGCCTCATCAGCAAATAGCTTTTTCAAAGTCTGCCCTACTCATGATTGTCCGCGAGCTGTTTCATGCACACATCGTTGTTGAAAATTGAACGTGGCATTTAAAGTCGTTTTCACTTCTTCACGTTGACTAGACTCTAAAGATAAGATACATGTCTTCAACTCATGCTAAAACTATCACAGAAACAACATTGCTTTCCATTTAATAAAAGTTTAATAAATTTAATAAAGTACAGTTAACAATTCAATCAACGACTCGTGATGTTCATAACAATGCTCCTGCTAAATCTTGGAAAGATGCAGAAGGCATCATTTTCATTAAAGTGGGTGCGTCTGCTTTCAAAGCAAATGACAAACTTTGAAATAAACAATAAAAATTCAACTTTGGCGTTTTTAGCAGAGCAGCGTTATGTGGATTTTTTTCTTAAAACATTTTTCAAAAGCAACAGCTAAAGCACAATAATAAAGGAAGGATTCATAAACAGAAAACAAAAAATTTTTATAATTCCCTATTATTGTGCTGGTTGGGACATTTTCTTTCGTACTCGACAAAATTACTGCCATATTTGCATGATTTTTCGTTTCTACTCTGCAAGCACATTGTCTTTTATCACAGCATAACCTTCTATGCATGCTTCACAAAGAACATTGTTTATGTTGAGGTTATACTGTGATGGCTCTGTACAAGTGCTTTTACCTCAATCTTGAAAATATTGGAGTTTGCAAGGGGAAACCGTACACGGCTAGGCATTTATAAATATGTCTTTTCGTTTAACTAAGGAGCTTTGCATGTGGTTGGCCACTATTAAAAGGTTAATTATGTAAAAAGGCTTCAGAGTGATATGCAAGCAGTTTATAAATGTACATTTTTGTTGGGTTCTTTGCTTGTTGAAAGTAACAAGCCTTTCTACAAGCTGCTCTTAAAAGTATAAGTGAGAAAGAGAGTTATTCTATGAAAAGGGACAAGCTTTGGGGAAAGCGTTCCTCTATTCCTAAATTTTTATAAAAGCGTTTGGCGATGTGTTTTGAAAAGGAAATGCAAATAATTGTCGCAATTGTCTACACATTTTTTACATTTTGTACTGTAATTATATAACTTATGATACTTTGCTTAGCGGGAGTTTTCGTATCTTGCAACATACATGGCGCCTTTTTTTTACCTAAATCTATAGTAAAAACATGCTGCAGTAATAGTCTATAACATTGGATTTTGCACAATGACAAAAATCTTAAACTACATGTATTCGTCGCGAGATGTAGCTATTAGGTTTGAAAAAATAACGTTAGGTTGGGACTTGAGAGAAAATGTACAGCTTCAGTACAATCGTAGACCAATAAAAATGGTTGCAAAGTTGCTTAAAGCAGTTGCAACGCCAGTGATGATCTCTCTCAACCGACCAAAAACAGAAAGGGAAGGAGTGGGAGATTAGCGGTAATTGTTCTCTAAACTTGTCAGACAGCTTAGATCATAGGTCCATCTCGGAGTTCCAAGCCTCCATGTACTGTAATGACGGCAACATCTGAAGACCTTTTTGAAAATGTTCTCGCTTCTTTACAAAGTAGTTTCATGCCGTAGGCAAAATGCGCAAACGTTAATTAAACACTTGAAGCAATTGATTAGTATGTGTTGTAATTATAAACCAGTAACAATTGAGAGGAAACGATTTTGTTCCACACTTCTGTCAAATTTAGAAAAAGAGCTGTTCAAAAATTGCAGATGATGTGATCTAGATTTGATGGGGAAAGGAGCATTTTGGTTAAATTTAACCGGAAACGGCTGGATATATTAATGTTTCGATAGAGTTGTCTTTTTCGAACACAAGTGACACATGACTTGCATTAAATGATTTATTGTACAATCCAAACTAAATGTGCCTCATTTTAAAAGAAATTGTCGGTTGCAGTTGCAATATGTTGTTTGATTTTTTTGTAAGATATGCAATTTTGTCAGGCAACACTTTGTCCGCCTATAAATTATGATATCCTTATTATTTTAATGTTTTGATATTCTTCATAAAGTATGGTATTGTCCTTATGGATAATTTATATTTTATTTGTTGAAAATTTCAAAGCGAAAATAAACACAAATATGTTCCGTTTCAAAACATTTATTTTCTTAATGGTTTCGAAAACATTGTGCCTACATATAATAGCCTACACAAATTATTAGAAAGGGCGCACATTTTAACTTTGCTATTGGCCCCATTTCCAATGGATACGCCACTGCATTTTGCGCCATTGAATATCTGCAGCTGTAGCTACAGTGTGGGCTAGTCTTGCCTTTACCCTGTATCTTACCCATAAAAAGCAACAAGAAATAGACCCAGGCTGAACGAAATTACCTCACCGGCCTCGTGTAATCTGAAAAATGGATTCAGGCGTTTTGTTCCACACATTATACGTAACAATAACCAATTCTCAACCCCATGAAAAGATGATTGTCATTGTCATTCACTTCAATCTCTTCTACAGCAGGGCCTCCAAACTGCGGTCCGCGGGCCAAATCCGGCCAGTGAATACTTTTGTCAAAATTGAAAAATTAGTTGACAAAAAGCTTTTTAATTTTGCAGAATGTAACATATCCCGAAACAATCCCAATACGTTAGATGTTCGGCCCACGCACTTTTGTGTAATAGTTTATGTGGCCCTCGGATAAAAAAGTTTGGAGACCCTGTTTTATAGATATCTGTTGTTAGCGGCATAGTAAAAAATCGTGCGTTGAACAAAACAAAAATAAAAATTGTAATTACAAAAATGCTGGAAATTCTCCTTACTCCTAAAATTTTGGGGTCCCTCGAAATTGGGGGACCTAGGCTTAAACCTTTTTAGCCTAATGGTAAATCCGCGCCTGCTTTCAATTGAATGTCATATAGCAAATGCGAGAAGGATCTCAAACATCAAAAGTGCAATTTTTTGTAATACATCGATAAAAATGTAATTTATGATAATCCAAAGTATTTTCAATAGTTACCTTCACAGAGCTTCTCTGTTCTATGCTTTCAGCAGTGAATGTGGTTGTATGTGTAAAAAAATCGTTAAATATTTATTTTTGTGACAGTCACATGTCAACCATGTTAGAAAGTTATGAAAGGGGGGCCGACGAAACAACCTGTTTCACAAGTTTTTCCGGTGTCCCAACACTTCAATTGTAATTTGAATGCAAGTGTCTATTGTTTTCCCAATAAGCTCAACTCATCAACTCCAAAAGCATAGTTAACTGAATCATGTGGTTTACTGTTTGTGTTACCTCTTAACAGCATAAAATCTATTCCCTTTGATGTTTGTTCTACTTCCAACATGATTCGCGACATCTTTCATTTAATTTCTATGACGTTCAGATAACGTAAGCAGAGCATTTTCGCTGGGGTTGTCTACAGCGCATGGCGGTTGCTGTTCAAGGAACTGTGCTCACTCTGCCTGCAGTCATGACCTTTTACAAGCCAGAGACGTAGCAGCCAGCTTTGCTTATCACTTGACTAAATGACGCCGCCAAACATGAAGATAATAAGCGGCATGGAAAACGGAAAAGAGTCATGTTTCTCCATAAGAATGCCGTATAAAACTATAAAAGCAGAAACGCGCCATCAATGTGTCATTCGTAGTGGTGCATATGCCTTTGACTGTCCGCAAGCAAGAAGTTTTGCTTGAGATGTGGTCGCATGGTGTAAAATGTTCAGCATCAAAACGAAAACTTGTTTTGTGGTAGAATGTTCGCAGAAGTGAACTAAGTATTAACGGGGATGAATGAGCCAGAAAAAACATAAAAATTGTCAGATGTTTTCGCTGATATTTATGCTAACACCAGCAAGTAATTCCATTGAATGAATGATATTTGTCGGTAAATTGTAGAGTTGGGCATTTGATCGATTTTAAGCAATAGCACGGTGATCATCAAATAAAGGAAGGATAAGCACGGAACCGCAATCAGATTTCAGTCCAAATTTATTACTTAAATGAAAATCTCCGCAAAGTGCCTTTTTACCGACATTAATTTCTGAGTTTTGTAAGTTACTGCTTCAATTAGGTGCGTCGATGACTGACATAACACAAAATGCAAAAGGGTATTCATGATACAAAACTTAAAAAAAACTATATCGCATGGGATTATTTTCACTTGCAACAAAACTGTTTGTATGACGTTTTAGGCTAAAAGTGCGAAAAGCACAGCCGCTCCATTATTGAAATTGGGTGGTCAATACGTAAAATCTGTTAACCAGTACAAATATCTGGGGTTGTACTGGATACTGAGCTCTCAGATGACAAAGGCATTCAGAGACAACTGCGATATCAATATTGTGCAGCAAACAAGCTGCGAGCCTCTTTTTCCCGAAGTTCAAATGTAGTTAAAAACTTACTTTTTCGTTCCTTTTATACTCCCATGTATGCATCACAATTACGGTGTAATTTCAGGAAGTCACGCATGCAGAGATTGCGTGTGGTATATAATTTTGGATGCAGAGCTCTATACAACCTGCCCTGGAGAGCGAGTATTAGTAGTCACCAGGTTCAATGTAACATTCCTACCTTTGAGGCTCTGTTACGAAAATACACCTACCTGTTTCTCGAAAGATGCAGAAAATCTAACAACATATGGTTACGTGCTTTGATGCAATCAGATTGTTTGTATTCGTCCCTATTCTTTGAACACTATAATCGCATTTTACTCTGTGAATGAGTGAACGAAGTTTGCAGTATCCGTTTGATTAATGGCGTGTGATGCCACATCGCTTTCACATTTTACCTAGACTCGAGCAATTTAGGAATTGGCGCCCTACTCCACAGTAGTTTTGTAACAAGTGTTACGTGCTAGCTAACAATAGTATTAAGAATGTGTCTGTAACCCTATGGTTCTGTCTTCAATGCAGTTGCAGAAAGTGTCTGTTACCCTGTGATTCCGCCGGCTTCAATGCCTTGTACTACGTTCTGTTTTGTCTGTCTTTATCGACCTGCGTTCTGCAGGGTGTGTGTGTTCATACTATGGACTTCGTGTCTGGACATAAAAAAATAAATTAAATTAAATTATTGAGAAGACAAAGCTAGAAACACATAAAAGTTAAGCTAAAGTAATTTTGCATCGCATGCTCCTTCTCTAGTTTTGCGCCCCATTTCTCTGCATTTACCATCAATAAACTAGAAAGAAGTTTAAAACACATTTTATCCCTGAGAAAATGCTTGTTTTCCTGAAATTGAAGGCAAGATACTTTTACATTACATTTGCTGTTGGGTTCCCTTTGAAAGCAAGGTACATACACATTACAGTTGCTATTGGGGGCCTATTTGAAAGCAGAGTACTTACACATTGCAGTTGCTGTTGGGGGTCCTTTCGAAAGTAGAGTACCTACACATTACAATTGCTGTTGAGGGCTCCTTTCAAAGCAAGGTACTTACGCATTACAGTTGTTGCTGGGGATCCTTTGATAGCAGAGTACCTGCACGTTGCAGTTGCTCTTGGGGGCCCCTTTGAAAGCAGAGTACTTACTTATGATCTGCTTCGGAGTATATTATATGAGTGGATAATATGTTTTTCACCAAACATTAGGAAACTTCACGAGCGAGGCACTCGAAGGGGCTCGTAAAAAGGGGGGCCGAGGCAAGTGCCTCGCTCGCCTCACCTTAAATCCACCAATGAGCAGGTTACAGAATACGTAAGTGGCATAACGGAGCTGCGAAACACGTTGGCACATCACGCGCTAGCCGGTGGGTCTGTGGATGGTCTACTGGTCTCGGGCAGTAAACAAGCCGAAATAGTGCAAGTAAAAGTATCAGAAAATCTTTCGCTGCATATAACAAGAAAAAAAACACGAAACACTCGACAACATTGAGAGAAATTATAACCACGAAACACTCGACAACATTGAGCGAAATCAAAATGTAACTGCAGCATGAAACAAATGAAGCAACAAATAGCACGTCTTCCCAACTGCCGGAGCATTTTCAGGAGATTACAACACAATACAGCTGCAAACCATGAAGATTTTCTATGCCAGAGATCAACACCGACGGTTTGCGAAGATTCGTGATAAACGATATTGTGATAAGATTGTCCTCGAAGTGTTTTGTTGTGTCATATCTATTCGTAGCACGCTTCTTCTTCATCGTTCGAGCGAGTTCTTATCTACTGCTAGGCTGCACTAGATCTGAGGCAGGTGTTGAGCAGCTATTCGATTGTCTCGCCATCCAGACCAACGTCTATGGATTCGACAATGAAGGACAACATGGTCAACAGTCTGTACTTCTGCGACACACTCACAAGCCGGAGAAGGCGCAACACCCCATTTGTGCAAGCAGGAGCAGGCGGTTAAGCCGGACCCACGCTGCTCTTGGCAGGCCATTCCAAGAGGGTGGGCGCCGATATCAGGGATGAAAGTCTCCTGGTGTTCTCAAACCACTCCGCATTTCACCGATGATTCGCCCAGAGCTGCGCATTTCAGTTGTACTCACATAAATTGATGAGTTGTACGACAGTCCTTATTTCGTTATTTTGCAGAAAACATTGCTGTTATCAATAGTGCAATGCTTTAATCAGATTATTTGCTCATAAAGCGTGGGTGGACGCAAACGTTATTATGATACACTGTGCAGCTACTGAGACATGAACGAAAAGGAGATTTTCAGTATTAACGGCCTCAATATACCTATTCAGCACAAATAAAGGTGTAATCTTTACTGAAATGGCTTAATCTACTTCTTTACCACTGAAAACATACGGACAGAAAACAAAAAGTTTTTGATACCATGCATAGTGACTGAAATACTGACGAAAGCAAGATTTCCGCAATTGCGGCCTTAATTTGCATATTGTGGGGATTGCCCAAAGATGACAGAGTGGCATCATTCAGATTCGCAAAGAGCACATCTCGGTGATATAGAAACAGCAAAAAAAACTGTACGGACGGCATTGCACGCTTATCGGTCCCTGCCATCAGATTATTCCCTTTTTCTGAACATTGTCTTTCAGTCCACCGTCTCCCTTTGTTGGTAATGTCGTTCACCATCCTTTTAGGGAAGTGAGATTGCAAAGTTTTTTGTTTGTTAGTTTGATTTTGATGACGGAAATTAGCGGCAGGCCGAAGCCTGAAATTTGCTTCATGCTGCAGCGATTAGGGGAACGCTCTTGCTCAAGGAGCTCTCCGACGATTCACTCAGTGGTCGTGGGTCGAACACCCAACGTTCCAAATGAGAGGTGGACATTCTACTACTGAGCTATTGTAAAACTTTGCTGTATGGTCTATCCAAACTTTCGTGGAAGTCTGATTGTCTTTCATTTAATCTTCTCAAAATTATAGCCTCAACAAACACATTCGATTTAACGGTAGATTGAGGATGGTGGGCGTTTCATTCAAAAACCACCGATCGAGAACACTTGGTTTTATGTGGTCCTTAATACAGGTAGTTACTAACCCAATTGTTGAAGAGTCAGTAATGTGATGGCAAACGTTAAAAAATTCAACGTTGCCTTCGATATCATTAATTTTAATTTGTTTGAAGTCAAGAACTAAATCAAAACCTGTCAACCCTTTGGAATATGACCTTTGTTTATCTCTGTTTGCTGTTATATTTTCCGAAGGAAGCCCAGATAATATCATCAACAAAACCTTTAAAAAGCTCTTCCGTTTTCAATACGCCAGCTATTTTGCTGATCATGTGGTGTATCGCAATATTAGCTAGCCACACTGACTGTTTATCACCAGTCATAATACCTTGAGTCTGATTGTAGTAGTTCCGTGGGTGATGACGTTGGTCAAACAGAAAATGTCAAGCTGAACCAACGTATTTGTTGTGCGTTGATCAAACTGTGGATACTTTATAAGGGCATTGAGCAGCGACTGCTTCACTGGTGATCGATTAAGATCGCTGTGTAGTCCTGTTACATCCGATGCTACAATGCCAAACTCAGAGTTCAAAAGCTTTGCTAGTACGTAAGGTCATTCACTATTCTGCCAGTATATTAATTCTGCGGTGTACTCCTTACTGGTTATACAGTATTGCCATTTTTTGAAAATTCGTTGTTTTTCGCAAGGATCAGAAATTGATTTAAAATTTACCTATTTTGAACCTAAGTTGAACTATAGTATGGCCATCATATTGCATATTTAAACCTAGCGAAGAATTTAATTTCGTTTGATCACAAATGAATTTTATTGCGATAGGACCGAACCTTGATTTTACGGATTTGAATCACAAACTTATTCAGCAAATTACTTAATTGTTCAAAATTTCTCGTGAAAAGCTTGTTTTTTCCTAAAATTTCGTCACAGACTTCAGCTAAATATAAACTGATCAGAAACGAAGCATTCGAGATTCGTTGGTGAACTAAAAACTTTTCCCCCAAATATGTCTTGATATGTATTTTCGGATTAACACAGTGCAACATTGTATTAGTAATGCCTGTTCTAGAGGGTAATTCATTTTTCGTGCAGAAACTCATTCACGATGTCAAGGAATATTTTCATATTTTCTACCCTGACGAAAGTCACGTTGATACCGTTCGTACCAGTCGCAAGTATATGGCCAGGGTCTGCCTTCTCTCGACGAAAGAATAAAAAAACTTTAATCATTCTGATCTTTGGCTGATCGTCCTGGTCACGGCATGTGAGGGATTTCACATTTTTCCCCAGCGGAAGGTCGGCCGCTTTATCAAGCATTTGTTTGCGAGGAAAACATTTTCCTGCCTTGTGCATTGCGTTGTAGGTTGCCGAGAATGTGAGAATAGATTTAAGTGAAAAAGCACTTGTGTCGTGCGAATGAAGATGTTCAAAGTTGGAAAGGAACTTTTTCTTGAGAAACAAGACATTGTAACTTTTCACAATTTTTCTACTATGCTGATTTGCACCACAGTTGATAAAAAGTTTTGAAGGTTTCTTCCTGCTTGCGTACCTAACATCGAGAAATTAGTTGCAAGACAGATACAAAAACACCCCTTTTTCAAAGGTCATTTGTTGCAATCCTTCTAATAGACATCAGTTGTCATAAACATCAGTTGTCATACGCCTACATCAAGACCGAAAACGGACAAACTTTTCACTTTTTAAATTAACCGCACCGGCTTTTCAAATTCTTCGTTTTGTTTCTTTATGTCAGGGGTTCTCAACCTTTTTAGGATCTCGTACCACTTGGGCACCCCGTATTGTCAATGCGTACCACTTCTTCCAGAACAACTAAT
>JGI24022J15233_10004486_pt1 | contig 14448 bp, 9 predicted proteins | sample Ectturendosymbi2_FD_15233 | JGI IMG/M metagenome (IMG submission 15233) | reverse complement strand
GTGGCGTACGCAGAAAATTATCATGGGGGGGGGTTCATTCAGTGGCATATGGTGGTCATTTGTATTTGGTGTGCGCTCTTTGTGACGTCACAACTGGACGTCATATTCATGTTTCCAAACCAACGTTTTGGCGACGTTTGTTGACATAATAGGCATATTCTTCTACACGCACTCCCTTATTTTATGTGTCATTGCACTGAATATAAATTATTAGCGCTGAAAGTTGCGATATTGGAGGAAAATAAACTCAACGCTACGACACAGCAGTTTATAACGGCAAAAATATCAGGCTGCGTGTTAAAACAGGGGAGTAAAACACTCATCAATGCGTCAGAGCAATTTACAACGGAAAAATTAGGCTGCGCTGATGTCTTGTCGAATACGAGCAGTCGAGCATAAAATGTGTAGTGCTGGACTGTCTGACGCACACGCCGGTTTGCAAGATCGAATCTTGCTAAACTACAGTACACAAGAATTTGAGAATGCGCATAAAGTACGCATAAAAACTTTTTTGTTATTTCAAAATTTTTTGTTATTTACAGCAGTCCAACAAACTTTTAATTTTTTCTTTTTCCCTGTTGAGACAATATCAAACGCCTGAATGCTTCTATGTTAAAAACATGCTGTTTTTGAGCTCGTGCAACAGTTCTGTCATGCTACAGAAATTGGTGATGTAGTCAATGCGGTCAGCGCTTGCGCTGATGAGCCACAGCAGACAAAATTAAGACAATTGTTTCCGATATAGTGAACTACCGCGCAACACAATCTTAAGCATGCGTAGTTGACGAAAGGTCTGCAAAAAGTGGTGAGATGGTTTCTGGACGCAGACGATAACACAGATTCCCACCAGCACCTAAATGTTACTTTTTGCCGATTTACGATGTTCCTTGAAATTTGCATGCAAATTTATTTCGTGGTATTTGCAAGTCGACAAATTACCAAGCAAAAAGTATGCGAAAACAATTAATCTCCTTTGCGAAGGTAATAAAGTGTTTGTAAAATATCAAGCTGAAGGGGGGGTTAACCCCAATACACCCCCTTGCGTACGCCCTTGAAGCCCAGCACTCAATACACCGAGCCCTTCCAAATCAAAGTATGAAAATTATAAATTAATGGAGTTTTGTCAATTTGCGCAATATCAATACAAGGCCATTAACAGGGAAACCAAAAACTCACTCTAACCATAACGTCCGGTGATTTTCACCTCAAACATGCACTAATCAACAACGCGCGGGCGATTTTCACCAGAACTCACATTGACCATTCCATGGGGTAGGGACCGAGTTTGCTAAAAAACTTTGTGGCGACAAACCTTTATTTGGGTTTCGTTGACGTCACCATGTTCACTCAACCGTGGTACGACCTTTTTGTAAAAGTGGCAAAATGGGGGACACATTATGGTATTTATATATTTTGGTGACCATAGTCCAACCCTTGATACTCCCTAGCGTTGCATTTACTATGAAAACACATTAATTCTGAGAGCTGGGCTTATATAGAAATAATCATGCTCAAAAATTGTGATAATCAATTCAAATGTGGTCGGTTCCGAAATAAAATGTAACCACAAGACCACATAGATCAAACCAAAACCAAACCACAATATCTTTTGGTAAATACCAGCAATGACAACCACGCACGTAGCCAGAAATTTTACTAGGGGAAAGCAACAACCGAGTTTCAACATTTAAATATTTTAATGCTCCTTGTTTTCAGAGCATCATCCATGAAACGTGCATGTTTCTGGCATTTTCTCCTGAAAAGCTGTGTTCAGATTTGAGCCGACAAATCAAAAATCTGCTTTCATTTCTGTGACACGTTTCAAAAGTTTTGATAGTGAAGTTCCAAGCTTCTATTTTGGATCAATGCCACCATTTGCTCATGAACCTCTCCTGCAAAAACGCTAGTAAACCTCTCAATGCTATGAGCAAAAAGTCATCTCAGCCGCAATTACGACTACGCTTCTTATAAGTCTACTGCATTTACACGCTTCGGATGTACACCAACACAGCACGTTCAATCGAAGCCTAGTATGGACTTTGCTCTGACTGAGGCCCAGTAGGCCTGCTACAAAACGTCGCGCATATAAGGAGTGGATCCCGTTAACATCGAATTTTTGAGCGAAAAATTTCTAAAATTTCACGTATGTAGTTGATAAACGTAAACGCTAGAGTCTTTCAACACGTTTGAAAAATGTTTGGACTTATTGATAATCCGTACGATCTTTTGACTATGTTCAACATATTCCGTAAAATCTTTGTAACTACTTTAACTTAATTCGTTTAAATTGTTTAATGAGACTGTGCTAAATTTAACTGACTTCATTGAAATATAAAATGGATTTAAATTGTAAACACAATCGCAACCACAACATTACAAAACTTATTGACCACACTCAGCTGCAATGTAAAGATAGCTTAGTACTGCACGTAATCAAATTTTATAAATCACGAGTTTCTAGAAAATACAATAATTGTCATTGTCTGCGGAATTTGAAGCCTTAATGGAAAAAAAAATCAAATTTAGTTTCATTTTAGTCACATGCGCTGTGCCAACAAGACAGATTGCAAGCTAAGGGATGGTTATTAGGGAAGGATAACGTGGCAGTCGCCTCGGACACCTCTTTTTCAGTGATACCATGCCACCCTCTTGAAAGCTTTGCACCATTGTTTAGTTAAAACAGTTATGTACCACTCTAGAGCCATATTTAAAGAAGCTCTGAAGCAAGTCATATGCTTTTCAAAATAAAGCAAAAATTATGAGAAAATGTGACAAAGGAGGCTGCGTTTAAGTGCCTAGCTGCAACATTTTACATATTTTTGTTCCTTTCGTAATTATATTATGCTCTTGAATGTAGTTCATAAATTGAAATGTGAAACAAGTCTAACTCTTTTATCCATGTAATCCCACAACTACATTTTGCACTGGCAATGTTTTGGGGCCCTTTTCTGAGAAATTGCCCTAAAATTTTACAAGTTATCTCAATACCTCTAACTAATGGTAGTGTCAATTCCCTAAGCACTTACAAAATGAAAAGGATGTTGCTACACGTTAGGTTTTGCTGCTGAATCTTCTCGTTGCAGTTAAATAATTTCAAATTATTTACTGTATAGGATAGGGTGGCATCAGATGAAATCTGAAACACTGAACTTATGAACAGCTGGTCAGATTCGAATATCTTGACAAGACTGATTTTTTACTCGCCAGCAAGGCAAAGGGAAACTATTGATTGAAACGTTAAGGCTTCACAGAATTGTGGTTGAACCGTCACAATGCATGTCATCACAAATAAATATCTAGAATGAATGCTGTTGTAGCTAAACAGCGACTATGGCGCAATGAAGAAGACTTTGAAACTGAATAGCTTCTTAGCCAAGGCTTCAGCCTCAAGACATATGAAATATATATCACTGCCATATTCACACATGTAGTTTTAAAACAGTGCAAAAACAACAATTCACGATATGGATTTAAGGCTACGCTGACATTGGAAACAAGGATAGGTTATATTTGTAACACCTATTGTGACGCAGTGTCACAATATCGATTAATTTGTTGGAGTTTATTAAAGTCTTATTCTTAAAAATGATGCAATTATGTAAACCAATCTGTGTAGCGCGGACTTCGATATGTTGTTTTGAACGCTACGAGCTTGTGCGAACCACAGCAAAAGCTTAGTGACATGAAGACATTGCGCTTGATGAATGATCTGTGACGTAAAACTTTTCGGCAAGCCTATACCTGCATCACAGCTTTTCAGAACCTTATAAACGCTTGCTACGTAAATCATGCTCTATTCCAATAACGCACGTTTCGAATAAGGGCTCTCTGCAGATAGTCTGCCTTCGATTCGCCGTACCTTTTGTTCTGGTATCAATTTGATTTTCAACTGTGAAGTGATCAAAACAGAAAGTTCTGACCGCTGGTAATATTTCGCGGGGCCGCACGGCCCTGCGTTATTCGCGTTACTTCATTGGCTCATTCGCTGCAGCAAAAGTACAGCTTTATGACGCATAATAAGAACAATAAAACGCGATGAAAGAAATCTTTGTTTGTCGTTCAAGATAAAGATTTCAATATGTGTGAATAGAAAACTCCTTAGAATGAAGCCGACGACAAAGGAAAGCAATCGAAACTTGGATAAGAACAGTTTTTTTCTCATAAATATGTTCAGGCCCTAGCCCAGGGGTCTGCAACACACCCACGGTAATCAAACATGAATTTCTGACGGTGTTGAAATGAAGTGTACAAAACAGTTTGGTGGGATACAGCAAGCTGGTGCGCCAAAAACAGCTACGAAACACGTTACTCAAACTGTTTTTACTTGCGGTCATTGATTACAAAAGGTCAGATGCAAGTTTGTATTCGACTGAAAGCTAAAGAGGACAGGTTCCTTAGGCATTTTCGCTGATTTGCACTGAAGTATTTCTTTGGCTTACATTTCAACTATTTTATTAACCTAAAAACTTTGTAATCGGGGGACATTGCGCCCGTTGCCCTCCTGGCTATACGCGCATGGTGGCAACCGTATTATGTTTGCAGGCTATAGCCCAGCGCAGAATCTCGTGATTTTGCGAAATTTATGTGCTCGCCGATTCGGTAATTCAAATTAACCGACACAATTATCAACAATTATGACAATTCAGTTTACATAGTAAATCTCTATACTGTGTCTATAGATAATCCAGTGATAATGCTTATTTTTCCCATTTATTTCCTGGTCTCATACTGAGAAAACGTTTCCGACAGTAATGTAACCATGAAATTTGCACAACTACATTATTTTTTACCACAAAATATTGGGGGGACAAAATATATTATGTCCCCCCTGTCCAAAAGTTGGGAGGAAATTTCCCCCTCTTATACTCGGTCCCTGACATGGGGTGATTTTCACCTGAACTCACTGCAACTATAACGTGGGGTGATTTTCACCCGAACTCCCACTAACCATAATGTGGGGTGATTTTCACCTGAAGTCACACTAACTACAGTGTGGGGTAATTTTCACCTAGGGGCCACATGGCCACCACTCCTGTCTGGGTGGAAATCACCCGTGGTTAGTATTCCAGGAGTGTGAGTAATCTTTGCAGAAAACTTGAAAGTCATCAATACAGACAAGTGCTCCCCATCATTGGCAGTTGGCACGTGAACCTCGTTTTGTTTTGTTCTAATGGTGGACAGGTTCCACAGCGTTGTCTGGTCTCAAAGTTCATGTCCTCAATAAAATGCTTTGGCCTTATACCACAAGTACACGCACAAGGAGCAAGCCTTTTTTGTCTAAGCCAAAGTTCTAGAAGCTTCAATTAGATAAAAAGAAGCACAAGGTTCATCATGTCCTCAATAAAATGCTTTGACCGTTCACGACAAGTGCACATGGTGCAGGTCCTTTCTGGCTCCAATTTCGTCCCTCTGACAGAAAAGGCGTCATACATTCTCCTACCTGTTTCTCAATGAAAACAACGAGCTGAGCAGGAGCCATTCGTGCCAAATTCATTTGTGTCGTCAGCGCTTGCACTCGTGTGTTCTACTCCCGTGCTGGCTTCGTTCAAACGTTGCTAGCGTGGCTTACTAGTGAACCCACATGCACCAACTCCTTTTGCCCAAATCGGTCAAGGTTACCTCAGGAGGGATCTTTGTGAAGAAATTTTGTTACACCTCAGGTAAACATGGGGGAATGTGTGCAAAAGTTTTGTTCCGCATCGAAAACTACAAAACTTGTGCAGATTTCGATAGGACTGCCGGAAAGAGCGTCTAAAAATGCATCTACTGAAAGAACCAGCTTGCCACGTGAACTTTAACTAATTTTTAATTTAAATAGAAGAACTATTTGCCCGAATTCGGCAGTGGTTACGTGAGCAGTGTTTCAAAATTAAATTGTTTTTTGATCGCTATTTACTCTGAAACAGTTTGTACCTACGTATCGTGTGAACAAGTTCAGAAACTGTTGGAAAACGTAGCTATGAGTCGAAACGACCCTCTGTATTTTGTAACTAACAGTATAATCTTTCATGCATAGACAATGTTTTTCATGGATTAACTGTGCGTCAACGAGATGATTCTAGACCAGCGTTTCACAACCTAGGGTACATGCACCCTTAGGGGTACATTTGCTTTTCTGAAGGATACATTTAAGGTTAGCAACAGAAGGGAAGAATACATTACTTATTTCCAAATATTTATACACATATTAGTGATTATTATTTTCAAAAACAAACAACCTTGAATATTAACTTGAGGCTAAAAAATACAGTCTACCTTCACAGTTTTAAAATTCTAAAAATTTTATTAAAAATTTTGTGTATCTTTGCTGCTTTGCTCGGCATTTTTGTCACAAGAAATTCTAGGGTACATGCTCATCTGTCATAATGTTGAAGGGGTACATGGTCAGAGAAAGTGTGGGAGCCCCTGTTCTAGACAGTCAACGCCGAACTGCACTATTCACATGAAATTTCAATAAAGAACCACCTGTAAACATATCCTTTGCCATTGATGATGAGCGGCTGCGGTTAACTTTATCCGGGCACGCTGACTTTCTTTGGTTGCATGAAACTGGTGATACCCAATCAAAGGCAGTTGTCTCATTTCCTATTCTAGTGAAAATTATGCCATCTGTGCTCCAAACATCTTCCCCGTAACGACGAGATAAAATTCAGGTTGCGCACTGTTGCGGAGGTGGGTCTAGGACATTTTGGCGATGCCGTTTCGGCGATGGGACGTTTCGGCGACAGGAGGTGTCGGCGATGGTGGTTGCAGATGTTTCATACGAAAAAAAGTGTTTCTGAAATACTTCAATGATTGTGACTACAAAGGATGTTTGTTTGCTAAGTGTTTTGTTGTCGTCCTAAATGCAAGTGTGGTTTCTCTTCCGCCGGAAGTTCGGAAAAGTTTAGTGCGACGGTGATCATGTGTGGAAGGAAATACGGCTTGTGACGTTTCGTTTTGCTGGGATGAGGCGTTTGTGAGTTTATACAAAAGTTAAGCCAAAACAGCAAGTATTGCTTCAATTTCGCGTAGTTATTCTCATTGCATTTTCACACCTAATTTAGGAGTATACTCGTTCTTTCATTCTGTCGGTTGCCTGTCGGTGTACGAATATATTCGTACTTCCAATCCCTTGCCAACAGTTGCCTCCTTGTTCTAGCAGCGGGGTGCAAGAGATTGCCTCTGGGAGAACGCAAACACGCATTTGGCGTAGCGGGATGACAGAGTTTGCTCAAAGGCAAACTCCAACTTACATATTTCCAATCAAATGCCAAGTAAGCTTTTTCTGTGGACGTCTGACAAATTTTCTTGGCTATGAATACCAACAATGAAATTTTCCCGGAGGAATTGAGCAGGGTTGACACTGTGTGTAAGTTCAAAAATCTGGAAGTAACAACGTTGATCTAAAGTCCATCGCCGAAACGTCCATCGCTAAAAGGGCGATCGCCAAACCGGCGCCGCCGAAATATCCCATTCCGTAGGTAACCTATGTGCAAATGATTCCAAGATGCTCAAGATGGAATGTACTGGAGTGAATTATGGCAGTTCATAAGACGTTGCATGTAAAAAATATCATTATTAATAAACAAATCTGGAGACATTTACTGCACAGATAAACGGATTTATGTTTTTCAAATCTAACGCCGAAATGTGGAATGTTGATTGCAGTTGCGAAACGGATGCTCCCGAACCCGTATACCAGGAGATTTGATGATCCTGTGTGTAAAATGTGATTTATTTCTTGTCGGTGAGTTCAACTGAAGAGGGTTGTGTTGCGAGATGATCGCGTTCGTGCCCGGTTCTGGCGGCGCTTTTGTGTACGTGCTGTGGGTGATGTGATTACCATGATTGCCTGCGATTTTGTTCCATGTGTTCGAGCGACTTCTGCTCTTGTATCGTTTTTGTGCTTTTTGTAATACAAGCGAAACAGCAAGAAGCTCTCAGAAAGGTGGTCGGTTGCTATACTGTACATCTTTGCACTGAGACTAATTTTGCTGCCTGCTTTCACACTGCGTAAATATGTCGTGTAGATGTAAAAAAATACTTGGTAATAATGACCACGACGACTTTAGTTTATGATTGGTTTTTGATTGGTTTTGGTTTGACCCATTCCACTGATAGTGGAAGACTGACAAAGTTCCGATTTTCGAACAGACTTGCACGGAAAGCAGGTTCAGTGCAGCCGACGCAATTGCGTTTTTTTCACAGACAAGTTTGTTTTCAACAAAATTTGCATGTAGGTAATTCCAAACCGCCTGCTAATTATTTTTTTCCTTGCGATACATCGCAACATAGACCAAAAACAAAAATTAAGTGCCGATTTCCCATGGAATTAGATAGGCGGTACGCTAAGTTTGGAACCAAATATGGAGTCTACTGCCGCTTAAAAATGGAACTTATGATCGGCACAACTTGTCTTAATAAAACGTTTGGTCTCACCTTCCCACTGTTGTGCCATCTTGAACATGCCAACGGTAGGTCAACAGAACACAGCTCTCGGGAGTAGACTATCACGCCTTCCCACCGCTTTGCCGTTGTCCTTGTGGTTATGGTGGAAGCTATCGGTTAAGTCTCAGTTCCCAGTTTGACCTGAGAAGGTCACTGTTCTTATGCTTTTCTAGCTTCCTGCTTATCATGTTTGCTGAGGTTAATGAGCATAGTCACTAATCTGGCAGACTTTATCACCACATTGTTGTTCCGGAGCTAATTAGCATCAACGTTGCTTTTGGAGTTCTTGAGGTGCTTACTGTACAAAGGAACTTTATTGTGACAGCAAACCTGTTAACGTACTTGCACGGGTTCACCTCGTAGGCCCACTTGTGGCCGTGTTGAACTTCCTGGTTTGGAAAAATTACGTGTGGCTTGTAGCGCTCGGAGAACTAAAGGTTTTAGGCGGGCTTTTAAAAGTGATGTGACTTTGGTTCTGTAAGGGCTGGAGAAAGCATATTTTTGTAACGGCTTCCTACGACTTGAATGCTTTCTTCCGTCTTTCCTCCGTGTTGCGTGTTTCCCCGGTGCTTTGTGCTTTTTCAGCGTCTGTGTTAGTCCGTGTGTTGTTTTGAGACAGGGTTGCAACTCGGCCTGCCATGTTCACTTCTGATTAAACAGGCTTTGACTTCACTGCGTATTGGCAGCTCAGAGTTAGTAAGACGAGCAGGTCTGTTTGTCGTACTGCTCAGAGAGTTACTGGACTGCAGGCTAATTTGGCACCGTATGTTTTCACTGCAAAATTATAGGGAATATTGATATGATAAACTCATACAATATGCAGTTATATTCGTGAGTTAAAAAGAACGCATTACACTTTTATTGTTTGTGTTGGCGAATATACAGTGATTGCCTTTATTTACGTAAAAACGGGTGAGAAACTTCTTTCATCTCGAGACTTCATGCAGAGGCCGGGAACTCTACAAAACTACATGCTCTAACGATGTTCTGTCTGATCTAAATGTCACCAACTTACATTTACGTAGAGAAAAATCTTTGCTCAAATATTTATCCAAATTAATTTTTGATAGGCCCTTTTCCTGCCAATTTTCCAGATCGTTCAAAAAATTTTTTCCTTGTGTTTTACCCCAAAACCTAAATTTCCAGATCGATTTTTTTAATTCCATGGTCTTCAATTTTTTCCATAGGTCTTCCAGTTTATGGAATTCCATCACACTCGCTATCAAATCTTCAGCCATCCACTCCGTTTTTGTGAATCACCTAAATTCCTATTATATCACTTATCAAAAAATGTTACCCATTACTTATTGGGAATCACTCCTCATTTGACGTCTATACGTTGCATGCTTCGCCCACAGCCCGTTGAATATCACCAAAACCAATTATCGTGTTTGCGGCGATATAGAGAACGAACTGCACCTTTTCTTTCATTGCAACGTTCACAGCACTGCTTGCTCAGCACTTTACAATAACCCTCGAGAAATTCTCGCCGATTTCGGTCTTGCTGAAGGTATTGAGCGTTTGGGCCATGTTGATCGATTGAAACAAACGTTCGTAAGGATTATTTTTTTGCACTTCCATGAGAAATGTGTTGATGAGAGCTGCTTTATATGGACGAATTTGCAGAGAATAATTTTTCCTAGGTAGGTATTTTGGAGGAGTGGCCTGGGTAAATGTGCAATTTGAACCAATGTCGTTGCACGATTCACGAATAAATAACTCGGTTTGTATTCAAGTAACTTGTATCCACGCAGGTGAAGAGTTTGAATCAATCAGCATATTTTTAACAGGAAATCGATTTCACATAACGCTACGTATCGTCAGTCCTGTAAGAACCTTATTCAAAGAGATTTAGGTTGTACTGCAACCTAATGAAATAAAATGGGCTTAGATTGTACAACGATCTTTCAACAGCTTTTGAAAACAACATAAGTATGAGGGAAAAAGCAAAGTGTACGAAGGAACGTATGCAACTAAGATATGTGATGAATAAACTAACATCGACAGAGCTAACGACTTGGATGGAAAAGGAAATGATCTCTGAAATATTTAAAATTTCAATCAAACTTTCATCCTTTTTTGTTTTTCACGCAAGTGTGTCAACGCAGTGAATCAGATGTGAATCAAAACGAATGTTTATTTTTCACGCAAGTGAATCAAAACGAGACACCGGAAGGTTGGATTCACCGGCTGTTACCACTAGTATTGCATCACTGCAAGAACTGTTAACCTGAACAAATCATANATCATTAGACACCCTAAAACGTAGCGTGAAGGTTGTTTGTCATTGAAGCATCTTTTCTCATACTTTGAAGATTACTACTGCAANAAAAGCGTTATGTACGCAAATCAACCAGAAATTCTGCTTCACTAGACGTAGTCGGTTGTTGAGGGAGAGAAGCCATGTTTGAGCGTTTCATATGCTTATTAATGAACCAAAAAACAAGTTTTGTGACTTTTCACAAGAGGTGCCCATGTAACAATTGAATTTGTTTTGAATTTGTTAATATCTTGTCTTGAGCCCACAAACGCCAAATGCATACCTGGTGTGTTTTCAAAAGTCGAGACCAGTGTTAAGAAATGGGAAGCAGACTGAGAAGGATTGTAGTATGTCGACCACCACGTCGCTTGATCCGAAAGAGTGGCTGGAATAATTGGTGACTTGAGGCGCTGTATGAGAAGTCGGGAAGCAAGCGCTGATCGAAGTGGCATGCTGAAATACAAGTTATTCAAATTAAAGCTCCTAAACCTTTCCCAAAGAAACGATAGCGTTGTAGAAGGTACTTTTGCAAAAAACAACTCAAGGCAACACTCCAACAACATTAGACAACACAATGAAAATAACTAAGCCACACTGAAACAACACTAGAAAACACAATAAAAATTGGCAACACAACGAATTGATACTCGGCAAAAAACTGCTACCTGAAGTCCGGGTTTGTCATATTAGAAATATCGGCTCCAAACTGCTTCGACGCCTCTGCCGTTATTTTAGAAAGTTGAAGAGAAGACGAAGATTCCGTGATTCGTTGTTGAATATTTTGTGTGATCTTTAACATATTAATACTTTTACGCAGTTATTTTTCCTTAATTGAAAGCAAAACTATGGTCAAAATCTATTCTAAGATTTGCATGTCGTTGTAGTGGTGCGTCCCATGATTTGCGTTAATTAAACCTTTCAAATATTTCCCGCTTGTTCCTTGGACTACATTATGTAAGTGTCACCTTGTCAAAATTTGCTTCTGAGACAAAGCGCTATGCCATCTTTCAAGTGTGTTGGTGCGAATGAATAGTAAACACTTCTTGTACCAAGCTTTTATTCGCATGAAATTTGATAGTTAATTGAAGTCAGTTTTAAGAGACTGTTCATTTAACAATGTTACTGCTTCCTGCGCATACAGATAGTTGCGCGGCATTCTCAAGGATTGTTTCTTATGACTTTCTTAGATTTTCCTCTTTTGCGTCTTTCGCTCAGAGTATAAAGTACGGATGATAATAATATCGGAGTTTTTCTTTGCACCACTTTCGGATCCACTTGACCTACGAAACTGTAACATTGTGCGATGTCAGTCATCTGTTACCTACACATGACTGATGTATCCATTTCATAAATTTTGCTTTTATTAAAATTCTCCTTGTGGATATCATTGCTCAGGAAGTGACGAAGTGTTTTGCTTTACCTTCATGTTTGGAAAGCAACCTTGAACTTTATGTTGGGTTCTATTGGCCCCTATTTACATTGAAAGGTTATTTTAGCTCCATTTTTGCTCTATCAAAACATTAATATTTGAGTTTTTAGTTGCACGCATGATTTTCAGCTCACATTATAACATAATCTCAGAAGGAAAACACCGCATATTTTTGGTATGTTGATATGCGATGCAGAATATTAATCAATTTATTTGTTTGTTCATTTCAGGTTCCAGATTTATATATTATGGGTTGCTGCTAACGTACACCAAAAGGTCAAGACATTTGCAAACTTAAAACCATAGAACAGGCGTTAGTAGTTAGTGCACGCAAAAGCAATTCCCGAAGCAAAATACACCAAAAAATGCAGTTATAAGTACACCAATTTCTCAACGTCAGGCAGAAATGTAATATGATGGGTTAGGAAGATTTTACTCCTGTAAAATTTACCAGACAACTGAAGTGAGTTTGAAATTAAGTGTTTGATGAAGCTGAACATCGCCGAAAAAATGATATGAGCTGTTTCGAATCAATGCAAAAATGTCTTCAAAAAATGATTGACATGATCGTGACGAACTCTTAAATTCCTGTGAACACATTGTGGAAGGTAGTAGGTCAACTGGCAAATTTGTGGCCTGTGAATAGAAGTTTAACGTGGCTAGAATCAAAACTTGGAATAGGAAGAAGTGTAATGAAAACTCCATGCAGTAACAGGTCATGTGTGAAGTAATCCAACATTGCCAAAAAATGTATAAAAGCAGCTATTATTCTTTTAAAGATAATTAATTATATCAAACCACAAAAAAGTAACGAAAGCAATTGAACTCAATGTACAAAGATCTAAACAATTGTATTGCAGCGAAGGTTCCATGCATTGCGATGCAATTCACCTTTTGACATGCTCATCTGATATGTTTGCAAACAAAAGTTTTAATTCCATTGTCTGTGTTTTCCAAATATACCCGTTCAATTTCTGTAGCGTTGATCCACTAATTGAAAACTTAGGATTTGTCAAAAAAAAGTTCCAAGTCCAACAAATTTTGAATTTTCAAAACAAGCATCGCATACTGAACATTCCTTAGTAAAAAACGGTTTCATTAACGTACCGCGAAGAAAAGTGTGCTCTTCAATGTAGGATTGCTGCTTTCGATTATAAGCAAACACTACATAGTAATCACTGACTTTCAAATTTGCCAGTGAAAGACTTTTCCCGACTTTTGCCTTTTTTGCAAGACCGTCAGATGCATTCGCAAACTCTCAAGCTAGTAACGCATTTACATAAACTTGCAGCAGAAGTGACTTCAACTGATTTGATCTAATCCTCTTCAACATTCAGCTCGTGCCTCAATCGTATTTTCAGTTCATGCAGTGGCTGAGCATTTTCAGATATACAACTTATAAGGCTTTCGGTTGTTTTTCTTGAATAGGTGTATTTACTACAAACGTGGGGGTCTTAGGTCACTTTTCTATAGCGTTCAAAAAACAAATATCTGTTTAGATGAGAGACGTGTTTAAGAACTCGAAACTAATTTCCTTGTGAAATAAATGGCGATTGATTTACTTGCGCCCTATTTTGCGGCTTACAACTATGCAAAAATAGGCACCTGCGACTTGTAATCAACGCAAAGGCATTAAAGTAGAAAAAAGTAGGAAGATTACTTTGGAGCTTGCCGCGAAGCTAGAGTTGGACTTATTGTTCTGAAATCAGTGTCAAAATATTTCTTTAAGCTTGGAACGCAATGGGAATAAATTTATGTACTTTTTGTTTTGGTAGTAATGATGGAAAATTCAATTGTAAAAGTTTGGGCATGGCCTGACGAACCGTATTAAGAATCTCACTTATTGAAGATCTCAATCACCATTTTTACACCGCTTGCTTTGACTTCAACAAAGTGTTTATTGTGAAAGATGATCACAAATCGTGAGAAGATTGCTTCTTCTCGGAAAAGCCTTTTGCATAACCACAATTTTACAAATGAAATCCTAAAAACACCTCAATGTTTGCAGAAAACAAAATTTTTGAACAGCTTGCAACAAACTTGGGCTGCAACAAGACAAAACAAACAGAACAAAAGTATAACTTAATTAGAAATTTACCCGCCAAATTCCACCAGGGTGGTTCCCAACACCAGCCAAGTTTCCGAATTCGGATTCAACGTAAGCAATGCGCTTAGTCAGGCCAAAGTCATTCGAAAGTGATTTGATTGTAGCCAGTTTTTGAATACATGCGTCCACCACGTCAACTCCAGTTGCTCCACTTACCAGTGTTAGGTCCAATGCTTCCGTTTCTCTGGAATAAATGCAAGAAATGCTCTTAAAATGAATTTC
>JGI24022J15233_10004485_pt1 | contig 14448 bp, 3 predicted proteins | sample Ectturendosymbi2_FD_15233 | JGI IMG/M metagenome (IMG submission 15233) | reverse complement strand
GGCCGGCGGGCTGCACAAAAAAGGCGGTCCGTCGGACTGCAGAAAAGGGCAGCCCTCCGGCCCGTCCTTTTCCACAGCCCAGCTTAATGTGCAGCCTGCCAGACCGCCTTAATGTGCAGCCCACTTGCCCATCCTGTGGTGTAGCCTGACGGTCCGCCCTTCTGTGCAGCTCTCCAGCCCGTGGAAAATTCATGTTTTTCATTTGGCAACACAGCCCGCCGGCCCTCTGTTCAGTGTTATCCATTCTTAGCTGTGAAATAAGTGCATTTCCATTTGTAGGGATTTTCATAGTAGGTCAAGATTAGGTAAATGCTATTCATTCAGCCTCTATCTTTAGGGCGTTAGATCGTGCTTGGCATATAGTTTACCAACAAAGATTGAAAAGAAAATCCAAGTGACCTCAGAAGTTTGAAGCGAAGTGGAACATCGCAATACTGTAGCTTCAATATAGCCTATCCAGCAGTCAAGAAGGTTAACAATTGAGTGAAATAACAATCTACAAGGGGATGACAAAACTTAATGAAAACACATATGTGGAAAGAAATAGCTATGCATCATTGAGACAAAGGTAAGTGGCAGGCAGTAATACTGGTTTAAAGTAAAAAAGAATGAAGACAATACGTGTAGAGCATCAGATGCAAACAAATAATTGAAAAGCAAGCAATATACTCCTGAAGTCAAAATTAGCAAATGAAGGGAGGCAATTGCCAACATGAATGTAATAATCCCATGACTTGTTAGAACACTGTGAATAGTTAAAATCAGATCAAACTTGCATAAAAGCCAATATTCTCACAGCATTCCCTCTGACCATAGCCTGGGGCAATGCTGGTAGAGCCACTGTCGCTCCTGGGATTACCAGATGTGTGTTGTTATAGCAGTGCTAGTTTGCTTCAGATGTCCTTGTCCATGATTTCATTGTTTTGTCCATAGCCAGACTTCAAGATTCAGCCCAGTATTTCACCAAGATTTCATTATTTCATGCATAGGCACATTGCAAGATTTAACCTAACATGTTGCAACCTATATTCTAATGCGTTGAAAATGTCTTCAAGTGAATGTGCACAGCTTCACCATGATCATGGACATGTAATGGACAGATTGAAGCGCCGCTTTGGTACATGCCAGCAGCATTCCCAGGTAAACCACTGCTTATCAATTGATTTTCTGTTGGTGTGAATGTTGGTTGTCACTCTAAATGTTATAAAAAATGTCCATCTGTAAGATTAAAATGTACTGTTTACTTCATGGTACGTGCAAAAGTGAAATCTTGCAATTTGCATTGCAGACATGCTTACGCTGGTTAACAAGAACTATTGAAACTAGGCAGATCATATCAGCATGTAACCTGTTGTTACTATTTATTAATGGTTATGATGTGAAAAAACTGAAGTAATTCATTTATCAGCACAAACATTCAGTATTTTGTGTCAGTTACTTGCAAAATGTTTTGTATGTGAGTGTAATTTCATTACAATTGTAGGATTGCCAAGCCAGACAAGCTGCCACTCAGCAACAACTTGCTGAAAATGAAAGGTTGTGTACTGCAATGCTCCATCAAAAAGCGCAAGAGAACAAGGCCAAAAAACCTGGAAAGTACAATAAAACAGTAAGTGAAGTTAATTATGCTAGCCTCAGGTAGGTTTCTTGACAAGCTCACATAACTTTCGTTTTTTAAGTTCTGTTCATCTTCAGAAACTTATTGCATTTCACACTGTAGGTATATGTTTGCAGCATTGGTTATAATGTTTGCAGTATCATTCCTGATCTAAAATTGCTCTACTGAAAACTAAGCATCCACATATTCATTGTTCCATTCTTGTCAGTTATTACAAATGAATGCTTAAATAATTGCAATTTCAAACAAGTTTTTTATTACACACTAGGGTTGATTGATTGAGCTTTATGGGTTGACTTAATTTTTAGTTCTTGGGTTTGAAATACTAAGGTTTAAGAAGATGTGTACAAGAGACATTTTGGTCATTTGTCTCACAAGTAACAGTGTTCATTAGCATGTCTTTTCAGACATTCTGACCAAATGACTCAATCTTTTTCAGTCATTTGTGAAACATTTGTATATGACTGAAAAAAAACAGCCTGCAAGTAGTATACTAACAGTTCATGAATTTTTATTACTTTACTAAAATAAGTAGTTGTAAGTGTGACGTGACCAATAAAAGAATATGCTTGGAATGAAAAGAAAACACCCCACGAAATATAAAGAGGTCACAGGCTACTGCACACTTTGAAACCATGTCTTAGGAAATTTGCATGTCTTCTCAGCTGTTCTTACTTTGATGAGCACTCAGATATTTGCTTATATTGGTCAAGCTCTAATTATGTTAGTGTGCTGCATCACTAAAAGACTGATGCACAAATGAAGAGACTGTTTTCAGAATTTTTTTGCACTGTGTTGATGTTATTTTTGTAAAACGTGCTGTGACTGTTGAATGTGAAACTAACACTTGCAGCGAGATTTTTTAACGTTAAAGTGTTTGCTTGATTGAAGTTATGAAAAATACAACCCATCATCTAGCTAGGTTGATACTATTGTACAACTAATACGACTCTTGGGGCAACTTTTTCTATTGCTTGTGTATACCTTGACTTCTCTATTTTTTCGGCTTACTGCAAGATAGTTCTAGCATGTGGGTGAAAGAGCATATGTAGGTGCACACTTAGTAAAATGCAAATAGTTGCTGTTTTTAAACACTGCTTTAGAGTTTAGACCACATGTTTCTTTCGTTCACAAATCAAGTTGGTTGTATACAAATTTAATTTCATTGTTCTGCAGTGATAACTAACAGCATGAAATTCAATTAACTAGTGATTTCATCAACAATCTTTAAATTAAAAAATTTGTTAAAAGACTTCAAAGCTTGTAAAATAGTGCGGAACTGCCGAATAATAAAAATAGCCTCCCAAACAAATTATTTTTATATTCAAGTGGTTCATTTTCGTCTACACACGGGTTCAGTTTTTTTACTAATTAGCAGAGCTTCATTATAGCGTCAGCGTTCTTTTTGGTATGGTCTGTTTGGTGCAGCTCAAAGGCTCGCCTACTTTTACTCAAATGACCAACATCTTGGCTTTAAAGTAGCAGTTGTCTAGCTTGCAGAGGCCTAAGATAATACATTGCTGTGGCAAGTGGAAATGACACGGTCGCTGACGAGGGCATGGTCTCCCAATGTCACGGCATGGGTTCATGGGAACCGTTATTCAAAAAAACGCACTCATTTATTGGACCGGATACTAGCGTGACGTTGAGCGAACTAGGCAAGATCATTTTCCGGTTTGAAGGTGGTGCGATGGACGAACTAGTTAAGCTCTTGTTGTTTTGGTTGTTGTGCACCTGAGCCAGTGACGCGCTCATCGTCATGACATACGTTGCCGTAAGTAACACACAATCTTTGATTGTTGCCTTACTAATAATGCGGTGTTGCCTGAGGGCGGTCTTGTCGTTTGTGTCATTGCTCAATTTGTTTTTGACCGTTCGTCTTCATTGTCAGCGCGTTGTTGACTCGTATACCACTTGAAGTGATGCTGATCTGACGGCTACCCCGTTCGCTTTGGTGACAAACACGGTAAATAAAAGTACCTTCCATTTTCCATGTTGCAACAAATGTGTGGTATAAGTTCATTACCTTAGGCTTCTTTGCATGCTGCACAGAGCCAGGAAATGTACATTCCTTCATACACTGCTGTCACCATTGCCAATCATTGCTTGTTCGTCGTGTTTACTACAACTGCTGTGCTTTAACAGTTGCGACACGGTCTCTTGCTACTTAGAGCGTGACGTCGTGGTGCGAAACAACGCGCGATCCATTGTTTCACGCGCGAAGCAATACGTTTATCTTCGCTGTCGCAGACAGTTCTACCTTACTTTTCCAGTTGTGAACTTTTTTAGGTCAACCGTGTTGCTTAACTTACTCGTAATCGCTGCATAACGGAAATGCTGTTTTAGAGTGCTTACAGAGCCGTGGTCAGGATGTGTCATGCGCGTTCATTCCGGATAGCTATTACCGGTTCACACCGTGTCGGAAGCTCGTGTCATTTTCATTGACAAGCAGGCGAGCTCACTTCAAGGACACTTGTTTCTTTTTTATCATGCGTCAATCACTTGCAAACGTAGGTGTGACGTATGATAGAGCTGACCATTGCCCTTGCATTTTAGCCAATCCGTAAGTTGAAACACTTTTCGATAGAAAACAAGGCTTTTGTTAGAAATTTCAAAGTAAGGAAGAACTTGCCGCTGGGCTACTTATTTTGTTGTAGCTGCACGCCATGTATTCATGTGGAATTGAAGGGGAACGAGCATGTATAATGCTGTTGATATGCTACAGAATTTCACGTGTTTCCAGTGACCTCCCACTTTCGAAGACCAAACAAATAACAGCTTAAATCTGGCTTCTACCACGCTTCCAGTGAGCCCACCCGTCACCACCACTGAGCGTTTATGTTCTTGTTAGAGCTAGAAATCCTGCCCAAGGTCAATTCGGGACATTGCACTCCTCACTAATCATTCTAATCGTTTTTTACAACACGGACTTTTTCCAGTGGAACGTCTGCTGTCAACTGACTTTTATCGTCACGAATTACAGGCTTCACAGTGATTTGATTCCAATGCTAGTATTCCGCCAGCTCGTTTTTAATAGTTTTAGCGGTGAGGTGTGCTCTTATCTGTTGTTTCCGCGACTCCTTTCGTCTGGTCCACGTGACCCCGATGTTCCAATTTGCATGGTCTGCAACAGTTGCGTATATATTGTTGGTGGGAAGTACTTCTTTAGGTTTTATAAGTTTTCTTGTGAACACCGTTATAAATTTTTGTCTCGACGTGTTTTAGCATAGTTTCAAGTTTTTCGGTAGCTTGGAAATTTTCATTGTCTATTTCTTCACGATGCACCTTGGAAGCAAAGAAATGCCGAGCTAGCTATGATGGTCGCGGAATAACATACCTTAAGACGTTAATCCGATAGAAGTCGTATTTGTCCGATAAAAATCGCGCATTGATTGATCGTCGATATGCTTTTGTCAGTTGGCTGTTATGTTGTTGAATTAAAATTCTATCTTTTTGATTCTTATCTACCATGCTAGCATTGCGTCTATAAGCACATTGACGAACGTTGTTACCGGCCAACGTGCAGTAGATTGACGTGAACAGTTTAGAATACACAAAAATTAATTTTCAATGCATTACCGTCAGTAGATCAAACTGGCGAGCTTTCAACTTCTGGGTTGATAACCTTTAAGTAAAGCTGTGCCGCTGTGTGCATTTCGACACCACCCTGTTACATTCGCAGATGGTATACATGGTCGTGTCATACTGCGAGGTGAAATGAAAGACATATTCTACGGAATTTAAGTGAAACGTACCTTAACGCGTTGTCTCGTTTGTTGTCCTTGATATCATGTTGCGGCGCTGCCCAGTGAACCATGATCTATGTTTATTTTGTTAGCTGGCTTGGCTACTCTATGTTCTGTCGCCTGTTTTGTCATGGAATGGTACTTAATATTTCGTCATTAGAAGAACCTTACCATCCAACAGGTTAATTACTTGAGCGCAATCACTCTTGTTTTTCTAGATTTCTGACATAAGCCTTAAAGGCATTCTTGTAAGAAATAAACTGCATGATGTGATAAGTTTGAGAATTGTTCTGTTACACTTTCAAACACTGCCAGTTGCATCAGCTTCTAACTTATTTGTGTTGGTGTTTCTAACCACACTGGGCCTTGTACTGCCGTTCTGGTGCACGAAAGAAGACGTAAACAGCAGCAAAGACAGCGGCCACAACACTGAAGTAAAACACAAAAACGCTTCGCTAAATGACTATTGTTTACCTTGTTGGAGATACCGGGCCCGTGATGGTTATGACTTAAACCAAACCCATTGAAATTGAAATGCGTGTGTGCGTTTTATTTATAGAATAGGTATGTTAGTATTGATGCACAATTAAACTGATTTTTATATAGTTTTCAATAGAACGAAGTGTTGCTTGCTCTTTTCAGCTTGTACTGCTTCATACCATCTATATATTAGAATGCCATATGTAGGCAAATTCTAAAATGTAATCCATTTTTTGGATGAACGGAAGCTGCATTCGCTGCGAACCCCCGCAACTGGCTAACCGAGCAGCAGGAGCTCGATCGTACCCACATTAAGAATGGTACTAGCACCATCAGTGCAGCGAGACTAAGCAATAGCTGGCTTGTTGCGAGCTTGTACGCGGCAGGGAGAATGGCAATGTACTGTAAAATAATGGAAAAGCAAAACATGACGGCAGTAACGAAGAGGCGCGAAATGTTTATCTGTCACGTGATGCAACTCACGACTGATGAGTGAAGCAGTACCACTCGTTGAAAATCCATAGGCACGTTAAGTATCTCTTTTTTAATCTATGCGATGAGGTCTGGAAACTGAAGCCGCTGCAAATGGTTCACACTGCCCAGAGTTGAGGGGTAATGAAACCAATTGCACGATCGGCGTTGTCTTACGAATGTGTGCAAGCTGCTGCACTCGGGAATGTGAGATGCTTCTGCATGCGAGTGTTCAGGCTGCCTTGCATTTGCCGCTGTGTCTCCACATAAGCTTTGAAAAATAATGTGAAGCTCCCTGTGCCCATCGCTTTTAATGGGTTTGGTTAGAATAAAAGAAGAGATAAATAAAAAGATGAGTTTAAAAGTTAGAAGTTTCGAGGTAGTACTTCTTTTTTGTAGCCGGTGTTTTTGTGCATCGGTTGTACTTTTTTGGGAAATGTCGAATTTATTGATTCTTATCTTATTGTTAGTTAAGTAAGAAATTCGGATTATTTCAACAGTCTCAATACAAAACGTTGAAATCGATTTTTTGCCTGTTGCCTGAGATGTACTGTTTATTGCAATGAGATTTGCCGATTGTGATGAAATCAATATCAGCAACGGCAGTGTGGCTGCAAAGATGTGTGTTGACCGACAAATAGAGCTAGACCGATAAGTTTTTTTTGGGCTGATACCGATACCAATGTTTTTCAATTTTCATTGCCAATATCCAATGCCGGTAATTTTGTATTACTCAAGCAGTATCTGTTTTGCCTCATGAGGCAAAATAACCACTCCTGGGGCTATTTTGCCTTCAACCAAACATTTTCAAACTACAACTGAAAGACATTACAGTGCATATTTTTCTTCAGGCCACATAAACAAAGAAAATAATTTCACAAGTTACAATTATTTTATGAGGTAACATATACACGCCTGTTATGCCTTGTGAGACAAAATGTGCACTCCTGGAGCTATTTTGCCACCAGCAGAACATGATTGGCTGAACTGGTCACATCACAAGTTTGGACAGCGTGACTGCCTTAGTTGACTGTGACATCTGTAAATGGGTCAGTCTGATAGACAAGTAATGTTATGGTTTCAATGTTGGCAAGCTGTTAGCAGCTTCGTCCTTGCAATGTGTGGACTGTACGCTAAACCTAAACCCTTGTTTCTTTACGTATTGTGCTTGTCACGTGACCGTTTCAACCAGCTGTGTTTGACCAAAAGGATGGCTTAATCCGTTGTGCCTACTGCAGTCCATAGATTACTGTGACTCTAAATAAAAAAATGCACAAACAGCAAACATGTGTTGCGTATAAGTGGGCTTGCTCCTTGTGTAAACATCTGTGCCTATGCTTAGATGCCATAAGCAAAAAAATGCGCGACGCATTAAAACCACCACTTCACTGCGATGAAGAACCGTACAACATCGAATTCTGCGCAAACCTGGGTCCTGCTCACTCTGTCTAGCCTAGAGAGACTTCGTTAAAACAGCCAACCAACACAATAGCACGTAACCTAGTTTGTTCGCAGACAATCATGTGTTTACCAAACCAAAACCTACGAGTGAATGTTACATCATAGAGCGTTTTGTCGGGACTTTTGCACTACGGTCTATATGCGTGAAGGCTCTGTGCGCTAGGAACGGACAGAGCATTTGTGTTAATCAAACAGGGTCAGAGACAAAGTAGCAACTTGGGTTTCCGAACGCTTCATGCAGAGCAACAGCGCAACACTTATATGAGCAAATATTGCCGATATATAGCGGCGGAATTTTGCTGATACGATACATCGGCAACATCGTCATATCGGCCGATATACATCGCTGTGCCGATACATCGGTCGAGCTCTACCGACAAGATGAAAGCATGTCTGCTGCCACAAGCCTCGTTGAAGTGCGATTTTAGGTAGGCAGACGCTATGTCCAACAAATGTATATATAGTTGTTTGCCTCGTGTCTGGCAGTGACAAAAGCTGTTGCAAAACCACAGGTTGTCTTATTGGGGAACATTGATCTTCGCAAAGGATTACAAATCGTGTTTGTTCGCAACGTTTCAGAGACGCTGCTCTGCTTCCGCAAGAAAACTTGGTTGATTGGTTAGTACAGAGCGTAGTATGATAAAAACCACGATTGAGTCCCATTTACGATATTTCGTGGTCGTACCGAGATATTATGCTAACCTGGTTTCTTAAAAACGGTAAATAAATAAAGTCTTGGAACCTGCGGCAACAATCTACTGTTTCGTTATGTACTGGAATGTATAACAAAGACCAACCACAAGTCTAAAGAAGCAAGAAAAACTATTAGAGCAAATTTAGTTAGGTCGGTGAGGTGCTCATTTATAGAGCGCAGAAATGGTGGTCCACATTTGCCAGCAACAGATTTGTTGACGACACGCCGGATTGTCAGTTGGTTGTCTTTTGAATCGAATTCCTGTGATACTGTTTGCATAGATCACGATCGTAATGAAATCTGTGCACCGAAAAATGCAAATTCGTAGTAAGTGCTTTGAACAGTGGAATTTGGGATTGCGGAGCTTTGACAGCAGTTTGCTTTTCTTCATTTTTTTCATGAACGTAGTTATTGTGAGTTTAATTTGGCAGTTTGGACCTGTTCATCTAGTCGCAACCATTGACAACGTTATTATGTTGACTGATTATATCCAGACGTCCCAACTGCATTGTACGCAATGGTGTTGTTAGGGAGAGGATTCCCCTTCACATCTGAGGTGAACCGCGTTGCCCAACTTCATGCGACACAACAAAATATACCTTTTGTGGCCATCTTTGCGAAATTTGTCAACAGGAAGAAGTCCCAGCTATGTTGACTGCAGGAAGTCACATCTTAATTTAATGGAGTATTCCCCACTTCTGTTGTGGCTCTACGTAGAAAGCGGGTAAAAAACTGAAGTTTACATTTCATTCGGTTGAAGAAACATGGGGAGGACGCACGAATTCCATGTAGGATAGTGATGTCATGTTTGAAGGTATTGCTGGACGTCCGATATCTGGAGCGAGCAAAATCATGGCACTGTGTTTCCCCAAAAATTAAACCTAATCAGAAAAAATACATAACATGTTTTTCAAGATGATTGTGATATAAGCACTCCCAGCCCTAGTTGCGATTGTCAGCAAGAATTTAAAAAGGTCAATCATTTTATATGAGCCCTTGATCGTGAAATTGTTGTAGATAAATATTTGAGTAAATTGTCGTGCATTTTGAATAAATTTCGGTACAGAAAAAGTAAGACTTCTGAAAATATACCCTAGTACCTCATTTTGGGACGAAAATTTATATAAAACTCTTGTTTTTGAGAAACCTACGACAATGTTTTTGTCAGTGCTTGCGAATCTTCTCGTAGTGGCGTTTTTTGTTATTCCGTAACAAGTCGCTTATCACCGATTGTTGCTCAAAGCAAGTTGTACGTGATATACTGGTGTATTTTCGAACATAGTGCCAAACCGCCGTTTCATTGTGGTTGGCTTTAACTATATTCGACTTCCGTCTGCCTTGCGGCTTATGGCTTCGCAGCCACGCCGTCAGCTCAAGCTATTCATTGTTTTTGCTCAAACCAATTCTCCTTTCTGAGTTGCAATCATGACGTAAACTCCGAGCAGTCGCACGCAACCCTGACGTTTGCTCATGGTCTTGCACACAATTCAACTTTTGTGCTGCTCAGCAAAATTTAAAACCGTGCGCAATGTTTCCGATTTTAATTCTTTTTGAAATAAAGACGTAATGAGTTCCTGTACCGACAGATCTTAACTGGGATTAGATTTATCGCTTGGGGTGAATTTCATCTGCTCTTGTGGTAAGTTCACTGAATCGTGATTTGTAGTAAACACGTATTTGTTTGGACCTTTGATGTTTCGATGAAAACCTTCCTGCTTGCATTAATTAAATTTAGGTAGATTCATAACCGTTCTTTGAGTCTCCTAAGCTACTTTGAAATTTCTTACGTCAAAACCTTTTTCGTCACGTAGTTCAGTATATATAATAAATCTGTAGAAACGTATAGGCGAAACAGGGGGGTGGGGTAATTTCAGTTAGAAGTCTTTCGAGGGGTAAAATGTTAGGAGGCCACTGTGCAGACGACATTGTCCTATAAACAGCGTGATTTCTTGAGCCTTTTTGCTTATGATCTTCATTGCGAATTGGCATAACTGCTTTTTCAAAAATCACTCAATACTGTATCTTCACCGCAAAAATTTCGTTCGGTTGTTACTTTATTGAGTTTTGTACGGCTCGAGTGTGTGGCTGGCAAGATTCCGGGTCCCTGCAACGTGTTCCTAATCGGTGTGAAGTGAATCATCAGTGGCCGTTTGGCGCCGTCACGTCTAATGCAGAATTGACGTGAATCGTTTCGAACTGAAATCATGCATGCTAACTGGTTGAGTGGTGGGACGTGAAGCTTATGCAAGTGCAGTTACACACCTGTTGTTATTCGTATAAAGCGCAAATAATGTTGTTGCTGGCACTACTTCGGTATGTCAAACGCACCGCTGGTACTTGTGTCGTTTTTGCCCACTAGCAATCTCGATTGGCAATACAGCACGCAATCTCCAAAGACCCAGCATGGGTCTATCAAATTGTATGTCAACGTAGTACGATCGACATATACCTTGAACAAAGCTCAATTCAACCGTATAATCCGTACCCACACCATCACACAGCCCCAGTGCTTTATGCGAAACTTATCCCAAATAATCCGCGGTTGTATAAAGGAGCAAATCTATCGACTTTCTCCATGTTCTGAGATTGCAAAGTAGTTTGTTTTGGCTTTTCGAGTCGTCCACCGTAACGGATAAAGAGAAAAAGGGTAAAGAGTGCATACGAATGGTGTGGTTTAAGCAAAGGTGTAGTGAGGTGGGAACGCGTTCCCACACTTTTCATAGTTACCTGACTTGAAGATGTGTGTTTTTACTCAGATTTCCAGTGTGCAGCTCCAGACGTCGCATAAATGAATAAATGACAAGCTATCTCTTCCGTAGCACCTTAGCATAATTGTGTAATTACTGAAAATGACTAGTTTTTGGCTGCGTTCCCACACTTTTTTTTACTTGAAAATGGCTAGATTTTTGGTGCGTTCCCACCCTTTTTTGGCACTACACCCCTGGATTTTAGCAATCAATTGATAATTCTTCCTAACTTATTGCAAAACAAATCAAAACGCAAGATTTCGAACCGAGTAAGAAAAGATTCACAAAATCACATGCTCTAGCGCCGATGTCTTCAAACTGCGAGTTCAGAACAGAAGAGCAGATAATACTTTGACCGCGGGTACAAGGATGCTTTTTCTGGCCTTGTGCTCCATGAGATGTGCGCGTTTCACAGCAGCGGACCATAAGAGTTCTACTGGCTTGCGCTTCACGCTGTGTTTTTTACCGTCTCATCACCACCAGCTCAAAGCGTCAGTTCAACTATATTGGATCGAAAACAGTCGTTGGCTGGAAAGCTAGATAACGCTTTACATGTGAAGCAGGTCCGATGAAATTCATCCAAACCAGATCAGGTAAAATTTCCTTGTTTACTAGTGTTCGTACCATAGGCAACAACACTGCATAACGTAAACATGCAAGTGGCACAAAGAAAGAGTGATTGTCATCATATTAGTGCTCGTTTCGCTCGTCGAGGAGACGTTGTTTTAAATAGGAACAGACATCAGTCTTCACTTTACTAAGTCTCCTTTAGGCAGTTTTTACCTTCACTCACTGGCTGAAATAACTTGGGATATATTTTTTCAGCCTGGTTTGATTCTGATTAACCACACGGCTCGGATCAAATTGTCTTACGAGACCTCTGTGATCCCCACACTCATTATTTCCCCCCCAGAGTGGTTTGGGAGTTTCGCATTCCTGAAGAATATTTATTCAGAAAATATAGTGTGATTATCTGTTAAAAGTTTTAGTGACGTGTCAATTAGATTTTGATAACCTAATCAATATTTTGTAGTAATGCCATAGTATTGAACATACTTTAGATGTGTAGCCGGATTATAACAAAGCATCGCCAATGAGTCACATTCCATACAGCGAATTGTTGACTACCAGGCAGGTTTTAACAAACGATTAAAATATGATTAATAATGTTTGAAGTATTGGCAGGGAAGAAATATGATCAACAAACCAGAACCAAAGGAATATTATGCGTTTTCGAAAATTATTTTGACCTGTTGTTCACGGCAAATAATAAGTTTGGATTTGAAATGGACAAAATGAGCCCGGATCAGTGCATGGGCATCTGTACATTTTTTAAATGCTTGTTTTTGTTTTGGAGATGCTATGCTGTTCAAAGGCTCACCATTGCAAACCTGCGTTCGGTACGTTATGCTAGTATCAGTTATTTTGCTATGCGTGTTTTTGGCTACAAAAAGCTTTCGACAAAAGGCTTTTTGTTCTTTTGGCAACTCTTTAATTCACAATTCGGCACGGGTCAGCGGTTGCTGCTTTTGTGAGTCTTGATTTGTAACTCTCGTGCCTTGGTGTCGCGGACAAGTGGCGTTCGCGTACGGTTGAGGTGTATCGATTTATCTACGGAGCTCAATCCGTCCACCGCCCAAATGTCGCATTGCAAACGTAAGTGTGTAACGCAATCGACAGGATGAGGCGGTTTACATTGTTTCGGCTTTCCTTTGCCATTGTACAGTTGTCTATGGCTGAAAGTCAAAGCGCAGATTTTAACAGGTTGTTTTCTCTATGGGGACACATATTGGTGGCAAAGGGAATGGTTGTGAAGTGTTCAGGCTCTTTTGGTTGACGACGAGAAACAGTGATCAACCGTTATCTGGTCGCTTTGTGTAAAGGTTTGGACCACATTTGGTCTCTTCTTCAGCATCTTAAAACACAACGCAATAGAAAATGTTGCGTGGAAGCGGTTCCAGTAGTTTCGTTGGGCACAGATAGTCTCAGCTCAAGTTCTACAAGTCAACTTTGAAAGAGCAATGAAGTCAACGTTGAAGCAGGTCACACGTTTCGTTGATTTGTAAGCAGGGCATTCAGCGCAGATTGCTCATTGTGTCGGTGCCACTCAAAACGAAGCTTGTGGAGGTTGTCCGACGAGACTTTATTAAGGGCGTTTTCTGGTCATGAACGAGTTTCGTCTTGATACGCTTACCTTGCCACAGGCGTTGTACCGTCGTAATTGCTGGTGTAGCATTCTGTCACCTACGTTGTTGACCTTATGGTGATTTTCGATTGGTTGCGGTGTGTCTTACAATAACCTAAATACTGAAACCCAAACTGATGTTTTCGTCGCGAACAGCACAGATACATAGCGGTAGGCAAGTCCAAAGTTGCGTAATGTCACATTAGCTTGCCAAGTGGCGATTTCACTCTTCTTTCGTACCTACTGTTCTGTTTGTTGGTTTCCGGGACGTTTGGGCGTGCTTCCACAAAATGTAGAAAACAATTGTTCGAATACCGGTTGACGCTGCTCTCATATGACTCAGGACAGCCGTCTACCTGCTTCACTTGTTTCGTCTTCGCTTGCAGGTTATAGCTCCGCGTCCCTCTGATATCTACTGACTTAAGCAACCTAGTTATCGATCAAGGAGTACGCCACCAGCCTTGGCTAGAACGCAATTACGAAATCGTATCACGTAGCATTAACCTAGATCTTAAGTGTAAAGGTGCCGAACTTAAAAAATAAGTTAGAAAACTATTTAGTTATTTCTCGGTGACAAGGGTTTTTTTGGGGGTTGACGTTTTTGTTTCAGGCAAAAAAAATTAAAGAAATAGCTTCCACAGCATTGTTGCTTTCTTGGTCGTTGTTTATTTTTGTTATTTTGCTTGTTCATGACTGCATTCATGTTGGTGAGTAAAAACGCGCACATGTGTTGTGGAAGGCTTGTCTGCTCGTTCAACAACGAGCCGCATCTCAGCCGGTTTCTAAGACATCGCTTTCGATTTGCGCACTCGCCGTGACGCCATCTCCCAGAACAGCTCTGCGCCATTTCTTCGTAACTCAATGAGCTGCTGTGCTGCCTCAGTGCGTACGTGTGTGACTTGGTGTTCACATCACCGCACGACTACAACCGAAGCCTCGCTACAACTCGCTCTCCGTTTTTTTGCGACCTCACTAGCGGATTAACCGCTAGGACAAGTTGCGCCAGTACTTATTGTGTGCGTAGTTAATTTCACCGTACGCGTTGC
>JGI24022J15233_10004483_pt1 | contig 14449 bp, 10 predicted proteins | sample Ectturendosymbi2_FD_15233 | JGI IMG/M metagenome (IMG submission 15233) | reverse complement strand
GCGATACAAAATTCACGCTGTTCACACCGTAAGATGAATGTTTCACACGCGCGTGTTGAAAAAGATGGACCCCAATCGTAATGAAAAAAAAAAGATGGACCTATATTGTGATTGTAAAAAAAAGATGAAAAAGATGGACCCCGATTATAATTGTAATTGTAAAAAAGATGGACCCCAATTGTAATTGTAAGATTGAAAAAGATGGACCCCAATTGTAATTGTAATGCCTGAACATTTTTTTTGGTGAAAAAATAGATTTTACGTCTGAAGTGCAGTAGTGATTTCGCGACCAGGCTCAGCAGCCCTGGGGAACATCCAACTATACCAAACTCAACTCTTAAGAAAATTCTGTTTATCACGACGGCTATTGGCAAACTCCAGATCGGAAAAGTGATGTCTCTCTAATGACGAAACCTTACCGCCTAACATCAACATAAAAAGGTTGTGGGCATTTTCTCTCGTTGCAACCATCACCACTTCGCGAAAAAGCGAGTTTGCATCACGAACAAATGAACATAAATCAACAAAAAACAGTTTTTCCAACGTCAGTCTACAACTGCTTTGCCGCAGGAAAATTTTAAACATAAAATCAACAAACAATGAATTGCTGGCCATGAACTGTACAACTCGAAATTCAACGACACCATGTCACTAGCTTGACGACTGACAGCTATTCATCCGGACACCTCGAGATATCTTAAACAAGACTGTCTCTGCGCTAACCACGGAAAAGTTGAAAATCGAAAATACATCATACTTAAATGGTTCTGCTTGTTGTGCACTCCATACTTGATCCGCTGAAATTTCTCGAACGAAGCACAAACATACGACTCTCCGTCTTTCAAGTCTTCAATGTCTTCTATCAAAGTTCCACCTGATTGTTAATTCCTTCCGTAAGCTCAGATCAACAACAGTACAGCAAAATTGTAAAGCAAGGGCCAAGTCATCGCTTTACTAATTTTCGATGTGAAAATTTTATATAAACGAGTCGACTCGACAAAAACATACATGTCCAGTAATAACTTTCTTTGCTTGTAAACAATTACGAATCAAAACTTTTTGCAAGGAAACACAAAAATCATATTTGTTGTAATATCAACCGAGGTGCCACGCATGAAAGTCTGCAAAGACCACCACAGACAAAATTAATTTTTCACACACTAAAAATCAAACTTATCTTTGGGTGCGCATAGCCATAAAATTAAAAATCTACTTCAACAGAAACCCAGATCATTGCGTTGGTGTTTGATCACATAAAATTTCAATGGAATCCAGCGTGAAGTAAGAGAGTGGGCTACGGCACATGAAGATAAGCAGTGAGCATGCGATGAACAAGAAGAAAAACAAACCTTTAAATACGCAATCCACCGTGACGGCGCGATAAGAAAACTTGCGAAACAGACAAATTGACTCGTTGCACAATATTTAAGACCAGGATCGTACTTTGCTTTCTCGTGCCCATCAGTAACTAACGTCAGGTTAAAACGTTCACATTTTCTTTACAAATGCAAGCAATGCGCTGACTGCTTCTGGCAGTTATCACAAAACGGTAATTTAACCGTGAACAGAAATATCCCTTTCTAAGCGTCGTCCCACATAAGACAGCAAACGGAAGACTCACTATCTTGCGACCAAGCAGCGCATTTGCTTGGATCGAGAAAATTAGCCTTAGCACCACAATAACCTATATCAAATTTATCCAGGAAAATGAAAAAAGTGCCGAAAATTTTACTTGGAAAGAAGTCTAAAATCAAATTTATAACAAAATCCAGTCCAATTTGAATTAGAGAGTTCAGGCCATTTATTCAGTTGCCCATTAGTACATTCTCGATAGTGAATGGTTCGTTGCTGTGGAAAGCATCCTTGTGATAAGTATTTGCATATGTTTAGTCGTGAAAGGCTGACTGAAACACATCCCAATTCGATTACTTCATGGGCATACTTCTCGCTAATAAGGACTTAGGCAACGAGACGACTATGCTAATACGGTATTGGAACTGATTTTTCGCAAAGCTAAATTATGCTTTTCGCATGAATTTTTTTGCAAAACAGAATATAACTAAACAGAGCAACAAACAATTCCAAAAAAGAAATAAACCAACAAACGTTTCAAGAAGAAATTAACAAAGCAACAAACGTTTCCAAAAAATGACGACAAAAAGCAAATCAGAAACTCATGTCAACATAAAATGAGCAAAGACAGGGCCAGCAACTCAAAAGCTTACAACAGCCACTGCAACTTCTCACCTACCTGGAGTTGATGTTCTAATCCTGCACGAAATGAGCATTGAAAAACAAAAACAAAATGGAGCGTCATACTCAACATTTATTAATGAAAACCTTTGGGCAAAAACGTTCGGCCCACATTACTTGTCACGCCAGTGGGTGTGGGTTACAGCAACCCAAACACAGAAAACCAGATGTTTTTACACCTATATTTCTCAGCAGTTTAACAAAAGCAGGTGGGCAACCGATGACGCTATTTGCAGGCTGCCTTGAGCCGTTTCACATCCAACGCATTAATTCTCTATGACAGTGCCATGCTATCTCACAATGGCCAACCACACACCCAGGATGCAAAGAATCAAGATGTTGAACAGGGGACAGTCTTACCAACAGGTGTGTAGATTTTTCGGACTCCATATGGCAGAGACATGCTTTTAGAAAGATCGGCGAGAAGCTCTTCATAATGTAGGTAACGATGGGGAGTGATATGCAAGGTTTTCCCTTTGAAGTACCTGGCAGTTCAATGCTAAATTTAGTGATGAGCATAGCAACGGTACAGTGAACACCAGAACTCAGTACAGGATAAACACAACATCTACAAGATTCATGTCAAGGTTTGCTTTTTCCATACTCAACTATGAAATACAGTTTTGCAATATTTGGAGATAGCTTGAGCAGAGCAAGACAAAAGTATTCCACTACGAACAAAAAAAGTCACAGTCCATACGACAAGCTGTGACCAACATAGTACCAACAAATAGAATTGCATGATAAGTGGCAGCAGACCACTTATAAAGACAGGAAGTTCAGAAAGCCAGCCACTTGTCAGCATTCACTGGATATATGATGCCAGCACTAATGCGAGTGTTAAGGCCTGCTGGAGTTATCTCGCTGAATTTTTCCTGACATTGCTTTCTGTTCCAATTTCCTTATGTTTTGAGCAAGATGGAACTATCATCGACAATACATCAAGGCCTTAGTTCAAATCTCCAACCTAATAGCTTAGCAAGCAATGTCCTAACCATAAAGCCATTTATAGAAGAATAGTACACACTGTTAAGCACTCAAAAACCTGAAGATAACAAAGGCAATACCTGTTTTTCATCTACAGATATTACAGTGCAGAAATAAAAACATGATGATCTTCAAAAACTATAGCTACAACTCACATGACACCATGCTCATTTCCTCAAGCAAAGCAGGAATAAAAATATACTCTCATATAGTCAAATATCAGCAAGATGATTTTTCTAACACAATGGAAATAGTTGCAGCATTAGCATACATAATCACGAAACCAACTAGCCGCAAAAAACGCAGCATCTTGATAAGTATTTATTCACTTTACAAATCTTGATATGAACATAAGTTACCTATCCCCATTTTTGTAGAACATGACAATTCGTGGTCTTCGCAAGTCACGAAACCTATCAAAACAAAATATAAAGTTTTTGACATCTGAATGACATTTGGTGTGCTTCAAGCAAATCATGGAAGCAGCATTACCCTTGAGAATAACATGATTGAAACAAATGGTTCTTATGATAAATCAATCAACGGCATATTTATTGAAACACCAGTGTATGTTGCTTACCACTTTTATCATGTCAAAAACATGGAAGTATTTGGCACTATGAATTAGAGATCGACCAATATGGCTTTTATGGGGCTGATATTTCCAAAATTTTTAGATCTTGTTTTCTGCTTCATTATCAAAAATATTATGTATTCTATGCCTTACCTTTTTGTCAAAAACTTCAAAAAGCAGGATTAATGAGTTAAAATTTTCAAATTGCGGCAATTTCAATATTTTGCTATGATTTTTAATTAATCTGATTATTGGTGATGCTTTTGTTTCGGCTGCGACGGCCGATGCATGCTCCATGGTTCATCTTGTCTACTTGTTTATGAAAACGCACCTGCTAGCATTGCTGCAAGATAACTGTTTTGCCTTGCTTTGTTGTGCTTTCATGAGCAAGTTGTCTGGATGCGTGAGGAATATAACAGCATTTTGCCAACATCCACCAAGGCTGATAGAATCAGCCATTTTGGCCAATACCGACATATCGGCAAAACCCAAATATTGGCTGATTATATCGGCCAGGCCGATATATCAGTCTATCTCTAATAAGAATCATAAAATTCGAAACACACCAGCAAATTTCAGCTACATGCAAGGAAAACCATTGATTTTACAAATGAACCTGACTTTAAATAACACACCAGAATCTTGCATTGTAAGCATTGCAATCATGAAGTCTTATTTTACAAATTTGGTGTAAAAGAAATTTCATGTGTCACACAAACATTTTGATTATTTAATGCAAATATTCAACAAAACTCAACAACCATCTGCTCTTGATATGCACCAATGATTGACACACACCTGTCATCAGTTAAGTCTTGGAGTTCTTGCGATATAGCACTTTTGTGAATTGGTTTTCGTGCCATACTTTGCACAGCCACATATCCACGCATTTCAAACTTTTAATGAAATTACTTCAGTTTTTTTCCAACTTCTTCTTATGCTCTCTCTAGAACACATATCATGAAGTTAATGAAGAACTGCAATGAACTGCATTAATTTTTAAGCAACCAGAGTTCAATGAAGTTTTCCTAAAGTTCAGCATACGTCAAGCAGTTACAGCATGTTCACCTCAAACAATCTGTTTGCACAATACGAAAGTGTTTACATAAATAATTGTATTGCTTCATTCATTCATTTTCACACCCATTTTCCTCACACTGAGCACTGCAAGGGTGCTTCACACAAACATAAAAAAATGAAGAACTTGCAATCCCAAAAGTGTTTGTATCACTCACTTGAAGATGAAAAGAATTCCTACATGTCAACCAGCAGGGGAGTAAGCCAAGAATAAGCTCATGATCTAAGCACACAACACATGAAATCTAACAAATGTCAGTATATATCCATTAACAAGCACTGAAATAACAACTGCAAATCAGTATATTATTAGATCCTTGGATTTTCAAATGAAAAACAAGAAGTTAAGGTGAACTTGTTGTTTTTGCAACCAAAAATAACTAAGGATGACAAGCAAGAGGTTTTTGATAAAATCAGGACATATTTACATATAGTGAATGTCAGACTTTCATTTCAGTTCAAGGAACTTTGGCTAGCACGTAACACAATAAGTTAGTGAAAGGTTTAGTAACATACAAGATAATACCTCAGACAACACGCAGACCAATAACTGGAAACAAAAAAGCTTTTGACCAAATTTTTAATCAACACGTCAAGTGCATATTTGCTATTAAGTTTAGTCAGTATTCTTTGCTATTAATATTTAAAACAAAGCCGAAATATATTATAATACTATATATTATAATACTATAGCAAAGCAAAATGCAAAAATACCTACAGGTGTTACACCTTGGATTTTGCATTTTGTAGTTAGGCAAACTTGCTTAATGCCTTCAAATTAACAAAAATGTCTGTTTGAGAAAACCAAGAACTCTGGATGATTCCCTACAATCATATTAATAGAAACATAGCATTATATTTATGTCCACCAGCATACCTTTCAGTAAATCATGAAATGGCCAAATAAAGCTTTCATGCCATCCACTTAATAAAAGAATGTTGAGCTTAAATTCTATAAATATTATGATGCTTATATTTAACAAACATTAAATTCCCACATGTTAACAGGAACAAACCATATTCTAAAACATGAGGTTTTGCTTGTTTTAAAAAAAAGTCAAAACACTTGATTTCATTTCAAATAAAAATATAGCATAGATTCATATTACAATTATTTCTGTATCACCAACACAATGGTGCAGATGAAAACTATGCAACTAATCTAATAAGCTCAGCATGTAGATCGCAATGGATCTCAATCTGCATTGCACAAAATAGACATGGTGAAATTTTAAATTCTCCACAAAGTTTATTCATTGCAAAACACCATACTATAACTTTGCAGTATCTGCAACATATAACTCAGTATCAGACCTGAAAAATGCGAAAGCTGAAAGTTACATCGACACCAATCAATTCATTATTATCCATATCATATCAGAGATATTTTTAACCATTCACAAGTATTTTACATGATGCATGTATTGAAGCTATTGCCTGCGCTTGCAAAAGAAAAAAAAAGTTTGAAACACTGATTGTTATTCAGAAAAATAACACTTGTAACTAACTCTTGTCATTGCCAACTTTTCTGGATTTTACTAACAGTCTACTGAGACTTCCAAATTCTTCTAGCTAAAATTACCAAAGGTTTAGACAACAAACTATTAGAGATATTGGAAAAACAAAACTTTTCTTAATCAATCATGATGTTCATAGTTTACTAGCCAAATATTTTAACTACGCTGTTTACATCACAGCAGGAATAACCAACATGGTGCCCGTGGGCGCCAGGTCACCTGCATGGACCACGTGGGTTGCCCACAGTCCTGTGCTGACAATAGCATAAACATGATCAGTGTTTTCACATTGATGAATATCTTTAATTTTTATCAATGATGACATAATTGAAAACAACTTGAACAAATTTTTATTNCAGAAGTGTGTGTATGAAACTAGTGCCTATCGCATGAATCTGTATCATGAAGTAGCTCTCAGTTTAAAAAAGACTGGTGACCCCTACATCACAGGTTTTGATCAGATTTTAACAATATGACTCAGACCTCCAAATAACTTCAAACAAAATGACTGAAAGGTCATTTTGCAGAATGGTGTTGAAATATAACGTTTGTTGAACATCAGAGGAAAAAAGAGGGCTCACGCTATAGTATGTCCACTTTTTGATTGAACCTATGTTCTCTTTCTTTTACCTTATCCTACGATCAGCCTTCCAGTTCTTCACAGCATTGCATGAATTCCAATATGTGTGCATGCTACATGACAACTAAACCTAATGGCAATATTAATAACAATCACAAGAGCACCATCCCTTATAAATTACATAGTACATTTTTACAAGAAGTAGATAAGGTTGAGAATAAGACTTTAGGGACTCTTAGGTATTTTTGTAAGCAATTACTGATCAGCCAAAAACCTCATGAAAACAATAGATTTCTAATTTTCAATTCAAGCAATGTTTTCAATAACTAAGGTGCAATGCATCCATCAACATTTTTATCTTTTCAAACAGCTACCTTCAAATGGATATGAAAATATTGAACTTTCCTTGTCATTAAGTATTGCATGTTTGCTAAACCAACCAATAACAACTTTGCACACATCATGGAAAGCATAAAGCTTTGCATCTGCTATTTTTACCATGTGCTTGCAATGGTAATAGATTTCAAAGCTATAAATTATAAGTTTACAGAAGTCAAGTAATAATTCAGATATAAACGAAAGAATTATTTGCTAGCTGGTCAACAAATTATGTTACAATCAAACCATATATCTGTTTTGCTAGCATTCATTTTTCACAGTTTTGAGCAGATACACATCAATGAGGCAATGAGGCACAACATAGTGAGAGACTCTGATGCACAGATAATGAGAGTGGTCTGTAGAGATGTTCAGATAGGATCCACACTTCTGCTAATCACTGAAATCGAATTTGTAACTAAAAGTCAATATAGCTAACAATACGTTTGGATATTTCTGCAAGGGGCCTGTGGAATACTGTGCGAAAACATTCTTTGATATTAAGGATCACACATCCTACATCACAGTTATATTCTGGTAAGTCCCTTTGCAAATCTATCAACAACATGAAAAAGAAAAGGATAAATACAACCAAACAATGGCTGACATTGAGAAGNCCTCATTTAATACCATTGTTTTCACAAGTGGTGGGATGGCACCAGAATGTGCCAAAGTGAACAAAAAACTGGCCAAAATAGCTGACAAACACAGGGAGCCTTATGTATCTGTGAGTATGATCTACATTAGAATAAAGCTTAGATTTGCACTATCAACTAAGGAGCACGCTTGCTGCATTTCAAGGCTTTTGAGGCAACTTAAGTGATGTTCACCTCCAAGATCTCATGGACACGGACTCCAGTCTAATTCTAAGGCAAATTTGTTAAGGCTAAATTGTGGAGAATTGAGTCGGTGCCAGGACTTCAATATAACTTGTGTGATAGGTGAAATATGTCACGGCATTATGAATGAATTCAATTGTTATTGCTATCGTTCCTACACCAATACAATTCCTTCATTAACTAACCATACTTCGTTTTTCAAGTATCCAATACTTATTGGACTATTTTTACTGTTAAAAATTTTGTAATCTGTTTCTACTCTTTTCTCATTAATCTCATTCAAGTATATTTTGTGCCCTACGGAACATATTTGTGATTATAGTACTCCATAATGGTCAATGGGTAACTGTGCTGCTTTTACATGATCTTTGTTGATAAAAATTGTTTTTTGCTTCTGCTGTGTGCCTCTGATTTATAATGTCATAGCTGCTGCATGGCTTTTTGCTTTATAGCCTCCATTGTCTTTTACTTTTCTCACCTACATGCATTACTTGCTTATTCATCCATAAATCCTTTAACTCTTCATGCATTGCTTGCCCACCATGTTATTAAAATTAATGATTGTGCATTAGGGCACCCTTGCTTCCTGTTATTTGGTGCTTGACTCGGCCACAATGTTTCTTTACATTAATATTTTTAGTGAAGTCATTTTTGTTGGTTTTGTTTATAAAACTTGGCAAAACAGTGATGATGCTATTGTAGAAAAACAAATTGGTGTCACTATGAATAGCAAACAGCAAAATTTTGAAGAAAAACAAATTATACAAACAATTTAAAAAATCTGATATGTTACTATTATCATAAAATAATTTTATTTCAGATGATTATTTTTGAAAATATAATTTCTACATATTTTTGTTAATGTTTAAAATAAGATATAAAAAAAACATGTTTAGCTTTCTTCCAGTTTTTAGCTAAAGTACATACGCTAGCCTACATTTATTTAATTAGGGATTAACCTGACAATAAAAAAAGACAAAGGTTATATATGGCAATGTAAAATGTTCTCATAATCAAAAGGTATTTTAAGTTTCCTTTTAACTTCATCTCTAATCAGAATAAGAAGTCATAACAGTTTATACACTTCATTTAAATAAAACGCATATGTTACCATTATCATTATCATTAAATGATCATTTCGAAACCGTTTGTATCATAAAAACAACCTAAATAAATCTGAGAATAAATGCATTGTACCCAAGATACATTACAGTAATGTGTTGCTTTAAAAATTAGTTAAACTAATTTCTGGCTTAAAGACGAATACTTTGCTAATTTCAATGATAACCCAACCAATCCAAGCTTAAATTTAACTATGCTATAGACCCATACTGCAATTTGGTCATTATTAGCTCAATTAAAAACTTCCAAGAACTACAAACAGTAGTATAGAGATAATTTAAAATAAGCAATGCAACAATACAATAGCATTTTTCAACTCCACAAGCCTGAGTCATTTTGAGTGGCATGTGTACACTGTACACAAAAACCAGACAAGAGGTCAAACAATAATTGCTAAAACAAATATTAGGGTGCCTAGATAGTAAACAGTTTTAAGCAATTTTATTTGTACAGACAGTTTTAAAGGGATAATGCATCTTAGTTGCTAAAAAACCAAAGCATATTTACTTTGGACATTTATAAGATGATTAAAAACCTTAGGTTCGCTACACAACTAGCTACTTAACGTCGAAATGCAAAGTCAAGACCCATGTTTATCATTAAAAAAATCACATGGGTACCCTGTAAAAGGCGGAGCTCCGTGAAGAGCAGAGCTTGGTTGCGGAGGTTTGATGACGTGACCAGAGTCGCTAAAACTGATATTTTGCATTGAGCAATGGGAACTAAACGTTAGTTAACATAATTTTATTGCAAAAGGTAGTATTACACTACGGTAAAAGAAGACTATTCTGAAGTTTGACAATTTTTGCTTATCTGAGTTTCATAACGATTCGGGGACAAAAAAATGTTTCAACAGTTGTGAATGTATAAGATTTTTAAACATCGCAAACATCCATGTATTAGATTTTGGGGGAAGCGCATATTTATTTGTAATAATAAAAGTTTTAAGCTACTTTGCTTTTATTCTATTTATTCCTTTGGCAACGCAACTTATACTTTTTTCCACTCCGGTTACATCATCAAACCTCCGCAACCAAGCTCCGCTATTTACGGAGCTCTGCCTTTTACAGGCAACCCTTGTCTAATGCATGAAATTGATACAAAATAATGAGCCTGAACTTCCTGCTTTTCATGAATACTATTGTTTGTAACTTTGTACAACAAAGATCTTAAGATGGTTCTTACAGTAATGAGTAGCCTAATAAAGAATATTTTGTTTAGTCAAGTGTCAGCAGTAATACAAAATAGGAAAGGAGGTGATGTAAACATTGAAAAGAGAGATATTGTGTGTTATTTATACTTAGGTGAAACCTACCTTTTACCTGATTTTAACTGCTTGAAGTATAAGTATGGGCCTAGATGATAGATCAGTGTTTTTCAACCTTTTTGCTGAGGAGGAACCTCCGCGAATGTTTGCATTGCTCATGCATCATGGAACCATATAAAAATTGCAATGATTCAATAATTGTCAATATTATTGCTATACAACCACATAGAACGGTGGTTGCTAATTAATTTCGTCCCAGGCTATTTGAATTTCGGTCTATTTCAGTGGAACCCCTGGCAGCCACTCGTGGAACCCCAGTTGAAAAACATTGGTTGGCCTAGAAAGTAGATTACAGTATCATCATGTGAGTATGTATTAAATATTCATTTGAAAAACCTTTTAAGTTACTGATCAGATCTCTATAATCCAGATAATCTAATGCAAAACATTTCAAAGCTAATCTGACTTTCATCATTCAACCAATGGATGGTCCACATTCAACTGACATTGTTTGTCTGGTATATAAAAAGACATTGTGGCCTATGTACGCTGAGTTACTTGACCAAGGCCCCACTGTAGAGTACTTCTGCTAATGTATTGATCTCCTGTAGCTGAGACAGTTTCCTTCAGTTCGAGAATCCAGACGCTAAGTTATCTCTCTTGATGCAGACCGCGTCGAAACGTAGCAATACAAATCCATCGTGTAGTCCAGGGCCTCAAAATACAGACGGCGGGGCAATCCGGCCGCGATGTCATTTCGTCAATAATGAAAAAATAATATATTTACAAACAATTTGTTGATTTGGCAGAATGTAAAATATCCCAAAACAAACACAATACCTAAAATGTCCGTTCCTCGAACAGTTGTGTGTGGCCCTCTGACCAAAANTTCGGAGGCCTTTGGTGAAGCCTAATCAAACCACACGAAAAAAAACTAGGAGAAAAACGGGAAAAAGTCAGGTCTTCTCTTGGTATCGAATGAGACTGGTCTCATGCTGACAGTGAAAGCGTGACTCAAGTCAATAAGTCGACTCGAATCACAGTTTTTACTTTCTCAACACGACTCGAGTCAGGTTGAGAACGACGGTGACTCGANNTGACTCGTGTCACGTTTTTCACAGAATGACTCGACTAAAGTCACATTCAATTACTCGAGANCCGAGTCAGAGTCAGTTTNATGAAATCCCTGAGCCTCTCGTTAACAAACCCAATTTGTTTGCACACAAACAAATTAACTTTTTAATGAGATAGAACAATATTGAGTCAAGTAAAGGATTGGATCAGTGCATGTCAAACCAATTCTGTAACTTTGCTGACATGATACACAACAGAGCAGACTTGTTTCGCTGTTCATAGACAAGGCTCAACATTTAAATAAACACAATAAACAATCTCAACGAATTTGAGATACCGATACAGGAACCTGTAAACACAATAAACAATCTCAACGAATTTGAGATACCGATACAGGAACCACAATAAACAATCTCAACGAATTTGAGATACCGATACAGGAAAATTACCGATACAGGAACCTGTAGTCCCAAAACTGAGTGGAAAGTTGCAAAGAAGTTCAAAAGAATATCATCATCACCGATCCAACCTAAGCAAAAGTGATAAAAGCCAAATCCATCAAAATACTAGAATGCCCCAAGATTTAAATCCAATTCCAAATACATGTTCGTTTATGGTCATTTTCATTTATTGTGCATGCGAAAGATAAGTAAGTATATTTCTGGCAGCAAGGTTGGGCTAGACTTGTGCAAATGACTGTGAGTGAAAAAGACAAGCAAAATGGAAACTGCTTTCACAAAAATCTTAGTATACATAACTTAGAACTAAACTTGCTCGACAGTTCTTGTGACTCGACTCAACCAAGTCATGACTCGACTCGGACTCGACTCAAAAAATTTTTTAAAGACGCTGACTCGAAGGGCTTGTGGCTCTTACTCGACTCTGACACAAAGATGACTCGGGCACATCACTGGCTAATGCTAAAGTTATGTGTACTAGTAAAGAAGCAAATATCTAGCAATCATTGGCAAGTACTAGCACAGCACTAGGCAACAGCTACAGCTCCATGGGCATAGCAAGGGGAACGTAAACGTCTAGCCAAGTACGACCTTTTAGCAAAAACATGTGGTTATGCAATCTGTCCAAAGTTTCAATGAGGTGGTCTTTGTGCTACATGCTACAGCTGAAAAATACACACATTTGTGGTTCGTGCCATTGTATCCAAACCCAGCAGAGATGAACGGATTTAGGTTTTTCAAATTCAAGTCCAATCAGACAATTTCATTCCAAAATCCACGTAAATACTTATGAACTGACCGTTTAAAAATTCAAATCCTGTTTCAATCCAAAACCCTATCAGTCGTGTTCTGATTAAGGCGAAATAGTTCTACTAGAGGCAAACTAAATTGATCCGTTAATATTTGACCATTGTATTTTAATTTATTCCAATGTTCAGTCACAGTGGATTTCCTTATTACATGATGACTCTTTGTAGTGTTTCTGTTTNTTAGCTGAGTCATATGAAACAATAAATCAATCAATCCAAAGCAGTGTCTGCCTCATGACGCAAAAAAAGACAATACAAAAANATTCCATGGAAACTAACTCAAGTTAACATGTGTTCTGTCTTCAGGTCGAAGCACTATAATATGAACATTTTGAAAACTTCAAGGCGAAAATCCCTATTGAAGACTGTCAGGCGACGGTTCTACATGATCCTCTACAGTTATTCCCTCCAGGTTAACAACATACGGAAAATCTTTACTACTGTTACACCAGATGCAACCCCTAAGGGTGGCATGGCAGGGTGCTTTTGATCAAGTAGAATCATTTATGCATGGGTTCTCATTACTGAATCAGGGACCGTTCTCGCAGAAAATAAGTCTGGTTAACTACCCTCATTAATTGCCCTAATATAAACTATTTCTCAGTGGTTCACAGTATAAAATATACAAGTGTTAATCCTGCATCTTAGTAATTGCCAATAAGAGATCAACAATCTATTCAGATCGGTTCCCCTATCCAAGCAATTTATTATATAAAGTTGAAACTCTAGGCTTTGGTAGATTTTACTAGTAGAGCTTAATCCATTATGCAAGTATATATTTTGTTATTTAATTTACTCAAAAGTTGAAGGTTTATTATGACAACTCTTATACATACGTCTACACATATGAACTTGAAGTTACTAGACCACTGTTTAACTTGCATTTTGATTTACGCAGTAAGGGCAGTTAGATTCAAGACGGAAATTTGTCATTAATCAGAGTCTCGAAACTATTGTTTTCAGTCGGAGACTAGCGACTGTGCTTGCTATGTCAACAATTCGGTAGGGCACGAATGGAAATCATTCACGAATACAGCACAGCCTAAACAACTAGCATGATGAGGCTACGCTGGTACAGTACAGCGCTTAGCCTTACAGAGCCTTACCAGGGCAATTCGTCCTGCTGTAAATTTTAACTGGCATGGCACTTGGTACATGCCGCGAGTTACCACTTGTCTATTCCTGATCATTGCCCGAAGTGAGCTCAATGCCCAATGGCAGACAACGACTTGACCTCTACCTTTTGGCTCGAGGCAGAAAGAGAGACTCTCTCTAAGACTGACTTTCAGTCCAAATGAGATGCTATTTATACTCCTAAATCGTCATGTGACTTGGAAATTCCCATATTCTTCAGGTGTTCCAATTGGTTATTGTTTGCATGATTGTTTGGTGATTGGCTGATTTTAAACGTTCTCAAAACCATCAGGTAATTTTTAGGTACTCGGGTTTTCACCTGGTCGTGACTAGTCGTCATGTGATTTCGCTTGTGTCTTGTGACTGTCTTGTGATTCAGT
>JGI24022J15233_10004482_pt1 | contig 14451 bp, 9 predicted proteins | sample Ectturendosymbi2_FD_15233 | JGI IMG/M metagenome (IMG submission 15233) | reverse complement strand
AAATGCTGGTGTCCCAGGACGCGGAGTAGAGCGTTCTGCATTTGTCGTCAGCACCGATGGCCATCGCCAGCACGCTTCCTGATGTAAAACAACCTCCGTGAAACAACTGCGCGGCAGGTCGCATTCTGCGTTTCGCGCTTTCACAGGGCCACGTTTCTACAAGCTCTGATGAAGCTGTTGCCATCTTCTGGTTTGAATTTTTCTGCATTTGTGCATTCTACGTGCTGTTTGACGTTCTCATGATTCGCCGATAGCGAGTTCATTCTTAAATACGTTTCACGCTCCACTGGCTTCATTATGAAACAATCTTGCGCAGTGCGTCGTGACGAGAATAAAACAGAACAGCTTTCAATTATTCCGTGTAAGCAAAATCGTTAATCTAGTAGTAAAGCTTGAGTTTTCTAGCAAACTATAATTGGCGACCTAAACGTTAAACCGGAGTTCGTATAATGTACAGACGTACAGCTGGAAACGCTGGCATTTATTGAGTGGATAAAATTACAGCTTGTGTTCAAATTTATTGTCATGATTGGAAAAAAAACGCGCGAGTGAATTAGTTTTGATTCCAAACTGTGTTTTTGGAACTCGGATTTGACCTCATCAGGTCGAGCAGTTCGAATGAATCGACCCCGTCTGGCCTGAAATAAATAACTTGAGCTCTCACCAAATGCTCTTTCTATCCGAAGCTAGGTTTCTTAAATTTGCAATCAATGCCTGTGAAAAATGACGCTGTTTTGATATTTGACGAGTAAGTTCACCAAAATCAAGATTTACACTTTGCTTGCATAAGACTAAAATAGTCTTCCGAGAAACTGTACAAATATTTTTAACGACCACACTACAACAACAAAACCTTTCAACACATCTTCCATTTTAGCAAATGTTTCGCCAGTTTCAGCCCAGAGACGAATTCTCCTGTCGGCGCTCCCGCTGAAAATGCGCTTCCCTTGCAACAGGAGACTATTCACCGGCCCGTTGTGACCCTGCATTAAAGGTCATCTTTGCTGGTCTACTCACTGTTGTTCAAACATGATCTAACTTCCTAAAGATGCCTGTTTCTAAGTTTTACTTACTTCGAGAACTTGGACTCTTCCCACTGGAAGTATAGTGGCGTTGACGAGCCAGTAGCTGCAAAAAATATAAAAACTTTCATCGAAGACACAAAGTGACGAAGTCCTTTGTTAGGCTAAGAAATAAAATCTGCAGTAAACAACAATTACCAAAATATTGATCATTTTCATAATTAAAGTTTCATCAGTCACCACGCGTTCAAGTAAACGTAATCGTTTGTTTATTTACAAGTAGAACATCAAAATGAGGAAACTATGACTTACTCCTTGCATCATTTCAGCATCGTGTAGCAAGAATCACTGTTCTCAGTTTATAAGTATTAAGATCAAAAGAGGCATTCGTACATCATTGTTCCACGACGGCATAACCTCACCTTCCTCGAGGAAGTTTGTAATCTACAGCAAACACCACGTTCTTGTCAAGAATGTCTTCCACTTCTTCTTCGGAAAAAAGATGTGTATTGACTTCCACATCATACCACCAGTCACTGCGTTTCGACACAGACTCTGCATCTGCACTTTTTAGTTCTGCGCGAAAATTACAAGTCCGTTTGTATGTTTTTTCGTGCAGATAAGGTCAGTGTCTTAGTTGTTCCTGCGCAAACCAATCAGTGCCTAGATCAGGGGTGGGCAATTAATTTGGCTCAGGGGCCATTTTGGGAATCCCGCGTTTAGCGATGGGCCCTACCTTCTTAGGGAAATAGAAGCACGTCTCGGTGAAGCTAGCCTCGACACAAACATTTACTGTGGTAAGCTGGAGGAAATTTCAGATTTGAAGATTTTTTTCTGAATGCTTCCGCGGGCCACTTAAAACGCTGTGGCTGACCACATTTGGCCCGCGGGCCGCTATTTGCCCACCCCTGGCCTGGACCAAATCGTGAAAAACCAAGCTGTGAATGGCGGAAAGACCTCATGGTAAACTACTCCAAGAAAATATCAATTATCACAAAATCAACAATGATCAAATGGTGACTTCGTTGTTAACCGATGCAGCAACATACAGTTATAAGACCAACAACATAACAGTCGAACGAAAACTGTGAATTGAAATGTTGATTGAGCGAGCAAGCGTAACCGCATAAAACACTTGAGAAAAATTTAAAGTGAGGTAATAGACTTGAACGTAATAGATTTTCTGAACTCATGTTCTACTTTTACGCATAGAGATAAAAGCAAAACTATGAATGATAAAAATCTGTGTTTCTTTTTATTTGTTGCAAGCAACGAAATGTCAGTTTCTCATGTGAAATAACGCCACACAATGTAAGAAACAACGAGTAAAATATTGATATTCAAACACAAAATCATGGTTTCAAACAAGTTAATGAAAAAGTACAAACATTCATTCTTTCGTTATGAATTCACTCAACTCTGTGATAAGCACCCCAACCTGGAGGTTATTCACAGCAGGAAAAACACGACAAAATGAAAAGTAAAATATAATCCTAAACCATTACCACATCAAACTATTAAGAGGCTTGGTCATGCATGCAGCGTACAAAATTGAAATACCTTTTCACTTGCACATTAATAACTTCAAAAACAATATTTTCAATTCAACCCCAATTCGCTAACACGAGATTTTTAAATTAATTAGAAAAATTGGAGAAAGTGAAAGTTTGAAACATGTAACATGGTTATATTTGGTTTAAATATGTTTCAAAACATCTACCGGCACTACTCACCACACACAAGCCAAAGTATGTTACTGCAATCTTTAGACTGCACAATGCTAAAATTGCGTTTGCTAATAGCTTCGTTAAATGCTAATAGTTTCGTTAGGCTATTATGCTAATAGCTTCGTTAAATATCTTAATGCAGCAACGATCTTCCTCTTAAAGATCTCTTTCGGTCAAAAAACATTAAAAAAACATTAGTCACATAAAAAAACATTCCACCACTGCCCTTTGAGGATTGGAAAATTTTTAAACCAAAGTAGCTGGTTTTATAAATCTGACTCGAGTGTGAGATTTCAAATAAAAAATGAAGTACTGAACTTAAGTAAATGACTGACTTCTATTCGCTAGCTCGACAGTTACGACAAAAGGTAGACACAAACAAAGCTTCTACCAATTAGACGCCGTCATATGGAAGAACACTTTTCTTCCGACAGCTGTGTCACACAAATCATGTGCATGCTACACCACCAGGACCACCACACCATGCCTGTGGGGAAGCACCTTCTTTGATACTTTTCCACATTTCAAGAAATCCGCCCGCGGCCGGAGCGTTTTTGTGAGGAGAGGATTCAGCAAAGACATCTTCTTTGTTATGTTTCTGTTCGTCGTCTGACGTCTGTTTCTCAGGGTCGGCCCCAGTCACATGCGGTTGGACCGCTGCGGCCACGTTGAAGTGTTTGTTAAAACTTCACGGTTCGTGTCAGCAAACGAAAAAAACTAGCGTGTTACTCAGTTGGATAATCCTACCCTGAAGTTCATTAACGCTGGAGTGACAGGCTTAGTGCCTGCTACTATCAAACTCGATCACATCCACACCATATTCATTCGCAGTCAAATGTGCTGTCCCGTTGGCGTCATGTAAAAATACCTCTATGTTAAAAAAATCACTCTGAAAAACTTCTTCAGAAAAAAGTTACATTTTTATTGACAAAACTAAGAAGAAAATTTTTTCAAAGAGATAAAAACTCATGGCGAATTTTTTTCTTTACTACGTCCAACTCCACCAACAAAGTGTTTCCTATTGAAATTTGCGAATAAATCATGTTGCCTGCTCGTTTTTAAGGCAGTTGTTTATCTAACAAATCATCGTTAACTTTGTTTTTTCTACGATATATTGCTTTGTATTCTCTCAATGAGAAAATTTTTATCGACTGAGGGTCATAGAACATCTGCGAAAGGTATAACGAAAGAGCTACAAAACATACAAAGTGTCAAGTGCCTTGCTATTGTTTATAAAATTAATTAACATGCACAAACACACCTGATTTCTTTTTATCTTTCGTTTTGCGAGGCTGTATTGTCGCTGAAAAAGAGGAAACTTGATTAAAATACCAAAAACGCCAATAGTATAGACTCATTCCAAAAGAATGCGTTATGCGTTAATGTTTTGTGGAGTTTTTCGAAACCATTTGTTCACAGACGCACGAGATGGAAGGTTAACGTTTAGCACCAGCGACTGGAGAAAAACAACAATATACGAGTCAATACATGCCTACATGTCACTGCACCGTTTCTTTCCCATTGCTCAAAGCAAAATTGTTCTGTCAACACGTAGGAGTAATCACCCAAATTCATCTGCTATACAGTAGCTTAGCAACGAATAGAAGACTTCCGGATTGTTTGAAAGAATCTTTTTGGATCGACTGCACGCGCATTTGTTTCGACGATAAAAACATTACCATGCATTGTATTGCCGCACTACTTCTTACAAAGAAGTATGCATTCATAGCGTGGCTGGTTTAAATGTGACGAGATCCCATGTTTAAAAGTCAACATCACTTTTTGCAATAAAATGACTGAAACCAGGTAAGGGTACGCAATGGTATGGTCAAGTATGAACTGCCAAGGTTGATTCTACGTCAGTTGCCAGTTGCCAACAACAGAGCATTACTATCTATCACACTTGAATATTAACGCCGCATTATCAAACCTTTCCAACCTACGTTTGAACCTTGGTTGTGTGTTTTTGTCACGGGTAGTTACAAAAACACCGCAGTCATCAAACCCACGGTCAACAAAATGTAGTTTCATTGCACATCCTTGATCGCAGAAAAAAGAAATAAGTTACGTTTTGCAAGAATGTTTTTTGAATCTGCTTCTTCGGTCTCATCATGCTTCTCCGGCGGTTTCTCCTCAACATGCGGTTGCTGCTCGTCTTTTGCAACAGGCTCAAGTTTCGGAGTTGTGATGTGTCTCCGAAAGGACTTGTAGCTTTTATATTTTTCAGCCAGGTGCTTGTAACTTTCTTCATCTGCAGGTACGCCGTCGTCGGAGAGAACCCGATCTTTTTCTTTTGTACATTATATGTTCATTTATATTTGATGCAAGCATGCAGCCAGCGTTATCAGAATAGCCGTTAAGTTAAAATAAAACAAATCGCTTTCCTGCAAAATTCAAGCGCGCGTATTAACGATTTCTCAATCGAAGCTTTTGTTCTATTGCGGTTACAATGGCATTTCCCTATGGCCACTACCATAGGCGTCAGCAGAAATTTTTCCAAGGGAGGTGCAAAGTCGACATTTCGTTTATCGTTTTCAGGTTGTTGACGATGCAACGCAAATGGATGTACACAAAACGCGTCACCCTTTCACACCACAAAGAAAATGCCCAATGTTACGGCAACAGTTGCAAACAGTGTTTTCCCTCTAAGAAAATTTTACACTAAGCAAATGTTTGTTTCAGTTAGCATGGATATTTTAAGACTGAGTTAGTAGAGTTCTAAATGAATTACGAATTTGGGAATTATTGGAGTAAGTATAAAATTTTATTAAAATACGAACAAAATACATATTTAATTCAAATAGATTCCCTTGTTTTCGTGTTTTTCCAATGTTTTGGATTGTTACAAGTGCGCGGGATGAGATTTCACTGTGCAAATGGTACTGCGCAGTTGCGCACTTTAAAAGGAGTATTGGTTGTAAGAAATGCGCTTTGTTGGCAGCAATGCTTTTTTTCCACTCATGTTTCTTTACACATAGTATAAACCAGGGGTGGGCGAACTTGTTCAATGGAAGAGCCATTTGTAGAAAACCAAAAACACCAGCAAACCGCAAACGCAGTTTGCAGTGTCAATACAAGTACGGTAAAGAATGCAAGTTTTACATGAAATGATGTACAGTAATTGTCAATATCAAGTTTTTGTTTTATCTTCTAGTCCCCGAAATTCTAGGCAATACTTTGTTAAAGCTGTGCGCATTAATTCTCCCAAGTGTTCATTTTTAGGGCTGCACGATGATTTGATTGTACGAACTTCATCACAGAGAAAAAAGTCACAGCAATATGTCGTGCTATATACAGAATGGAGTTGTACACTGGTCTTTCGAATTCTGGGTATTTTTTGGAACCTGTGACCAGAAATTAACTGTTGAGTGTCATTGACTAAAGTTTTCTTAGAGCCAGTCAGTTTCGTTTCTACAGCAGACACGTTTGTGACAAACGGTTGGCAAATTGGACAGCCATCACTGACTACATTAACGATGAATGGGTTTACAAAGAATGCAAAGCATGGTTTTAACTCTTGGAAATGGTCAAATCTGGCTTGGAACTCCGCACTAGTCTTACAATTTATTGTTGAATTCTTCCACTTTGTGGTCCTGCGATTGCCTCTTCGCGAAAAGCATGCCTTCTCATTCTGACATTTGGAAAATGACAATGCTTTTGACAATATGTGTTTCTGAAAAAATGGAATTTTCTTCTGGGAACTTAAGTAGCCTATAACTTGAGCTTTAGGTTCACTACCTTCGTTATCAAATCGCGTAGGCTCTCTGGTAACTAACTTTACGTCTTATGAGCTCGTGTAAACACATTGATAAATGAAACAAACGTTAAAGACAGTATGAGGTAACAACTCTCATCAATTTGAGATACTGCAATTTATCAAGAAAAGCCACACAAAATATGCCGCCGAGTCACAAGTTGCGCCCCATTGGTATAAACCTAGTATACATGGTTTACCGCTATTAGCAGTCGGTCTCACTGCATTACCTGCCAAGATGTCTGCGTTCAACAGTTACATAACATGCGGCAAAACGGCTACTACCGTAACTTGAAGTGCACCTCTAAAAGACATGTTGCCATGTTATTGTGACGCAACAAGGGCTAATGGAACAATTCGCTCGCGAGTTTCGCAACTTGCATTTGCAGCCGAAGGAGCGGATTAACTGAACTGCAAGCTCATCACTGCATGTTACCAGAACAGTGAACCTGACTCTTGTGCAGTGTGAGTGTCATATCGGCAAACAAACTGTCACTGCAAGAATTAACCCAACTAATTGGAATTAAACTGCTGATTTTGCGTTTTCTAGAATTTTTTTTTCTTGGTCCCAATTTCCAGTGGGGGGTCAAATGCCCGTTTTGCGCCCCCTGAGGACGCCCATGGTCACTACATAGTTACCACCAACAAGTAAGTTACGCTTAACAAGCAAGCATATATAGTGGATCATTAACCGTTATATGTACCAATGCAGAGTTGGCAACCTTTCTCACAGACCAGTTTCATGCAGGCCCAGCCAGGTTTTAAGGATAGGGGAGGATAAATACATTTTCGAGGGGCAAGACTTTTGTTTTTATTATATGTTTAACACAAACTGTATAAACATTTATGGGCACAACAAATTTGGAGGGCACTTCCCCGAATGTCCCCCGGTGGCTATGGGCATGGTTTCACGTAAGGCAAAAAAGTTTCAAGGGCTACTGACATTGAAAGGAAAAGTTTACATGACAAAATCTTTCATTTTTCAAATCTTTACGGCATAACGAAACGATTCAAACAACTATTAACAGACGATTAACGTAAAGTACTTTGACAACCAGATGCCAAGCGGTCTGCGGAGAACTTGATTGCTGAGTTGTTGCTCATCACTGTTTTATTTAAGCACAGAAATATAAAACCAAGTGAACGCTTCCAACCTATTTCAGAACCTTCGGGTGCCGCTGAGCTTTGCAACTTTAGCTCGATTTTTTTCGCATTGCAACCAAGTTGATGACGCAGTTCAGTGTATGCCTGTTTCCAGTCAAGGGTTTCATTTTTTGCAGCTGCAGTTTCAATGATCTCGGCAAGGTTATAAATACCAAACCTTTCCCCTGCAACATCAACAGAGTGCAGTCGATTAATCAATCATGTGAGAGCAATGGGACAACGGGCAGGAACGGCAAAAACAAAAGTGCAACACCAACCACAAAGATTTTAACTTGCAGTTCTACCATCGGCTTTGCAAACGCTTGAAAAAGTACTTTTTACACCACCGATGAGTCTAAAAAATGAAGTCTCGCTTACTTTCGTACAAACATCATTTGAAACGCAAGCATTTTATCTACTATTTTGCTCATGTCGTCACCTATTTCCTTGCATTTGTCAATCCACAATGTGTCACTGTTAACGATAGTGAACCACCTTCTGCACACCGATCCAGTTTGAAGGAGGTCTTCCGGTTCCAAATACTTGAAAACATTGAGCCAAAACTTATCTGGCAAAAGTTGAAAAGCTGTGTCCTCGACACCCCCTGAAAGAAAATAAGAGTGACTTGGAGAACGACTGAAAACAAGGATTGTTACCAGTGGCGTAGCAAGGGGGACCAGGGGGCCCTAGGCGGCACCTTCTGTGGGGCGGGACTTTGTTGATAAAAATAAAATTTCGAAAGGAGTTAAAAATTTCTAACTCTTCTGTATTACTTTTGAATAAAGTTTTAAACGGTCTAACTCTTTTCAGTTTTTGTGTTTAGAAGCCCTAGACTGGTAGGTTAGCCTAAAAAACACATCTGGGTGTGGAGTGAGCTAATTGATGAAATGTTAACTCAAAAATCTGGGTCAAATCCAATGTGCTAAAGTACGCCGATGTTTGTTTTGGAATCAGGGTTTTTTAACACACCTACATGGTGAGCAATTGCGCCCCAGTCCTTACACCTTCCTCTCCATAAAAAGCCGTTTCCCCATCCCAGTCAAAAGCCCTTAGAACAACAGAAAGAGATGATGACATTCGACCGCAGATTACCAAGCGTTACTGATCTGGTATTTCTAGGTTTATATTGCCCCTTCTCCGAAAATCTGATGAAAAAGTCCCCGCATGAAATCACGGTAAATAGTCAAGGATAGTTTAATCCTTTTTCTCCTATCGTTGATTCCTTAGCAACGCCCCCACGGCACATCATAACGTTACCTGACACCTAGGCATTGGCGATGAACATTTCGTTGGGCGGTGATGGTTAGTCCGCCTTTCACGGAGGGTTGGGTGTTCGATCCACAGCCCCTGAGTGAATCGCCGAAGCGCTCTTTGGGAAGAGTGTTCACCTCAACCGCCCTGACAAGAAACATACTTCAGGCGTTGGCTTAACGCTGCTTGCCATCACCAAAATTGAAAAAGACATTTCTTGGCACATCTCATACTGTTTTTGATGTTCAGCAAGTGCCATAAGCTGTAGCCTGGTCATTAGGCGGGGTTATCAACATCAAATTTTGGCGGTTGAAGTGAAGAACTCTTTCAATATAACTGCTGTTTTTCTGCATGACGTAATGGTGTTGGAAAATGACATTCTTGAAGAGGGTAGTGCAGTTGATGTGTATGCGTGGCAAACTTAGAGCTCAGATTGCAAGTTTGAACTCCAAGTGGATCAGAGCCAACTCGTAGGCAGTCGAGTTTCGTAGAAGTCGCCTTTATTCAACGGTATACTAACATTTGCAATCATAGAAAAGTCATTCCAACAAGAAAAGCTTAGAAAAGGTGTTTCTCTATTTTTATGAATGTGGCATGGTTTGGTAATACAGTTTTTGAAATAGATGTCTCTTGGTAACCGGTTCTGTCGCCACACGGGGTTGTGGGTTTAGACCCCACCAGACAAATTTTCAAGCCCACAAATTGAACTATGAAACACTGTAAATCAGTAGATTTTTTTCAAATTTTAGAATATCAAGCCCCGTTGCACAAACGTAAAGCCTCCCTATTTAAGACGTTCCGGCGACGGTTCTGTTGGTAACGAGCGAAGGCAAGGAATAACACGTGTAATTGGAAAAAGCCCAGGGTAGTAGTGCTGAAAAAGAGGTGTGGGAACGCCGTTCCTACACCAAATAAAAAGGAAAACCGTACAAAATAGTTAGAACAAAGTGAGCATTCGCCTACACGAATTTCCACAACGGATCTTCCTGTTTGACTGCAGGTTTTGTCTAGCAGTGCGAATCTACGTGTCACTATCACGTATGTGAGATCGCAGCCATGTTTTCATGTCGTGCAAAAAGGTGTGGGAACGCCGTTCCCACACGCTCCCACCCCACTACACCCCTGAAAAAAACCAACAGCTTGACCACGTTCGTAGGTTACAATGAAGGCTGCAAGTCAGCATTTCTCACCCAGAGCCAGTTTCGAACCTATTTGACCAATAGGCCTATAGTTTATCAAAATGTGTCCCGCACCTATAGAGGGCCTCGCGCAAGTGCCAACAGAGTTATCGTTTGAAGCCTTTTATATATTTTAAGAGAAATAAACCACTGCTGAAACGTGAAGTGAACTATGAAATGTCCTTTACATCACTGAAATCATATTATGAAATTAATATTATAGCCTGCTGTATGCAGTATATACACTTTTTTAGTTTTAAACAGGGATACTACACGAAACAACATACTTAAATGTTTACATCTGCAAAGTAGGTATCCCGCCAACACATTCCTTATTTTTTTGTTTGATCCCTTGGAATGAGTAAACCATTAAAAAGCCAAGCGGGGAGCTTACCGGAGACTAAAAACCAACAGGGAAGAAAATTCGACGAAACATGTTGGGTCCATATATGCATAAGTAAAGAAAGAAAAAAAAATTAGGAAAAGTAATAATGAGGAAGGTGGCGACAAATAGAAAAAAGTAAGACTCATAATCGACAACGAAAAACAAGACCCATTTCAATTTGTGAGTGTTTGAGCGTGATTTTCAAAATGCTTTATTAATCCTTATATCTTCAAATAAGCACGAAACATGATCTTCATTTTAAATTCTTGTAAACAAATTTGAGAGGAGGAAAGGGCGGCACTTTTATGGTGGGCCCCGGGCGGCACTTGGCCTCGCTCCGCCACTGATTGTCGCATGACTTCAGCACCGTACGGCATTTGTCAATCGCGATATATTAACTGATGGGTGAAATGACGTTCAGCAATGGTATCGCGCTTCTACGTGTCCTATTTGACGACGAAGCACTAAGGATTTTGCAAACTCCAAAAAATTTCATAACCTTTGCAAATGTGGTGGTTGTGTACAGGACGATACACGGCAGAGGAGGAGTTGTAAAGTAAGACAAGAGAAATTACAACTTTTGGCGATGCGCAACAGCTGGTTTGCACACGGTATAGCAAATCTAAGACGAAGTTTAAAAAAACATGCAATGACAATTGCTTAGTTAGTAAGATTGATAAAAAGTGTCAGAGATGCTGCTATCTAAATCAGATTGGGTTAGCATGCCCTTTGCAACAGAAAATAATGCGGTTGCAATGGATTTCATTATGGCATAAAATCACAACAAAATTAACATCTAGTGCACTGTCCGTGGGTCAATACATTCAGGTACATTTACATACATACGCTGAACGATTTGCTTCGATTGGAGCAGTTTCAAATTCGTTAAACATTTTCGCTGAACAAGAAGCTTCGAAATGAGAATTTCGAATCCAGTAAAAACTTCCAGTCAGCAAGAAGTTATCAAAACTTTTTGAGCGATGTATCACTAGAACTATTACCACCTGCAACACGAAACAGTGAATGTGCATGGTAAACGCGTTACGTGCAGGCAAGCTAACTGATAAAACATGCTAACCTTCAGTCTGCTTGTACTTCAAGCAGTCTGCCAAGTACTTTACTTCTTTCGAATCAGCCCTTGCCAAAAGTTCAATGAGTAGACGGATGGTAAAATGTACCTCATGCTTTTCAATCCACTAAAAAATATGTTGACTACGTTGCAACCAGATGCAATAACAAAAGCTGCCATAAAGTTGATGTTTTAAGAGTTTAAATTGCATGCAGTGAAATAAAACATACATTCCATATTTGGTTGAGTTGTTGACGAAAGTTTTCCTTCAATTTATCCGTTTTCGCACGAACGGCCATATGGCGAGAAGACCACAATTTTTCTGATTTATAAAGTTGTGTGGCAGTTGGATATGGAGCTTTATTTCGAGTAATGTCCAACCTGCACGAAAAAGAAAATTTTACAACAAGAAAACGAACTCAGAAGAATGTGCATCAATAACAAACTAAGTACAAATATTAAATAGAAAAAAATACGCTCAAGCAAATAATCGGGTTGACCCCAGCTTATTTGTCTCAGTTTAAATTACCTGTTCACAAATTCACTTCCTATTTTTGTGGCACTAGAGACCTGTTTGCCCCGAAGGTAATTTTTCACATGTCCAGAAAAAAATTCTTGGGGCTTTACAGGAAGAGATGTTATTTTGCTCCCAAACTCGGAGTTGGTTCCATCACAATAAGAGTCAGACGGACCCATTGTCCACAGAGATGGTGACCTAAAAACAACTGGTTTCATGCCATACAAGACATACAGTCTAAAATTAATTCTACCGACACAAAATTATTCAGTGTGCTTTACGTTTCATGAATTGCCTCCTGCACGTAAAAACGAATAGCTACGTTGAAAATCTTCAAGAGCAAAACCACTGATTTACTGAACTTAAACAACACATTGTTTGTAACAACAAATGTAATTTAAGAACTTTTAAAAAGATGCTGTAGCATTTCACTGAGATTACTGCATGTTTCCATGACCACATTTTAGCTGATTCGAACCAATTGACAGATTTTGTCCAGTGGGCAGTATAGGTAACTATTACTCCAGTCCTATCATCACGTGCGAGGTTGGTTACAGTTATAATTGCCTTCAGTCTTGTTTTTGCAAAAATGCTACACCATGGCACAAAAGTGATAAGTGAAATGAGAAAAAGTAGGGCTGTAACTTGGGGCGGTGAACAAATCAAATCACATTCTTTAAAGAAGCACTACTAACTTTTTGGTAACAGCATCATCAGACTCTTCTCCTAAATGTTGAACACTTCGGTTTTCATTGTTCTCTGTAAAAACCTGCAAAAAAAACAGTTGAGCAACTTCAAAATTACATTACAGCTACTTCACATTTGTTTACCATTTGCTGCAATCCACCGTTATTTTTACTGGTAATAGCTCCACAGGTTTCATTTGAATCATGAGATTCCAAATGATGCTCCACAGGTTGCTTGATTTTGTTTTCAACTGCAAATCGTGTGGAAGGATCACCTTGCTTGCCATCTAGTTGTTTTTCTCTGCTGGAATGATTTCTTTTGTTCACATTATTTAGTAAATCTTTGGTACTTTGCTCAAGATTTTCATGATGAACTGCATTCTGTGAATAAACTTCAGCAACCGGCAAATGCTTAACCACGGCAGTAAAAAATGGAGAGTCACAGACATTGCGCTTTTTCACAACTGTATGCACATCTTCTTCTTTAATCTCTTGGTGTGGATTGGCAGTATTCACCAAAACAGGTGCTTTTTTGTTTATTTTCGTTTGGAGTTTTAGAGACCAGCTGCATTCTTTTTCAGTAGCATCATCTGCAGTTGTTTCTTTCAATTTTTTTTTTTTCATTGGATATGCATCGCTACAACTAGCAATAAAATCTCGATGAAACACAGATTCAACAATCATCTTGAGGCTTCTTATTTGGCCTTTTGAGAGTCTGTTTATAATTCCAGCAAACACAATGCGATGTTGCCATGGCTGCCAACTTTCAAACCATGTGCACACAGCTTGTAAAATCTTGGAGTGACCATAGGAACAATTTCGAAATTTTTGTTCATTGGAAAACTGCAAATTGTTAGATGTTGTAAGTTCAGTGGCAATATTTAATGTTTCTCCAACTGAAAATGGGAGGGCTGTGAAACAACATTCACCCTTTGACAACTGATTAATGTTTGCCATTACTATGGCATAAATGAGGAAGACTGTACATGCACAAAGCAACCGACCATACAGCTCAAGTCGAACTGAAAACTTCCTTCAATATTTATTAGCCTTCTATGACAAAAAACTTCAAAAACAAAGGCTTCTGAAAGCAGTCTTGAACTCCGATTCTCCCTTCTTTGTGATGCACCTTTGCAGCAAATATTGTTTGTTGCAAAAAGATAAAAAATAAAGAACTAATGTTGAAATCCCATGTAGAAACATAAAATACAAAATTCTCCAAGATTACCAAAAATCAATTATGCATTGATTATGACTCAATACCTCAGCAGTCAAATGTAAGATAGTATTTTCACTAACATTTTAATGACAAAAAATCTTCTGCAACATACAGTAGTCAAAACGCTCAGTAGGTATTAAACCAGTGGTTCCCAAAATGGGCGGTACCGCCCCCTGGTGGTGGTGAGAAACTGTAGGGGGTGGTGAAGCAGAAATGGGCGATTGGGAGGCAGTGAAGCAGAAATGGGCGGTTAGGGGGCGATAGGAGACCTAGTTAATAATTAAATTTATGTTGTCTTACTAACTTTGAGTGACCAATCAACAAACATGTATGCATGTAATTTGTAAATAAAAACTTACATTTTGGAAACAAAACAGAGGTGAAATGCTAGGAGATAAATTGATGAGCTGCAGTTTCCATCACTAAAGGTAAGCTGCACAGTAAAACTGTCCTCTATAATGAAATGATTATGATTGGAATTTTCGTCAGCTGTACTTCTT
>JGI24022J15233_10004477_pt1 | contig 14453 bp, 11 predicted proteins | sample Ectturendosymbi2_FD_15233 | JGI IMG/M metagenome (IMG submission 15233) | reverse complement strand
GACCGCATTTTTGCACGCCTGATCCAGTGTTCGATCCAGAGTTCTCGGTCGGGCCTGGCTTTTCGGGTCGGGCAGGGTTTGGGGTTGGGTTCGGTCTTAAGTCTGTCGAAATGCTTCGGGCAGATTTCGGGCCTGCATTAAAACAGTTTTTTATAACATTCAGAGTAACGATTTTTTTCATTCGTGACGTACATTTGTTGTGTTCAGCGCGGTGACTTCTGTGAGTGAAGTGATTGTGATTTTTCTTCAGCACATTCTATTTGCAAACACAGCTGCTTTCTTTTGTTCTCTGCTCGGATTAGTCTCACACTCTTTTTGGGAAGGCGACAGCGGTGACGACATTACTAGCAGGGGATGGTATTGCGTTGAAAAGATCAATCACTCACGCGATTCTTGGCTTGTTTTAAGAAACGATGACCTACAAACCGTTTTTTCGTGCCTATAGCGCTTTTCTAAATAGTTTCTTTTATGCCTATAGATCATCGTAGATAGTTTCTCTTTTTCGTGAGAAGCTTTACATTCCGCAGCATTATCACTGACTAACAAGCTAAGTTTGTGCTTGTTTAAGCCAACATTAGGTCAAGGTGGTTTCTATTTTGGTTGTGATAAAACCGTGTAGGCCTACCTGCAGCTATAGCCGTGCACTACGTTTTTTGATACTGACTCGGTAAATTTGGCTTTCGGGCCTAAATCGGGCTTCCAACATAAATGTCGGGCTCGGGCCGAGTTTAAACTTGTGATGTCGGGCTCTAGCCAGTTTCGGGCTTCAAATTGAGGCGCGTTTAAAACTCTGGTTCCAACTCAGGTCTGCCGCAGTAAAATTTTGCTTTAAATGAATTCAGACTAAAGTTAATCAAAGACTACCTGCATTAATGCATTGTTTGTTATTTGTTTCAACTTCGCATCAATGTACAAATTTCTGTGCGTTATCCACCTGCAGGTGTTTGCTTCACCTGCATTGCTCTTATTTGCTCTTGAACAAGTGTTGCTCTTTACTTCAAAAAGTCTTCTCGGCCCCCCCAAATTTTCGCTAGCAAGACGACCCTGAATACGATCCTGATGAAGCATTTTGAATTGTTTTAATTCAGAAATGCTTTGTTCACTTGGCATTTTACTTAGTATTGACTCGCTCGAGTCGTTAAACATACGTGTCCATAATTATCTGACAGAAAGCTTGTTTTGATACATTACGCCTCGAATCGGAAATTGTGTTGACATTTGTGCAGAAATGCGTGTTATGGATGAATACACGTAGGTGCAAGAGCCTAAATGTACACGTCAGCATACAAGAAAATAACTCCAGTTTTGGGTCCTTTTAACTGACGTGCAGGCTTCAAAAAGTTTTCATTCGAGAAAACATTATATTTGTTTGTGTGAAATGATAAAAAGGTAGTATTTGCTTGCCGGCTTAAAACGGAATATTTTTTACTTTGTCGTAACAAATTTTGTCGACATTTAACAGATTTATGCTTATAATCTACATTAAGAACACCACGTGATTGTGCTTGCTGAACTAATCTCCACCGGTTATCTGCAAATGTATTTGGACTGCAATAAACAATAATTATGTTTAAATATGCGTTTTCCCCAGTTGCTAAAAAGCTCCGGAAGCTAAAGCGCAAGTACCTCAGAAAGATGGTGCACCTGGTCAAGTTCAAGAAGATGATTGAAAGTTCTAGACACGACTCTAGTCTCATCAGGTGAAATAACTCGATTTGTGATGCGCAGTGTTTGCTGGTGTGTTGTGCGTAGTGTTTACCGGTGTCTTCACGACAGTCCATTCCCATGCAACAAACAAAACTTTGCTTAATGACCTTTGTCGTATGCTCAGTGACCCTTGAACTCTTTTTGTCATTTCAAATCATCGCTGAAAACCACTCTTCTCTTTGTTCTGTTTCACTTCTTTTTCTATGATATTTGATCCCGTATTCATAGTTTAACGCAGCACGCTGGCGTGCCGTGCTAATGTACAACGTTAAACGTCTTGTTTTCACTATATAACTCATACAATTCTTTGTGCTTTGCGTGCGAAAGCTTCTGCAGTGAGTTTGGTTTGAATGGTCTGTTCATATGTTAGCTTTTGCGTTCGATGCGTGATCTCCTACGGAAATTCTATGATTCGTTGACTGAAGTACGCTGATTTGAAAGCTTGAGAAAAATAATCACAGATTGCACTAACAATGGCTTGTCACAAAGCACAGCGATTTACCAAACAGGCTGTTTTTAGTTTTTTTTCAAATTACGCTTCGATTTGAGCCTTGTCGAATACGAGCCCAAGTTGGGTAAATACAAAAAATAAAAGCTGTGTACGAAACCTACTTCCCCGAATTTGTGAATGAAAAGATATGAGGACAAAAACTGAGACTTCCAATAAGACTTACTATTGCCTGCCTTAGCTGGCAATGTTGAGTTAGATGTCTACATGGCAAACGTGTCTCCTAGAAACTCACCCAGGCTACAGTATAACCGTAATGTCACCAGCTTTGTCTTCTTAAATATCACGATTGTTACTGATGCCTACGCCCACACCAATAGAATAATACTTTCGTGGTGGCAAGTGAAACACAGTGTTTCCTTTTCCGGCAGTATGGCGTGTGTTGTTGCTCGTTGCTGGAGCACATGTTGCTGCGGACCATCCGTGGCTGCTACACTCTTGTTGTATAGGCCTTCACTGTGATGGACAGACTTTGTGCGAAACAAATACTGTACCTACTTCGCTTTTCCTGTTTTCTTCGCTATATTTGTTTATTCTCATTCGCCTTGTTCATTTGGAAAACAGTATAAAAAGTCCTGCTATCTTGCCATAATTCCTGTTGATTTTCGTTTCATATGCTAGTCACTTTTCTGTAATATTGTGTCGATGCCCCTCTTTTCCCTCCTATCATTTACTTTTGCAGTTGCTCACCCCACCCCTTGTACATAGGCATGTTTTTCCCCCACAATTTTTGTTGTTGTTTTTTTGCTGATTTTACCTGACGTTGATTCGATGCATTTTGCTACTTTTTTACTACTTGTGAAATGTCTTCAATTAAAAATTTATCTGTGCTAGCAACAGGACTGGCTGAGAACTTGACCCAGGTGGTCTTTCCCCAACCCTCTGTGATCCAACATGTTAGAACACGATCATTGAAACCTCAAATTTCTGATGTTTTTATATTCTCACCAAAATGAAATTATTTTGTGATCTTTGATGTTATTGTTTTTCCTCTTGCTGCATCCCTGTTACTTCGTGATTTGAGTCACAGAAATGCACGAATGAACCAAACCAAACCAACCAAAAGTAAATCACGCCTTGGAGCGCTGCCAGGTGGAGTGAAAAACACCGTCGTTCTCCCCGTTTTTTTCAAGAATAAAAGCTGTTTGTCGAAAGCCAATCGCATAATTGGCGAATGAGCAATCCGCCCAACATTCAACAATCAAGTTGATACTAACTAGGTGTTTTTTTGGTTAACACGCGCTTTTTCCGTTAAGTGTTCCATTGTCCAGGTTGCAACAAAAGTATACGCCTTAGCTTCGACGCCAACCAAAGAACTTTGTCTCCAAAGGTTTGTTTCTGATTGAACCACAGTCGTCACGTATTTTTGCAAAGGTTTACCTTTATTAGTGGTATATATCGTGCCCATGGAGCAGGGGTTACCAACCTTGTTAAAACTGAGAGCTACTTCTTCGTTACCGATTAATACGAAGGGCTACTAGTTTGACACACACTTTTGAAATACAAAATTTGCTCAATTTGTCTTAATGTTATCAGTAATAAAATTAATGATACTCATCTGAGTGAACACACTAATCAATGTAAATGTTATTTTCAGAACAGGCCCGCGTGCAGCCCACGTGGTCAGTACAGGCGACCTGGTGCCCGCGGACACCATTTTGGTGACCCCTGCTATGGAGCATCGGGGGAGCTGGATGCTCTCAAATTTTTGAACAACAAAATGTTTTCAAAACTGAAAATTAGTTTCAACATTAGTCGATGCTCTAACAGGGGTCTCCAAACTTTTTTGTCAGAGGGCACATGAGCTATTACACAACAGTTCGTGGGCCGGATGTCTTATACGTACTGTCATTTTTTCGGGATATGTTACATTCCACCAAATCGACAAATTTTTCTAAGATATATTATTCTTTCATTATCGACAAGATGGCTTCGTGGGCCGGATTTGGCCCGCGAACCGTAGTTTGGGGACCCCTACTCTAAAACATAGGCGAACGAGACAAAGAATCTGTGGCGGACGATTATATTGGTAATTGTTTCTTGACTGTCAATGTTTAAGAAGTGACAACACGACAACCACTTTGATAACGATTTATCACTACCCACTTCGCAGTATATGCCAAACATAACTGACATTATGACTCATGTTAATACGGTATTGAATGATATGTCTTAACTGCACTGTGACATGAGATCTTTGTCTAAACATCAAGACAAGCGTGGAGAAATTATATCCCCATGTTCAGAACCACAGATGTTATAGTGCTGTCGGAAATAAGAATTAGGGAAAATTCAATTATATCACCACTTCCAAGATATGGTTTCATTAGTGAAAATTACTAAACGCAGGCTAAAGGTTTAAGCGCCTTTTTAAAAATAATTTGAATTATCCTCGGGGATACGACCTTCAGTTCAAAATATGTAGATGTGAAAACATATGGTTTGAGTTATTGGGAAGCAAAAAGAGTCAGAAAACAATTGTCGGAGTAGTGTACCCTCAATATTACGTAGTAGAGTCTTGACAATCATTGCCTGACTCAAGAGCAAAAATTGCAAACAACAATAGTGAATACTATGTACTATGCTAGGGGAGCTATAGGCGATAAATGCAGCAAATGATAACAGAGCACATCGATATATAGATACTCTATGCAGTAGTGACTGCTATCCTGTCTTAAATAAACCAACCAGAGTGGTAGAGGAAGCAGAGTCATGTATTGACCAAATTTATGCAAATATCTATCCAATGGCATAAATTAAAAGATATGTACAGTTTTGAAGTGGGAAAATTCATGTATAAATATAATAAATCTCAGCTACCCTACATTTAACTATTATTTTAAACTCATCACAGATGTTCATCTGTAGGCTATAATACGAGACAAAACTAAAACTCGGCAATTTGCCATGCAATAGAAAGCTGGTCAGAATTCCTTTAGAAATAAAAAATAAACGGTTTGACACTTTTTACAGCCCAACAAAAAAGTGTGCTACTCGAGTAGTAGAAACGTTGTTAATATTCTTCCTTTTTTTGTTGGTGTGCATTAGCCAAGTGCATTAATTTCAAAATGCTGTTACTACGAAAAACTAATGTCATGAGGTATTACTGTCATATCTTGCTTAGTTTTGTTTTTGTTGCGTTTACTAAAATTGGTCGCATTCGACTCTCGTACAAATAGTCTCCAAATGCATTGCGAATCACGCATATACCAGCAGTAAACGAATTTTCGTTCCCATGCGTGAATCATCACATCGATCGAAAACGCATTATCAAACACACGACTGGACGTCTTGTTCTCAGTCTGATTAAATTTTGTGACACACATTGCACCGCTGCACTGGAAGTTCATAACTGCCGTGACACATTTCCTTCTTTAGCTATCACGAATATTTATAATATATGTGAAAACTGCAAAAGCATTCTGTGGCAAAATTAAACCAATCTCTTCTGGCGGCTTGAACTTGGTTGCATCGTATGTTGCTTCCACTCAGATAAATGCACTGCGCATTTCGAACCTTATATACTCTGAGAAACAGGTCTTTACACACTTCTATTAACCAGCTGTTGCCTTTAAGCTATGAGTAGTTTTGCCATCGGGAGGTCTGCAGCTCAAATTCCCCTTGGTCCTTTGCAGGCTCCCACTTCACCATTCATTTCATAGATTGGTGTACTTGGAACTTGTCACAGCACTATACGGTGTTAAACATCATAGCAACCGTGTTGGCGCCATGTATGCGTGTACTCTTTGCTAGCACAGTACCACGTGTCTTTGCTTAATTGTGTTTCTTCGAAGTAACCGTGTTAGCGTTAGCGCCATTAAGCGTATGCTTTTCTATCACCGCCACATATCTATGCTCGTGTTCTTCCATGTCATTGTGAGTTCCTTGTTACTGCCATGTATGCTTAAGTCCACTGCGCTGCGTGTTTTGGTTGTGAAAACGTTGTACAATATATTTGCGGTGTGCAAAGATCCATCACTTCTTTGCTCTTTAGCTCAAATTGCATACCTGGGAACCTCAACCTCCAAGTTGTTGTTAACACGACGACCTTGCCTTTTTGATAAATAAATGCATTGCTTGTCTCCAGTTTCTGGCTGGACGTCGAGAGATTGCGCTTTTACACCAACGAGAAACAGAAGATCATGAAACTTCGTGCCATTCAACGAAAGTATTATATGAAATCGAGCCGGCACTGCTTGCACTCCAGTCTCCTTGATGCCGTGTATCCCGGTAACGCTTTTTGTTCATAAGTGAATCGTAGCTTTTAAAATTGCAAAATTGTGGCCCTATATGAGTAAGTTCTGTACAATACAATAGTTTCAAATTGAAATTTTGTAAAATAAGACAGCAGACTGTTTTGTGGAATTCACACACTGTTCTAGATTCTATTTGGATAATAGCTGATGATGATGCCTACGTAGTAGGTGAAATATATACTTTGTAAGATCTTAGTGTCTGATTCTTTTCTGTAAAAGGATCTTTTTCGTTAGACAGTTTTAGTTGTCACTGAAACAGTTTTCTTTGAGAATAGCAAAGACAGACTTTTCTTTTTCTTCTACCTAAATTTTCTTTTAAAATATGGCTCTCCATGGCTGGCTAATGGGTAAACTGATGCGTATGATCAATTTTAGTAAGCATCAAAGTCGTGGTCAGAAAAAAGATTCGCGAGGCGTAAAAGTTTTTAAAGACATCTTGACAAGCTTTTATAATTTGTCACTCACATGCAACACCTCAATTGCATACCGGGTCGGAACAAGCTACGCCCCTTTCACACCCACTTCAAACGTATTTTACATCATCAGGAACGTTCGTTGGAAGCATATTTCTTTATACTTTTATTGTCTTTGCACAGAAAGAACGGTAGACGATCACAAAGCATTTGACTACAATCGTACAATCGCGCTGAAATCTCTAGTGTTCGACCGGATACACAACTACTGGCTCCCCAACTATTTTCTTGCCCAGCCTGGCAAGCTCCTCACTCGCAAAACAAAGAAAGAAGTTCGTTTGCAACCGGTGAAGATGACTTGTTTTCCAGATTGTGGTCTAGAGTGCAGTGGTGCGATTTATTGCGTGCCCATTTTATTTTATTCCGAAACGAAGCAAGGGTCGAAGGCATGACACCACGGCTTACCAGAACCTTTGGCCGTGCTCACAACCTTGACGTTAATCCCTAGTTTGTCTTCTTGAAAACCGGTTCCGTGGTACAGTGGTAGAGCACGCGCCTTTCAAGCTGGAGGATACGGTTCAATTCCCGGAGGGGTCATACTGAAGACTTTGAAAAACGGTATTTGGGGTCTGTCCAGTCTCATGTTTGGAGTTGGGTGCACAGAAAAGCTTCAAGCCTGGTGCTTCTTTCATTTGCCACTGCGCCCCCAATCAGAACCGTCGTCAGTAGGGGGGCTTTACGTTTGTGCGGGGGGGCTTGACATTAAAATTTGACAAAAATTCCACTAACTCATAGTGTTTAATATTTCAATATGGGGGCTTGGAGCTTTGTTTTGGGGGCTAAGCCCACCAAAGCCTCCCCCCGTGGAGACGGGACTGCGCCCCCAATGAATACAGCTGTAGCTGCCCACGGCGCAGGATTATCGATAAGATGGGTGCTCGCAACCATTTTATCTCACCCTAACTGGAGGTGCTCAGCAAATATAATATAGAACTTCCACCTGTATGAGCTTTTCGTTACTAACAAAATTTCCCACACCGAACACTGCTGTCCTAAGGCAATGCACTACAGCAAGGATCCTGAACGTTAATCTTGCAGTTTCTTTTCTGCGCTATTTATAATTTTTCAAATTGCGAATACGTTTGCTCCAACGTTTCTATTTTTTATTTTATTTACTTGTTTCGCTTATAGACGCATGGTCAATGTCACAGAGATTAATGAAAGGGCACAAAATCCCAGTAATCCTGAAACGCAGCACGTCACAGCAAGGTGGTTGAAACGGTGCGCGCAGTCAAAACTGAAGAGTAGCAAACACCGTCACAACGCAACAGTAACTACAGTGTTCGACTATCGTCACACAGAAGCGTTACATAGTGGGAGAAAAAAGGAACGAGTAAAAAGCACCAGACATGTGAAGTGTTTGGATGAAAAGTTAGAACAAGATGCACATCGTTAAATAAAAACACACAAAGTGTTTTTAGTCAAGGCATAAAATGTCCTAACCAAATCAGTAATGGTAATGCTCACAGTCGTAATTTACTCTAGCTGCGTTTGGCTACTGCTACAAGTACACACGTGTTACAGTCAATTTTACGATGTTCTCGCCTTGAACTTCCTTGCTACGCACGTTCCCAACTAAACTGAACATTGTTTTTCATATAAGCTTGAAGTGGAGCAGTTGGATTCGGAGGTGGCATTTCAACAAGCACTTCGCCGTTCTTCGCTGGTCCGATTGGTGTCTCCACCACCGCCCCTGCGAGAACCCACGATGAAGGACACTTCCAGTGACGAGGACGATGATGATGATTCGAATTTTCTTGTAAAAGAAGACGTTGAAACGTACGTCATGCAGGCCGACTTGTGCATATGTTTGTCGTCAGAGGTGTATTGTGAGAAAATGAAAGGTATTGTCTTGTTTAAAATGGAGGTGCAGTCAACATAACATAATTTTTTCTGTAGAGAAATTCGAAAAAAATTTACAGCAAAAATGCTGGTATTTACAGAAAAAATGCCGGCATTCAGTAGTTGGTGCGTGAGCAAGTAGAGGAACGTAGTTCCCTCTTCATAAAATTGGGGTATATTTTTTCCAGGCAATCTCCTCCGACCACACTCTTGCTTACAACCATACTTTCATTGTCGTAAGAGTTACCACTTTGTTCTTTTGATATAAAAAATTGCCGTTCATCTGATGATTAAATCTACTTGTTGAACAATATTTCAAAACACAATGCTGAATTTTTGGCCCGTACGCAGGTGCGTAACGAGGGGGGCAAAGGGGACACAATGGCCCGGGCGCCGAATCACTGGGGGAAGCCGAAAAGTCCCAACAATGTCGCATGTGCTTTCTTCAGTACAGTACATTTACTCCTAAAAGACCTTGGGTTCGAACTAAGGGCGCCAAAATTGTTTCTTGCCCCGAGCGCCAGCTAAACTCGGTACGCCCCTGTCCTTACAACGGGTAGATTCCGTTTCCTTTTGCTAAGTTAGCGTTGGAAAAGACAATTTGTTGCCACACAAGTTTGTGGGAATTCCAGTTAGGTAAGTAATACTAAAAAGCGCCTTGGGCTTGTCGGATTGCAAAGCAGTTTTTGAAAGTATTGAAAAATCCGTTGAATCAGAGGTCTCCGACCTTACGGTGTGGAGGGCCGTGAAACCAAAGTGGTTAAGAGCGGAGGACTGCTCTCATAAAATGGACGCTAAATTCCCAAAAACGCAAGAAAACAGTTAAATAAATTTTTATTGTAATCGTTCATGTAAACCAAAACGCAATTGAAAAAAATACAGTTACACACTTGAAGGGATTTAGCACACATTCAGTGAAACCTAGGTGTAGGAGCAGGAAAATTTTGGTGGCTGCGAAGGATTTTTGCTCAAGTTTCCCTAAACGTGCCCGAAGAAAGCTCCAAACAAAATGACCTCCACAAAAACACGACTGCATTTCTTCTCATGTTGGGTGATTTTTTTAAATTAAAGCACAATTTTTGCCCAAATTTCAACTTGCCCGAAAAGAACAAAAAATGATCTCCAAAAAAACGTCTGCACTTTGATTTTGGCTGCCATTTTTATAAACTCAAAGCATATACAGCGATTTTGCGCATTTTTTCACAAATTTTGCCCAAATTTCCACAGATTTTTCTCGGATTTTCACCAAATCAAAAGTTTTGGGGATGCGGTTGCACCCCCTGCATCCCCGCCTCCCACCCAGTGCAGTGAAATATTGACAGCTTGCTATAATTGCAAAGCAGGTTTTGTGAAAATTTTCAAAAAATAATTTAAACCAAAACAACAATGATTTAAACGGAAGGTTCCCAAACTGCAGCCCGCCCACGACACGCGTCCCCACAAATAGGTTTATGCGGCCGGCGGTTCCATGTTGCATCTATATTGCAGTGCTTCCCGCGACCCCGTCAAATTTTCACGGATATATTCTGCGTTGATTTTTGTTTCAATTTTTCAGCATATTTAAGGAATTTTTATCAGCTGTTGAAGAGAGGCAATGTCGTTTTTCAAATAATTATGTTGAAAAAGGTGTATGACAACGTGGTTTGTATAAAATCGAAATACTCTTTTCGAGCAATATTAAGTTCGTTTCCGTTTCGGTTAGTTTCCCCATTGCCGATCTCTTAAAATGTCGCTTAAACCTTTTTATTTGATTGCGCAGGGTTTCGACTTAATCCGTAGAGGAAAGCTGTTTATCAGCAAGAATATGATGAAAGTGTTTTATGCTACTGCATTACCCACGCTGAAATTTTATCAGTTTAGCCACGGTGAACAGGTCAATTGCAAATTGCCGAATGAAATCCGGTTTAAAATTCAATTCAGTTCAGTTTCATTATACTCGCTTTAGTGCTCCCTTTGGAGTATCACAAGTACAGTAGTCGGCAGCGCCCATTTCCGCTTGCCCTGCGCCGTATTGTTGTATTCAATGCTACAGTAGTGACGAATCACCGGTGCCGAGCGAAATTTCTGACTTGTGAAATCGCTGACTTCATACAATCTACGCATGGTCAGAGTGACATTGCAGGTCATGTTTTTCGCAAGCGGTGGCTGTTCGCTGAGACGCCAATTATGCTGAGAACTGATGATTAGGGTTAAGGTTAGGGTTTAGGTTTAGAGTTAGGGTTGGAAAAAGAAAACTAATTGACGTCTGAGACTAAGTCAAACACTTCTCAGTGGTCAGGTATTCCCTCACTGTCGTTGATTGTGGGCTATCTGAGATCTAACCAAACGGTTTTGTTTTCGCAGCAGGCATAAAAGTCACTCGCCAAACTTTGTTCCTTTCCTCTGAGAAGCGAAATAACTGACATAAAAGAATAAATCAGAAATTTCGCTTGATATGTCACGCGAAACCCTGACTAGGTTAGAAATTTCGCTTGACACCGGACATGAGACTTTTTTGTACAGTGTGTGCATCCACCCATAAATGCCAAGCACTGGAAAGGCCGGTTTTCAAATCTTGAACCGCTAGGAATCGAACCCAGTTTATACCAACTTCACTGGCACGTTCATCAATCCACTAATGTGTACTACTTTCCCAGTTAAAAGCGGCACTGGAAAAATTGTTACAGTGTTCGTTTTCAATACGTGGTTTTAGGATTGCATGTTTCTCACCTACATGTATTTTCTGTATCACACCCAGTTGGTTTAGATGTGATACGTGCTACCACGACAAATCAACAGCATGGTGAAGTGCGCACGGTTGCGGTGCTGCTAATTCTTCTTACTTTGCTGCGATCATGTCAGCTGTGCTTATCTAGCATGATGTCTATTGTGGCCGCCATGAGGATTTCCCCCCACTCGCAGCTGAGCGATTTACACTATTTACAATATTTTTTGTAACCACACTCCCGCCAATTCTTTTACTAAAAGGCGTAGTTGACCGGCTGCTAAAACATCTCCGAAACAAAATGGCGTTTCAGGGAATTATGGCTCAATGAGGAAGATCATCGAAGAAGCATAATGATTGACGATGGACGCGGTTCGGAATTGCTCGGATCCGAGAACATCGACTTTATTCACGAACACATTTTCGGGCAACGTAAGCCCAGTCTTCGCCCACCGGACTCTCCTCGACGGCTCTCCAAGTATATCAGCATTTTTTGTGCAAAAAAACTGTGCTTTAAACAGCTTCATTTCATAACTTAGGCCTTGGTGTGTGCATCTGATCATTTCAGAGCTTCTTCCAGTTGGAAATAAAATATGCGTTGGAATGATTGTTTAACAACTTTTTTGCCAGCGTATTGAGTTTCATAAGGTCGAGTTTTCTTTTCAGGTTAAAAGACGTTTATCATGATTTGTTATTGACAGAATTGTGATAACTATTGTAATGTGTTTTTCAACCTATTCAAACATTTTTTGAAGATTTCCTGACTTTTTCACTGGTTTTTAGCTTGATCGATTGCACGTGCGCGTCGGTTGGACCCGGTTGGTTTTGCAGCGTTTGCAGCGAATTAGCATAAGTCCTTTGGGTAGAAAGAAGTAGTTTAGAATTTAGATGCAAAAACAAGTTTTGATTTTTTCTACCTACTTGTAAACATGTTGCGCCGCAGAATCTGCTTTAAAATTTCGTGTGGCAACTAGTTTCATGAAAATTTCTGTTTTTTGATCGACTTCGAATTGGCTGAAACGCGGTGCCAAATGCTTTGCTGCACAAACTTGTTGATTACAGCTTTGTTCAAGGTTTCACCATCTTTTTCTGTTTCTAACAAACTTGTCTAAATTCTGAAATATACAATCGAGAGATAGTTTCGCAAATATTTTAATAGGATTTTCGAAATCTTTTTGGTGAATTGTATATAAAATTCTTTTGACGGCTGTATCTCGATTCGAGCTTTTTTAGTACAGTTTTTGTGCAAGTAAGAACGCTCCACTTGGCATTACTTTATTCTTGCAAATGGTTAGCTTTGCAGATCCAGCCGACGTGGAACTGACAGGCGAAGATGTGGAAACGTATGAACTTACTTCCGGAGTAAGAATGGTCGTCACGCCCGATTTTGAGGACACGCTTGAATCGTCATCGACTTCGCTGCCAAAGCTTGTCGTCCAATCACACAGCAGCACGTCATCTGAGAGTGAAATTGATTTACAAGTGCTCCGCACCAGTGTTTCAACACAGGCACCTCTTTCGAACCTTGATGACGAGGCCGCAGGTGACAATCTTAATCCTCATCGTCGACGCTCAGACAGTGACGTCACACGAACCTTGCAACGTCACCATCTCTCTGCGGATTCTGTTGGCGCTTCCATGGCGCGAAGGAGGCACTCCAAGCTGTCGATTGCGAGTGGGGATTCGAACAATTCGTCGTCAAGACTCAGCTCGTTGTCAAGACGCAGCTCGTTGTCAAGACGCAGTTCATCTCTGGCTCCTTCGGAGGTGGAGGTAAGCAATGCTCCAGCATTCGGCACGTAATACATTGATGTGATTCACAGGCTCAATGAATACAACGCCTGATGAAAACGGATGAACTCCATGTGTTTGCAGTCTAGTGGAATGTTTGGTTGCAGATCGACATGAGACTTGCTTCAGCCTACAGGCATGGTCATGAGGGGACATGAATTTGGTAGTGCTGTACAATTACGTAAACTCCTAAAACGTATAATGTTTATCGCAGCCAAAAATTGTTGTTTGAAATGCACAAATATGCATAAATACAAGACAACCAGCTGTAATGAGGCGAAACCTGTTAGGAAGAAAACAAATGCAAAATTTCAGTGAATAGCCATTAATAAAAAGAAAAATCACCTTCATGTCTTATCAGCAATTTCAATAAATTGGCCAAATTTTTATACACGACAATGACAAATGTTCAAATTACCACAAAAATTCAGTTTATTACAATAATACCAATAGTTCATCAAGTTTTCAAGTGGAGGAAATCAATCGTAAATAGATGGCAGCGGCACACCCTTCCCCACTGAAACGGTCACTGAAAAAAGCGATAGACAATTTTGTCTGTACGTGGCTTCAAGCAATAATATGCTCAAGTTGCTACTAACCATCGCTGTATCTTATGTGTATTTTGAAATCAGAGTCGGGCTAGTGAAACGTTTGCTTTTGCAGGTTGAAACATTAAGTTCAAGCTCGTCAGCAGCGTGCACTCTTCCTCCGCTACACAGAGATCAGTCATCAGCAAGGACTTCGATAGGTGCGACATTTTGACGAAAAAATAGCAATGTCTGTATTCTTATAAGCAAGCGTATTTTAGACATGTTTTGTCATTTGCAGACTTATGTGTGAGTATGTTTTTTTACCTTCTCGCTACTATCATAATCCGAGTCAGTGGTAACCGTGTCTGTGGCATCTACAGGGTGACACAAAAAAAACGGTCATCACCAAAAATCGAATAACTTCCAAAATTTTATTTAGCTTGACACAAAACTTCAGCTACATTAGGTCAAGCCTGTGCAGCAGATATCTCCAAAGTTTCAAGTCTGTACTACAAAAACTCTTTGTTTCACTGGCGCTCAAAAAATGTGCTCCAAATGAGCTCCCCGGCGGGCAAAGTTGTCGATGACCCTCCCGCATTCCTCCCGAACCAGAATGGTCCAATGATGCCATGTTTGGAGATG
>JGI24022J15233_10004472_pt1 | contig 14457 bp, 9 predicted proteins | sample Ectturendosymbi2_FD_15233 | JGI IMG/M metagenome (IMG submission 15233) | reverse complement strand
CCCTCCCAACTCGCACCCGCCCTGCACTATTGCCGTCCCGAATCTGCATCTGTCACGGAAAACTACTTTTAAAGGCTCTCTTTATGCCATGCCCGTCCCGCACCAAGTTTAACGCGTGTCCGCCCCGCAAATGTGGGTACCCGCAGTCCTGCGCGGGGTTAACCCACCCCGCGCAGGACTGTGTTAGACCCAGTGATTCTCAACCCGAACCCACATTGTTACTTGGTGGGAGGAAATTTGCCCAAGGTAGAAATTGGAAAAGAAGGATGGTAAGATTTCATTTTCTGGTTGCGCATGTGCTGATATTGCTAGAAATTCTACTATGTAGTTTCCGTTCTACCACCTAACATGTAGCGTAACCATTGCTTTTTGTACTTGGCTGCATTTCTGTACTTTTTTAACTTATTGTATTAAGTAAGAGTTGTAATATTGAGCAATCAACTATAGTGATAATTTAATGCTAACAATGTAAAGAGATGGAGAAGGCGGGCGTATTGATATTCTGCGTGTTAACGATTTGCGTTGTAGACTCCATTGTTTCAGTAAAATCGTTACTGACTAGCTTGAGATGGGAAGACGAATTCGAACGACTTCGCATTGAATTGTTGGAAGAACATGTTTCCAAAGGCAAAGACATAGAAGATTACATTTATAATTACTTTTCACTGGCACTTTTTTCTATTATTACACAAGCAAAGTATAGTAGGTCTAGCACTAAACATTGCCCAATAGACTACTTTTATCTTTAACAGTGCAATAAAACTCGCTTTTTTCTATTTATTGCAATGCTCATCTCTCCGAGTATAACATTTTTTGTGATTTATGGCGGAAGAAGTGAAAGTTTCTCCGGTTTCTAAGAAAGGAAAATGGACGAAGCCTTGAGAATTGCAGATTTGAACATTTTAACCAGTATCGCATCACTTATATTCAATCTATGCATCTCATTCTAAAGCTCCGGCACAAAATAATTAGGACAAACGTTTGGATCACGAAAATTAATTAATTGCGTCAGCTCAAGCTTCATATCACAAAATCAGAAAATAAATGCCAGCTCTCATCTAACCATAATTTATACATATTTTCTTGGCATTGTTTCAAGCAAATAAAATTACTGTAACATAAAAAACAGAAAATAGTTGTCGTTCACACAAGTAATTCTCAAATCGAGTTATCCCCAAAAGACAAAAACAGAACAAAGATTAATCAGGGCCTTACAGGCACTTTGAGCTTTGTGGTTGCAATGAAAAGCACAACAAACCCATGGTCCCAACTGTTATCACAAGTCCTAACAAAAAATAAACGTTCCCGCTGAATCAAAAATCGAACATTGTGCACAGTATTCCGTTTATGTGGCTTATGTGATATGCCTTCATCGGTATGTTGGCCTAACAGTAAACAGCCTTTCCATGACATGGTCAACGCACCTAGTGCATGGAAAAAAACAGATAATAGTGATGACAGCCACCAAATTGCGTTATCGCGACACTTTTCAGTGTTCCATGTCATTAAAAATAAACCACCTACCTAACATTACTACTTTTGTAGAACCAACCCCAATTTGACTCTCTGGATGCAAGTGAAGATAAATGGATTAACAACCTAAGTGTACAAATTATAATTCAAGGCATGATCTCCCGAGATATTGTGTGAAATAATGTGAAATAATTGTTTTACGGCTTTGCGACATTCACTGACTTATTCACATTCTGGTTTGTTTAACCTTGTATAACACGCATGCAATTTCGTATTTACCGATTTTTGCACCTTCCTTCCCAAAATTTGCCATTTAATTTAAATAATGTTTGTCAACCTTGTGAGTCGAACTCCATGCTTCGTAACTATCCGCTTTGTGTTGAGTCAATGCGGCCTGATTTCGTCGCTGTGCTTTCCAACGATATAATTGGAGTCAAATGGTTTTCTAATTTTAGTTGAATCAACTGTTTGGAAACGACTGATTTCCCCTGTTCTTGCTTGCCGCAGGTTGTGTTTGGATTTATTCATTTAAGTCTTAAGTTTGCTTGCTTCCTTTGCCCTTTTTCAGCCCTTCATTTCACCTCAAATTTGTTTGCCTCCTTGAGAACTGTAGATGCGTAAAATTACGTGAAGAAATTTCCTAATAAAAACATTTGCTGGTTTCTAGATTGCGTTGCCTTGGTGGAGACTAATCGTTAGAAAAATTTTGTATCATGCTCTTATTCACAAAAAGCAATTGAGGTCTTACCGTGGTCAGCAAGCACAATGATATTTACGCAGTTCTCAAGATTTCTCAACCTCAGGCCGTTCAAAAGAATTCCAACAGCCTCATCAGCTTTTGATAGAGAGTAGTCAGTGATGTTTCCATGTGGTCCAACCTTATGTCCAGCGGAGTCGACAACGCTCAAGTACAAGGTGATGAACGATGGCCTGCCAAACAGCATGGTTGGCGTTGAAACAACCTTCTACAGAGGACGACATGACAAAAGCAATGTCCACTCGCAACTATAGTAGATCTCCATTTATTTTAAAAAAAACTGCTATTTTGCTGATCCATTTCGGTCCAGATGGAATTAACGACAATTCAAGTTATTTTTTTAAATACATTGCTTTTCAAGGGTAAAAACAACAGAACTTAGAAGCTAACCATTTTGAGTGCCCACGCGTTCTAGACACTAAATCAAAATTAGTATTGAAAATATGTTTCAAAACAGGTCACAAATTTTTCAGAATTTTGATTTTTCAAAGTGACCTTGCAAAAAACAATTTTTATTTACATTCGGATCATCTTATGTTTGGCCATCGTCCTACGCAGGCTGCAGTACCTTTCACTTTCAGGCAAATCAAGCCAATCAAGAGCCTTGTACATTCTTTCCTCATTATCCACGGATTCGTTGTATTTATAGAAATAGTCTGGATATCTTGTGATGTTGACATCAGTTCCAGGCCAAAAATAAGCTGCACTTTTCAAGCCTTGGTTGCTGACCGTTACCCAAATCTGACAATATCAAGGTCATTCTTGAAATCTTGGAAAAAATCAATCAACACGCACGTTTTTCAGTGAAACGCAGTGTACAAGTACTTACAGGCTCGCCACCCCACCATCGCGGATTGAGGGACTCGTTGCGACCGGGGCGGAATTCTTTGTTGTAATCGAAATCGTACATTTTATTGTCGACAATGCCGTGACTTTCCGGATACAGACCCTAAAAATGTGCACTTTAGCATCAGGGCTGGATTTTCCATTATTGCGTTGAAACCGATGGATAAATTCTTAGGCACTATTGCAAACAAAGTAGTGTTCGTGCCAAGTTTATTTCCAGTTGCGTTGCGTATTCTGGAATAAGACAGAAAACACTTTAGCTTTGCCGAAAGATTCTGTTTAGGAACCAATTTTCGATTGATGTTTTCTTTTTTAGATGATAAATCGGTTTTATATTTCGTTCTTTCACAGCAGGGGTTCTCAACCTTTTTCTGACCATGTACCCCCTCAGCATTTCAACAAATGAGCATGTAACTATGAAGTTTCTTATGACAAAAAGTCTGAATAAAATAACAAAAATCCACTGAATTTTTATTAGAACTTTTAGATTTGTAGAACTATAAAGGTAGATTAGATTTTTATGTCTCAAAGTTGATTTGTTGCGGCTGTAAAATAAATGCACCCCTTAAGATAGCCAAATGTACCTCAAGGAGTACATGTACCCCAGGTTGGGAACCCCTGTTTTGCAGAACAGATTAGTTTTATATTTAGTTTGTTCTGATGTTAAGATAGACTATTTTGAAATGAAAAGTTACATGGTGAGAATATATTACAATTTGAAAGTAAGGTAAATTATTATCTGAGTTGAGGAGCAAAAAGAGTACACTGCAATCAGGATCTTTGTACTTTCAGCAAATTGCATTTTGCTCATGTTGAACAGATTGCATTAATCCTCCTACGTAGAAGAACGCTGTGATCAAAGAACTCAATTGCTTGAATTGCTTTCTGTTTCCTTTACCGCAACTCTTGGAGAGATATTAATCGTTTCCCAATCAATCCGCAATATGGTAAACAAACTAATTATCCACAAACGATGAGAACAGCCCTCTTTGTTCAACAAGCAGAACACTCTTTGCTTAACAAAGACATGTCTGTCATTTCAAAGCAGCCAAAAGGTCCTGGCGTACGTTAGAAGTTTTGAATTATCGCTAATTGCTAAATATTGAAGATCAATTCGCATTTTAACTCCTCTTGACCAGAACCGTAAAAATGCAGAAGATAAGTGATTTTGCAATGATGACATGTTTTGGCAATTTTGTTAAAATATTGCACAAGCTAATAAAATTTTATTTGATGACTTTTTCTAATGGTTTCATTTATGCAATGTATCGTCAGGTTTGCTTAAACGCTCTTGCAATAAGTATGAAAACATCCACTAACCAACAGATTAGGCCGTTGAGACGTATTTTTGAAAGCACTGAGCCTATAAAAATCATGAGAAGTTACGGATGGCCAATCAAGGGAGTGATTCACCAGTATCTTCGGCAAACGGAAAAGTTATGTCTCCTTTGCCAGAGTTATTCCAGGTATTGTAATTGGCTAAGAATATGATATTCTGGTAAAATCGATTCAATTTTATTTATATCATTATGATGCAAATTGCTTCATGGTATGACAAGTACTCTTCATCTCAGGCTCCTCTAGTCACGTGATGACCTAAGAGATAGTACTACAGTAACTGATAATTTCCTGTGCAAAACCTGCAGATTCAACGTTGTATGGCCATCGTGGAAGTTAAAAACTCCTAGTCACACAGATGCCATCCGTCCGCCTGGCTTGGATTCGCTTACAGCGCTCAAATCGTCGAAGTATCGTTTAAAAAAAATAACCAACGCCCATCACACAAGCACTAACCGTAGCAATTGAGTAATGGTTGGGAAATGTCTTCGTAGGGTATATCGACCGCATGTATGAAACGTGCACGCCGCATGAAGCTAGAGCAATATACAAAAAAGCTCTGAAAAAACGGTCAAAAATTGTGTATATCACTGAAACCTCGTGATGCAGTCTTCCAACTAATATCATTCAAGTATATGTTTTCGTTGGATTTTGCTGCATAATTGCTGTTGCTTGGCGTTATGCTGCATCAAAAGAGTTTTTTCACAGGAATATTAAAGAATTTCAAAAGAAATTTTTCACATTTCTCTTTCAAAAGTAAAAATAACTTTAAATTGGCATCTAATGTTTAGATAACACTTCTGTTCTTAAGCAATACTTTCAGCAAACCATTCGGTTTAAATTAGAAATATGTCATATATGGACATAAAAACTGAAGCGTTTTGTGGTTTTCAGAATTTCAGTATGGCAAGCAGCATCGGGCTATCACGGTCATACAGTTGTTTCCCTTTGTGCAGTAACTCGACTGGACAACAACAAAAACGCAACAGGTGGATAATATGGCATGGTGCAGGACAACTTGCCGAAGCATATACATAAATAACTTGCGAAATTGAGCGTGTCATGCGTTTTTCGATATAAATAGTTTTTAACGTTTCTGGTAAATCTCCAAGTGATAAGTCATCTGAGTTACTTAAATGCAAAGTTGCACGTTGAAATAAAAGTTTAAAGTTTGCAAAGTGGTCGATAAAGTCCTTAACACTTGCATGTTGACAGCAGATGGAGGGAGTTTTCAAAGAAATCCATGTCCTCAATCTTGAAATAAACTTACACAAGTTTGCAAACGTATCGAATTTGACTGAAAAGTGACACTCGCATCGATATCGGCAGAAAAATAAGATTGCTATACTTTAAATGTCACTTAGGATATTTGTAAAACTGCTGCGGGTTATGCCAATACACGTGGAAATAATGAACGTTTAAATTTAAAGCGGGTGAATATGTTCAGTTTACTTAAATATTTCTTACTTGGTTCCACAGCGCCTCACAGCGAGAAAAAATGAGAATACAAGGGAGACTCTTAAGCCTAAACGTAAGCACATAGAATTTGCTGCAACCATGCGTTCTAAACATTGGTTACATACTCAGTTATTTCGAAAAAAACTAGCTTCAAGACGGAGTATCTGCGCAAAAAGTTCTGTTTAACGTACCTCGCGAAAAGGCCTGCTGGAGGCAAATATCCCCTTAACTCTATTAGTGGTTTTCACATCGGGGCTAATGATAATTTGATAAAAACGTTCGTCAACAGTAGTGCAAAGACCAGATGGAGTCATTACGTCATCATATCCCCCGACCTTGCTTGGTTTCACTTGGGAGTGGAGTCAACAGAACTTTCTGAGAATGCTAAATACTGTGAGACATTTCGAGTTCTACTAGGGGTGCTGCCTCTGCGTCCCTCACCAGAGGATAAGCGGCTATGAAAATTATTGAAAAATTACTCGAAGACATGCAATAAAAAAAAGTTCCACGATATGAAAAGATTGTGCGGAGCACGAACATTTAAGAAGAAAACAACGATGACACAGCAAAAAAAACTGTTTTCTATGCATACAACGATGACACAGCAAACAGCTCTTTTCTGTTTACAGTCGTGACAAAGCCAAACCGCCTGAATGCTGTACTTGTAGATCTCAAATACGCACAGCCTTTCTTGATACGTTTTGTTTTCGCATGTTTGTAGTAGCAAAGAATCTATAGTTATAACACTCCCAGAAATATTCCGGTTTGAAATAATTAGCCGTTGTGCTTACTCAGTTTGTAGGTGTTGGGAGTAAGATTCCGGTACAAATAATCCGCTCGGAAACCATCCACGGAAAACAGTATAACTGGAGGAACGCTAAAGCTGCGAAACCCAAAATTAGAAAAATCTGGATATTCTGCTTCATAAAGTAAGACCGATCTCTCTAAAGTAACCATAAAAGTTTTAACAAGGAAACTACAGCGTACCATAGGTACGTTTCGAGCATAAATGAAACAAAGAAGCATATACGAATAAATTGTTTAAAACTTTGCAAAAGTGCCTCTCAACATGCCTCTCTCTGCAGTAAGTTCGATAGTACTGTACAGTAGGATGTAACACCAATTAAAGAGCTGGCCATTTAGGTGCTACATAATAATATATTCATACTTGTTTATGTTTATGCCCAAAATATGAAAGAGCAAAAGGTGCCAAAGTTTAACGCTTGCCCTCCCTAATCCTGAAAGCGCGTTCCCTTCTATCAGACCAGCTAACCACTGCTCGACAGCAGTGGACACAGTACGGGCTAAGCTCTGTATGTCACTGATGGCAACACAAAGAGCGAAAAGGCGGCATCTGCTGACTGAGTCAACTCATACAATAACCTAATAAAGTTCCAAGTTTTGATGGTATAAGCTTAATTGTGCCTTTAAATATGCAACTGATGATAAAAGGTTTCAGACGTATTATCCTCAAAAAAACACTTCCCTAGGATTAGAGAATGATGTATCGCAGCACCTAAGATAATAGTAATAGTTTCATCATTGCTTGGGAAAATATTATATGTTGTTGATTTTAAAATTACTCAAAATCAGCTTATCTGGGAAACAAAGAACAGTTCATTGAAAATTCTTAAAAGCAACTATCTGTTTTCTTATTATTAAAGTGACATGCAAATAACACAAATTCGTTTCACCCCCTTGGGCATTGCATGTCTTTTTCATCGGCACAGCTCTCTTCAGCCCACGCCTTTGCACCTGCGACAAAACAGCTGTAATCGTCGAACATTCAATGTCCAAGCCAAAAAATATTCAAAACCACTCTACAAAAAAACGGAAAATCGCAAGAGCCTGTTAACCCGACCTGATTTAGTTGCATTATGCGACTCGAATCTTTGATACCACAAGCATTGGATTTTCAAAAATTAGCTGTAATTCATCAATTTCTAACTGGAACCTCTGTAGATTCGGAGGCTGATGAATATGAAAACATCACATGTAAATTCTTTTGAATAGACTTGAAGTGTTTTTTTCCAAAACGCAGTATTGTTGGCGATATGTTGGAATGTGGAAAGTAACCGAATACCTGTTCACAAATTTTATCCGAACAAACAACATTATGCCAAACTCCCTTGCTGTGGGTGTTTAGTCCCACGCTCAGGAATTTTTTTAATCAGTAGAAGTGCACACATCTCTCGTGATGACTTTTACGACCGATGAAAGACAAAACAAGGAGATTGACACGTGGGCAAAGCCAAACTATCCCGACTATGATTGTTTAGACAAGTTATGATAAAGTTCTCTTTTGACCCAAGTTCTACTGGGCCCCGGAAAAATAACGTGATCTGGTTCTATGGCTTATTAGGGCATTGAATCCCCAAGTGCACCATTTTCCGAAAGAAACTTTCGCCCCACACTCTATTGATTCTCAACGTCCAGATTGTAGCAGCATAAATCGAACTTTTCCAGGTTATTTGTTGCTCCTTTACACGCTTTGTAAGAAAACAAATGAGGACGTAACAGACTTACGCGATCACAGAATTGAATCACAAAACAACACAAAATGAACGATTTGGTACACTGAAAGAAATTATTAACTTTTCCTAGAAAACGTTTTTTTTTCAAGTGCACGTAACTTCGCTCAGAATTACAGAATGACTAAGTAATAATGCACCAATCACTAGTTCGGATAATTTACAGTAAATTGCCACTGCGCGACTCACCAAGGCAAGTCTGTTGGTAATCAGAACAACAAGTCTTGGACAGCTCGCAACCAGGTCTGCACTCGCACCTCTGTCGTGTAACATTGCACTGACCATTGCAGTAATACTTTTCTGAAAGTGTAATAATGGACACTTTACAGCAATATTGTAAAGCATAGAAACGATCCATTACATTTTTTAAGACTTCACGTAACCCAAACTGTATTTATATCCTAAGTGCACACTTCCTAGATCTTTATTGCAGATTTTATTTGTTTCATTTTTTCGAATGTTCTCGCTGGACCAGCATTGATATTCCTGAGACATCTTCCCTTTCACCAATGTTTTCATGCTTGCAAAAATTAAGAAACGTTCTGGCAGCAAAAGCAAAAGTAAAGCAAATTTCTACTAATCTTGTTTTATACTTCTTTTGAAAGTTTTCAAAACAACAAAAACGGGTCAATTTCAAACAGCATGCACGCAGTCCGGAGTAAAGTTACAAATGAAGTAAAAAAATTATTGATTTGTTTTCACCTAATGCAGTTTCACGAAAACCTCGTATTATCTGATTCCAGGGCTGTGGAGCCGGCGTAAAAACAACACAGCTACAGCTCTGACTACGGAGCTCTTCTTTTCAGGAACATGGCTCCAGCTCCAGCTCCGGAGCTCTTGGTTTTCATGAATGAGGCTCCGCCTCCGGCTCCAGAGCTCTCTTTTTTCATGACTCCGGCTCCGGATCCAGCTCCAGCTTGTGTTCGTTTTTACACATTAATATTTTCAGTTGTCTTGGTGTGCCTCAAGTTGAATGGAAAATGAATTACAAGCACACAAAATGAAACGAATATACCAACACTTTTTGAGTAATTTAATCTGGTACTTTTTTACCAGCAGCGTTCTTGCCATGAGGAAATCAGCAAAAAAACAACAATCACAGGTTCAGAAGATTTAGTGAACAGTTACTAGAGACAACGTAGTTCAAGGTAACAGTAATAAGAACAACCTCTGGAAAGCCAATCGCTGGTTTTGCCGTCAATCCCTGCCGACCTTTTTTATTTCTTATGACCAGGACAAAATATGGCTGTTTAGAAAACTACATTTGTGTCCGAGCATTTGAANACAGACCAGTCCCAATTTGCGAAGTGTTTTGCACTCGTTGCATGTTTTGCCTGTTGCAGTTGTGGCGATTCCAGCTAACAGTGCTGTTACAGTGACTTGGGCTAGGCCTAGCCAAATTGTTTGAAATCTATTGTTTTACGGATGCAACACCAGGCATAGGACAGCACTCTAACGTATCGCTGATATGTCAGCGGCTCCTTGTGCATGACGGTGGGATGCTGTTTCTTGTTTTGAAGATGCTGTGATTGAGACTCTGTTCATTGTTTTAGAGCGCTGCCCGGACAAACCATGCAAAGAGCGCAAAACAATAGTTGTGTACCTCTCTCATGTGTTCGTTCTACCGTGCACTCATTTGCATTATTAACACAAATGTAAAGATGTGTTTAAAATCCCTTTGTAGCAGTATAAGAAATATTATGACTTCTAGCACGAAATCGCCTTTGAATTTTCAAAAATAGCTGAAAACTTCCGAATTCTTGTATTTTGCACTCATAATAAACAGTGATAAATCACAAAGTAAAGCGTAAGTTACCCTGCAAAGCTGAGGAGAAAATAAGACTGGTTACCGTGTTGAAAAAATGATTTGTTTCCACAGATGAAAACTCCAAGAAAAGTCCACATTTGATTCATTTTCATTGCTTTTTTATGCCGTCCTGAATATGTACTGCTATGCAAAATAAGGTAGAGATCGCTACCAATTAGTGATAACTAGGGCAACCAATTTTTTGACCTAAACATTTGAAATTTTGGCTTTATAATTTAAAAATTTTGACTTTATTTTGATATATAAATTTTTTGCGTTTGTAATTGCTAAATAATTCTTAGGCTTTGAGGTTATTCTAGAAGCATATTCATGAACTCTACGCTTCAAAATTTTAAAACAATGTGTTGTTTAATTTTGGGGATGATATATTGATTATAGCTACAGTAGAGCCAAACCTGAGAACATCATAAAGTTGACGCTATAGGCATAAAATGGATTGAACATTTGGACAGCAGTTCCGACTTGTGTGACTCATTCACAGTGGTTGCTTGAAGTCATCCGTCCGATTGTTTACGAAAAAAACAGTTTTATAGTTGCTTTTTATTTGAGAACTGATTTTGTATATCGTAAGGCCTGAGATTTTAAATGTGAAGTCGTTTTGTCTCCCACCACATCAGGTTTTATCATAATCCGAGATAAAATATTTTAAAACGTATGGCCTAGTTGCCATACACCAGGAGATCCCAACCTTTCTCTGATCATGTACTCCTTCAGCATATGCACAGATAAACATGCTTATGACGAACCTTTTCATCATGACTAATAAATACATTTAACAATGAGCGTATATTGATTTTTAAAGATAATACTCACTGATATCTCGAAATATATAAAGTATAAGTATATTTCCTCTTTCTATTACTAACCTTAAATGTACCTCTTCAAATAGGCAAATGTACCCCTAGGCCCTAGGGGTACAGGTACCCCAGGTTGTGAACTTCTGCCACAGACAGTATAAAGGAGCATCATTCAAATAACACATTTTACTATGTCACCGTTGAAACTGAAATGTACTCATCCGTTGCTGCATTTAAAATAATCTCTGCTTTTATGAGGACAATCCAAGTGCAACGCAGTCCAAAAAATCTATGAAGCAGATGTTCTTCAATTCATCAGATTGCTGACTTGGTAATTTATTGCGTTGTTTATAGTAAAATAAAATGCTGTGATGCTGCTCTTTACACTAGGATGCATTTAAACCACTTTTCTGCTGATAGCGGTATGAATCAGGTATCCACATATACAGATACTACATTTTATTTATATTACATTTTGATAACACAAATATTAAATAAATGAAATAGTTCATGCGAGAACATGTAGTCTACGTCATTATAAACATGTCATGCGCTGAGTATACGTGTAGTCTACGTCATTATAAACATGTCATGCGCTGAGTATAATGTTTGCAAGTCCTCAGCCAGCCTGGAACCAGGAGGTGAACCCCCCTCTGAAATACTGTATGCTTAATCCCTAGCAGTGGTGTCTTTGAGGGTAGGCGAGCGAGGCACTTGCCTCGGGCCCCCTTTTTGCAGGGGCCCGCCTCGAGGTGTTTTTTTCTCATTTTTGATGAAAACATTTTTTTCTATTTTTTCTCATTTTTGGTGAAAAACTTATCATTCACTGAAATAACTGTAATGTACAGGTACGCTGCTTCAAAAGGGCCCCCAACAGCAATTGAAATTTCTAAGCAGCTAAGTACTCTGCTTTCAAAGTGCCCTCAACAGCGACTGCAATGTGTAAGTACTATGCTTTTGAAGGGCTCCCAACAGCCACTGTAATGTGTAAGTGCTTTACTTTCAAAGGACTCCCTGTAGCAACTATCTTTTGCAAGTACTCTGCTTGCAAAGGGACTCCCAACACCAACAGCAATGTATAACCATGCCCACTCTGTTTTCAAAGAGTCACCAACAGCCACTGTAATGTTTAAGTACTCTGCTTTCAAAAGTACCCCAGTATAGCAACTGTAACAGGAAAGTACTCTGCTTTCAAAGAGGCCTCAAACAGCCACCTTAATGTGTAAGTACTCTGCGTTTAAAAAGGCCCCCAACAGCAACCGTAATGAATAAGTACTCTGCTTTGTAAGAGCTGTCAACGGCACTCTACTTCCAAAGGCCCCCATTATAGCAACTGTCATGTGCAAGTACTCTGCTTGCAAAAGGGTGTCAGCAGCAACTGTAATGTGCAAGTGCTCTGCTTGCAAAGGGGCCGCCAACAGCAACTGTTAAACTAGAAAAGTGGGGGCCCATGCCAGCTTGCTATCGCTTAACATGTTGATAGCTTTGTCTTCCCAGTTCCAGTGTATTTAAAGTTGTGCATCATCAAAGGTTTTGCATTTTCTGTTATGTCAGTCATGCCGTAGTCTCAGGAACGTACACTTGGGTGGCCCGCACATTCAGGGGCGCAGCCAGGATTTTTCTAAGGGGGCTGAAATTATGGAAGCAAGAGCTATGAAAAGGAAACATTGCTTGTGATTAGAATAGCCAAGGAAAGCACTTATTTTGTGGATAAACAATTGACTGTACTCACCACGAAAACTGCGGGTCCTTCCAACTAAGCTGCCATCTTGTTTCTTTGATATTCTTTTCTGACGACCGCCAACTCGACTACCTTGAGTACATGTCTCAGCCGAGTTTTGTTGTGATATATGATTTTTTTTTGCTGTCGGAAAGCATCTTTCTCACGTTCAGGTTTCCATCTTGCAAAGTTCAAGAAACGCATCAAACTTCTTTGCGCAAAACTGGTGGCATTGACGTATTTAATGAGTCTTGTAATCTTCTTTTGCCTTTTTCCAATTTTTGTGACCTGACTTTACCACCATACCAAGGGCGTTAGCGCTGCGACTAACAACATCAGCTGCAAATGCAACACATTTTTGCAAAATGACCCTATATGGATTGAACTGTGGGTTAAATACTTAAAACCCTTTAAGTCCTGCGATCGCCAAAGTTTTGGCGCAGGGTTTGCAACGCTGTAACTCGCCAGCCGATTGAGCTAGGAAGTTGTTCAAACCATCAAACCATCTATGGATTCAGAAAGTCTTCTAGTTGAGATTGAAAAATAATTTTCAGCTTTGGGTTTGGGGTTTTCTAGGGGAACGTCACAAGTGGGATGTCATTTTCATTTTTGGCCTAGTTTACGCGGCCCTGCACGCCAATCCAATGAGCCAATTTTTTCTCTCAAGTTCTTTTGTCAAAACTAGGCTATCATCCGAGTCTTCAGAGCCCTTGATTGGCTTTCTAGCATATCTGGATCCAAAATTACGCCAAAAAAACCAAAAAGTGGTAAAAATTTCTACCCCTACAAAAGGAAATCAGAATTGAATAACACCCAGTTTCGATATGGCCATAAATCGCCGGCAGAATAGGTTAGAGAGGTGTTCAAGCCCTCTAAACACTCGTGAAGACTTGTAGCTTAGACTGAAAAAAAAACATTTTAGCATGAGATCTCGCATTTTTGTTAATGTTTGCATAATGAGAGGATGTTCATGCATATTTGTTTACATTTGGATGACGTCATCATCCCTTGGGAACCGAGCAATCGAGGCGATTTTGTAGCTCAAATTCTTTTCGATTCCAGGTTACAACACGGGTTTGATGGACTTTCAAGCATTTCTGGTTCAAAAGTTATGGCAAACCAAGCAGAAAGTTATTAGGGGAATCTCCACTAATTCCCTAGGGAATCCTTACACGATTAGGGGTCTTTCGGCCATAACTTGGACACAAGAAACGCCAGGAAGTCTATCTAGGATTCTAGAGCTTCATATTCCAGCCTAGAATACAACCAAAGAGCCACAATTTCTGCTCATTGTTCGGGTGATGACGTCATAAAATAATAACCAAAAAAAGCAAATGTAAACATTTATGTATGTTGAAATTTCGTGTAGTATCCCCGTCTTTAACTAAAAATAGTATATATGCTGCGTATAGCAGGCTATATAATCAATCTGATAATATGATCGCGGTGGTGTAAAGAACGTTTCATTCACTTCAGGGCTCAGCAGTGGTTTAATCCTCTTAGAATACATGGAAGACTTCGAAGGTTAACTCTGTCGACACTTGCGCGGAGCCCTCTATAGGTCCAGGGACCCATTTTGAAAAAATATTTTAAACAGGTTTGAAACAGGCTATGGTTGAGAAGCGCTTGCTTGCAGTCTTCATCGTGACCTGCGCACTTGGTCTAGCTGTTGTGTTGGACCTCTTCCAATTACACGTGCATAGTGTTAT
>JGI24022J15233_10004470_pt1 | contig 14459 bp, 7 predicted proteins | sample Ectturendosymbi2_FD_15233 | JGI IMG/M metagenome (IMG submission 15233) | reverse complement strand
AGCCTACTGTTAGAAAGTGTCCTCCATTGTTGCGTGCCTGATGTTTATTGCCTGCGCTGCACGTGGAGTGATTTTGAATTGCGAACTGTGGGCCTAATGTCCAATCTACGCTGAAGAATTTCCAGGAGTAGCCGCGCACGATTCTTTGTTAGTTTTATTGCGCCCAGGATTTGCCGTGTCGAGCCGTGCACGAGCGCGGAAATTACCAGACGTAACAAAACAAACTGAATCGTCTCACCAAGTTTTTCTTCAGACAGGATACCATGCTTTCCTCCGTCACGCTTCAGCGCTATATATGCATGCAGAGATAGCTAAATCTGCGCAGAGATAGCTAAATCTGCACAGAGATAGCTATATATGCACAGAGATAGCTAAATATGCGCAGAGATAGCTATATATGCGCAGAGATAATTAAATTTGCACAGAGATAATTAAATCTGTGCAGAGATAATTAAATCTGCGCAGAAATATCTATATATGCGCAGAGATAGCTATATATGCGCAGAGATAGCTAAATCTGCGCAGATTTTGCTATCTCTGCACAGAGATAGCTAAATCTGCGCAGAGATAGCTGTATATGCGCAGAGATAGCTACATCTGTGCAGAGATAGCTAAATCTGCGCAGAGATAGCTAACTCTGCGCAGAGATAGCTACATCTGTGCAGAGATAGCTAAATCTGCGCAGAGATAGCTATAAATGCGCAGATATAGCAGTTTTTGTGCTAAATCTGTCAGATATAATATTTTTACGGATGGCGCCCCAAAGTGCTCGACCAGCAGTTGTGTAACAGCTGGACTGTGATCGCGGTCTGGATACCGGAGTGGTCGCGTTAGTAAAACAAAAGGTAATGCATGAGCACAGGGAAGACCGCGTTTAAGTGGTCGTGATAGCAGGGTGGTTGTCGATGGGGTGACACTGTATATTCAAAACATTCCACCGGTGCTTTGTAAACATTTATCGATACGGTTTCAAGTCTCCAGCAAGAAATGGAGACTTGAAATCAATGAGTTTCGTTCATATTGTGACGTCCATATGAGTTAACGATTCGTTTCTTTTTGCTCAAGGCTTCTTTTGTTTCAGTGATACAAACACTTCAGCTCGTCATTAATTTTTTCCCTTTTGAACGACAGTTTATATATACAGAAAGGGTCCCTTTTTAAGTTTCAGCCAGGGGCCCCACACAGCCTTAATCCGCCCCTGCTATTCTATAAAGCGGCTGAGAAACACCGGCACGTAAATCATGAAGTTCAACGAAGTGTAAAACAGTTTGGTTTCAAGTATTTTTTGCCTATGTTTCTATTTCGATAGTCACCAAAAAGGGGTGCATTTGTATAAAAGGGTGCCACAGCCATTTGGCAATTGCCCCAAACTTCCCCCTGGATCCGCCACTGGCTCAGGGGTGTGTAGTGCTAAATAAGAGGTGTGGGGACGCCGTTCTCACACAAAATGAAAAGGAAGACTGCACCAAATTGTTCGAATAAAGTGAGTATTCCCCTACAAGAATTTCTCACGGGATCTTCCTGATTCCCTGTAGACATTTGACTAGCAGTGCGAATCTGCATGTCGCTAGCACATTTGTGAGATCGCAGCCATGTTTTATGGTAATCTAGTGCAAAAGGTGTGGGAACGCCGTTCCCACCCCACTTCCGTGGTGTTGCTATCAGAAACGTAGTTCCACGTTTTCACAAACTCGTAAGAAACAAACAAAAGGGTTGTTGAACGGAATACATTAGCAAACATTTGGAAGTCAGCCTTTCGATTCTATTATTTTATACATATTTCAAACAAGTGGTAATTTTTGTAGAGCATATTCAAACCTGTGTCATCCTTTCTTGACCATGTCTGATTTTCTTTACACATTAAAAAATTTGAATTCCTTTCTAGATTTTTTAGAAATTTTTGGAACCGCTGCATTAGTGGGTTTGGCCTAGTAGTATACCCCAAGTCTAGGAACGATATTAAAACCAAACTTCGAGACATAGGCTTAACCAGAGAGGGGCGCGATGGCCCCTAAGTTTCTAGCATATCTTGTCGTTTTGTGCTTCGGGAGGCGATGGCCCATAACAAATATTGTTACTCACTAAGTCCCATCACCACGGTGGTTTGTTTGCTTATTCCTCCCAAACTGAAATATGAAACATTATGAATCAGTGCGAGTTTTTTTCAAATTTTCAGAATATTAAGCTCCACTATTTCAACGCTTTCTGGCTCGCTTAAAGTCAAATTGTTTGGCTCCTCCCAAATTTTGAACTGGCTAGGCTACTGCTTCGAGCGCAACAAAATTCATGAGTGATCAAACTAAACGCTTACTCTTCTAAAAATCTGTTTTTCTGTCAAAGCAACTTCAGTACCGACTCTTGCTGTCCTTTCGAGCGAAGATCTTGTTCTACCGCCAGTGTTGATATTTCGAGCACGTAACAACCGATCAGTTATGATTGCATGCCATACACAGCGTGGGATATTTCATTCATTCAGGGAAAATTTTCCTCAAGTCGAGTTGGTGATCGTGATACGTCATGTTGTTCGCACTGCGAACTGGTACTTCTTTCAAACTCTGGCACAAATACTGTAAACCACGTAGGGTCTGGTATTACAGTTTTGGGAATAATAAATTTTCCAAGTTTTACCGTGTAATGATCAAAGTTTGACATGTTGCATTTACTGCAGTTTGTCGGAACATCTCGTGTCTGCTATCTGAAATCAAGCGTTTTGCTTAACACAAAATTCATCGAGTCAGTTCATCCCGCAGCATTTCGAATTGCTGTTTGAAACTTTGCAGAAGCGCAACATACACGAATCAACCCGGCGTTACGAAATGATTAAAACGCCGCCACAATTTCGACATTATTCCAGCCTCGTATTCCACTAAAACAATTCAATAGTATGTTGCGGTTTCAGGGACACCCATTTGATTAGAACCCTTTCGTATCCGACCATAAGATTGGAAAAATATTTCGCAGCAACCACCACTGTTGTCGGAAGGGGGGCAATGCCCCCAATGGATTTTGAAATTTGACATTTCCCTATCAACTTTTAGTAGAACATTGTTCTCTTAGTTTCGACTTGGCAAATTGAAATTTCACCACTGTTGGCCCTCCTGGAAATAATCCTTCCAACGCCCATGGCAACCACTCCCTAATGACCAAGAAGAACGGAAACACTATAAACATAACTTGGCAAATCTCCAGTGGCTCAACCTGTGCTGTTGACGCTATCCATGAATAAGGAAAAAACAAAAATGCCCAATGATTGAAATTAGACTAAATTAAATCTTTAAAATGACAACCTTTTCAGTCATTCGTGTTAACTTCTTATGAAGTGAAGAAAAGCAATGACGAAGGACTAGGTATGTTGTTACAGCACTAAACACGGAGTGCTAGCCGACAAAATATCAAGTTTCGACAAAAAAATCCACACAATGAACCAGTTCCGAAGTCCAGCAGCACGTGGCGAGCCTTGAACGGCTACCGCCATACCACAGGTGAGTTTGCAGCATAGCAACTACGATAGAGGATCTGCACTACCCTGTCTGCTTTCATTACATTCTTATGTAGTGAACCCAACTTTTACTAGCGATGACAAGCAATACAGGTCAATGTCTGCATCTCCAAATATTTCGGTGCATTCAAGCTTTGACCAGTGTAACTGACCATGACTGAACTCAGGCGTCCTTTGCTAACTAAAATCAACCATAACAATCAGTTCGAAAAGTAACGGCAGTTTTTCTGTTTATGTCGCCTAAAACCAGTACGAAATTCGCCGAAATTGAAAAACAAGACCGGCGTTTTTGTTTGAACGACTAGGTAGCGTCAAACATAAGCTGCAAAAAAGATCGCATGCCACTGATTCCATACGTATTTACATAGCTGGAGGAGGACACATCACTCATTAACGGAATACAGAGCAACTGCGCCACACAGAGAGCAGAGCACAAGTCATATTTCGAATGCAAATTTCCACGGAAACATCTCGTTTGCAAACGCCACTTTTCCACATGCCAGCAGGCTGCCAGGCGTAGGCGGCATCCTGTCACAACAGATCACGGTTTATGCTTGGTTTGCATTTGTATAATCAATTCGATTCCCAGCAATTTGCATCATTGCTTCAAAAAACGAAGAAATGTTGAAAGATTTTTCACCGACAATGTACAGAAAAATATTGCTGAAACGGTGCTGGAGTCATTCGTTTTTACATGATCCGTGGACTCAGGGTGATAAGCCACCTGTCTGCTGAGTAAAAACGTCGATCGTGTCCTCATCTTCCATGTCAAGCTGCCAAAAAATTATTTAAAAAATGAGTAATCAAGAAGTCTACGGTATCTGTTGACTATGTGGAATGACCAAAACAGAGCTTCATTACAAGGCATATTTGTACGGGATAAAAATGACCAATGCCAAACCGTTACAATATATTTCTGACTCATTCGTAAAATAAATGTTCCTCCAGATAACAGGGTAGACCGGAATGGGACAGTTCGGCAACAAATCAGTACATGACACTTATGATGGGAGCGCTTTTTATTAACATTTTTAAAAAGTTTTGGGTTTAGCTTTAACGTTTAGAGTGAGCAAACATCTTTTGTAGTGTAACCTTTGAAGTATTTCAAAAACAGTTTTTCGTACAAAACATTTACGACCACCATCGCCGAACTGTCCTAGATCGGGGTTGACAGCATTACAATAAGTTGTTTATGTAGTTCAGGGTCTCCAAACTTCTTTGTAAATGGGCCACATATGCTATTACACAACAGTTCGAGGGCCGAACATCTTACGTACTGTAAATTGTTGCGGGATATGTTGCGTTCAACCAAATCAACGTATGCCTATATAAATTATTTTTTTGTTATTGACAAAAATGTCTTTGCGGGCCGGATTTGGGCCGCTGGGCAGTAGTTTGGAGACCCTGTTGTAGTTAAACGAAACGTTTCCAGACACATTTGCTAGGAAAATATTGAAACGAAACGCCAGGCTTTAACAAACTTAACTGCAATATATTTGAAGCAAAAGCATTTTACAGAGCAAATGCAACAACACAGCTCTTAACAGTACAGTGCACCTACTACTAATGAGTCTAAGTCTGAATTCAGTAACGTTGAGAATTTGCGACGTAATCAGGTTTCAAATGAGTAAAGCAGTCTACGTCTCAAGAACGCGAGACAAATACTCCACAAATGTGCTCACACACAGTTATCTAAGTTACCTTGCTTGGTGTGTCGCTTTCATTGATGGCTTGCCCATCGAATCGAAACCGAATCATGCTCATACTTTGGCCCTGGGATGGAATTAAACAACTTGAGCAAACACAGATTTACCCGTGTCGTAGAAAATTCAGGACAATGTGGAATTCTAACGAGTAATTCTGCGGTAATTCTTTATTTGTTTTGCTTCAATCATTGAGAATGACGACCCCATGTTTGCCACAATCGAGATTGTTTGAAGTTGAAGATTCCAGTTTAAAAAAGCAAACAAAAATACATGACCGAGGCTTCCGTTAGTGAACCTGGCGTTTCTCGTGCAACATGAGAAAAAAGAGCTTGGCGTTGTCGTTAACCCTACTGGTTTGGGTAACGGCAGCCTACAATGATGTTGCACAAAAAAGCAACGAATTGATAGCCTTTGCGAACAGCATCACAATCAAACCTGGGGCAATCGTCAATCGCGCAAACTATGGTGTTTATGCAGCAACTTGTGTGATATGCCATGAAGAATATGTCGGTCATAACACATTTTCCATGAGATGGTCATCACACCGCACTGATCGGAACAAGCCTGATTGCAAAATTGACAACGCCCAAATGGCCCTATCGCGCTACTATTCAGTGACCATGGCATAGTAAATAAACTAGCATTACGTGAAGCTTACATTGTTATTTCTGTAGACCAACCCGATTTTCACTCTCTGAATACTTGTGAGGACAAATGTTATCACAGACTTGACGCAAAAACTAATATTCAAAGCATGATTCTGCCCCGTGTGAAACGATTCTTGCACTATTTTTTGTTGCTGCTTTCGCGTGGTCTGACATATTTCACCACCCAGTGAACTAGCTTGTTTTAACTCTCACAGCGTTCAGCATTTAAAAATGCCTCGTGTTACACTGCAGTTTCTGGGTTCAGCTTTCAAATTTAACACTCCCTGGAGTTTGGCTGCCGGCCTCCCGTAAACCTAGACCGCCGAATGAGACTATCAAGGTGTTCTCGCGTAAATCACCCTTCTTTGTACCAGTGCTCTGCCGCTCTGTGAGTCATTGCGACGGCGTTAATGGCTGTTCCAGTACTCGACTTTCGGCGTCAGATACTTTCAGTATTGTAGTGGAAGCAATTGTTCAGGATAACCGTTTTTTCAAGTTCGCTATTTGTCGAAACTTGTGTCCTAATTTAGTATTGAGTTGTTTGCTTTCTCTGCTCTAACTTTAGCCTTCAGCGTTTCTTGCAGATTGTAGGATTGACGATGTGTAGTGTTACGTTAAATCGACTTCCTATTAAAAATTTGCTGATTGATACAAACTTTTCATCTGTGTGATAGTTACTTGAATATGGGGGAAAAGAGATGGGTTCTGTACAATTACAGCTCTACAGTGTATGGCCTTCGATCAAGTTTGGACATAAAATTGAGTCAGATTGCTTGTGCTTCATGTGCATCAAATCCTTCAGAACTTCATCAAAAACCCAACGCCTTCTTAGCATGTCCGTAATGGTCGTTCTAATCAAATTCCAGCTTTAACGAACAAGGACAATCACAGGCACGACTTCTGGTTTCTAAAATAATTGTCTTTGCAACAGGGTAATTTTTTTCAAATTTGCAATAAATGTACTAGCGATCAGCAGCATAACAAGGTGCTGCAAAAATGGCATCTCAAAGTGCTTTCAGAACTGAACTAAAAGGAGACCTGTGTGGTAATAAACTGAGACACGTAAATGCGAATAAAATAAGTGGGGGTCCAGACCAATCACATAACACCAAGATGTACCGCACAAAAACACGACAAAAGTCACTAACATTGAACAGAGGCAATCCAAACGCAATCAAGTTTGTGAGAATTTTAATAACAATGCATGTAACTGAAACAAAAAGCTTCTTAACGTTATAACCCAATGGCTTTCAACCGTTTCACTGAGGGAGCCAAATCCAGACCTACAATTTTGTTAGAGAGCTGCATTTAAAAAAATTTAGCACTTTAAGTTAATTGACACGTTTTGTTTTATTGCAGAACGAAGTCTGTTACACAAACTATTGTTGCTGAAAAACTGCTGAGAGCCGTACAAAGGGTGCTGGGGAGCCGCATGCCACGGTTGAGAAACACTTTTATAACTAAACCTTGAAGTTTCAACATAACACACCTGTCGATCACAATAGGCTTGCATTAATTTGCGCAATGGTGTATGCTTCTTAATTTTGAACTGCACGACTGATCCATCCTGAAAACAATGTATGTTAGTGAATAAAAACAGTATTTGCTCAAATTCTCATTCAAAGTCATTAAAATTTGTTAATGCATTTCATTTGTGTGCAAGTACCACATCACATTATATGCACAAGCTTATTTTAGGATTTTGTAATTTAATGCAAATAGAACTTAAGAGATAGAAGTTATACTGAAGAAAAATCAGTGCAACATGAGAGTAAAGAGCAGCAAGAAATGCATATAAACTAAGGAAAACTTCAAATTAAAGAATAGCTGTTGATGCAGTTGGGTCATTCCATGTTAATTTAGTCAAACTTGACAACTGCAAGTTACCCACAGGTAAATGTTTAAATATATTCTAGTCTTAGATGCATGCATTCCTTTTTTAAATATAGCCCTTATATGACCGCAGTATATTACCTGAAGTATATTTTCAACCAAAAGTGCCGCATTTATTGGCTATCACTACAGAAGATTATGTAATTAACTACAAATTGTGAGCTGTTATCACGTGAATCTCATTAATAAACTATACTGAATCACAAAAAAGCCCTAAATTTTATTTTTATGGATTCCCAATACCACAAGATTCCACTTAATATTACAACAACAATTAGAAAAGATTCTTGTTTATTGACACTTGAAACAGCTGCTTTAGTTCATCTAGCATGTTACATTACACAAAGTCAGCAACAAAAACAAGATGGCTGAAATATTTTACACAAAGCTGGGTTTTTTCCGGTCATAGACCAATTTTTTTTAAATGACCAAAAAAAAAAAAATTAAAAATAAAATAAAATTCGGTCATACTGTTTGAAAAGGTAGGCTAGTGACTACTGTTATGGCGATTTTTAATGCTGTTATGGAATAAATGACCGAAATGTCTCAGTGAAAAAAGAAACCCTGACACGAAGTATTTCAAATACAAACATCCAGTGGAATGTAAACATTTCATCAGTGGGAATTTATCATGTATAGCAAAACAACCATGGTCTGGTAAATCCGTATGTGCCAGAAGTTGACCCAAACCAGACTTAAGGTTTATCTTGAAAGATGAAAACTGCATGGTTGGATAGAAGCAATGCTATTATTTGCTACACGGAAAAGTCTTATAAATTTAGAACTAGAATTTCGAATGAGTTATGATAAAAAAAGAAGTCACAATAAATATTGATAACAATGATTCTATGAGACATATTAATGTACAGACTAACAAGGACCAAGAAAGGTAGGAATTGATGCGGGAGATTATTGACCAAGCTGCACATCAGAGATGTTCATGTAATAGAGATGCACACTCACCTGTCCGGTGACTCTTAAGTTGATGTGGTCATTGCCTTCTGATTTTACATCCTGAAAAAAATCAAAGTGATGAGAACTACAACCCTGGAATACTATCGTGAGTCGTGGTGACCCAGGTCAAATGAGGTCACCCACGTGAAACTACATAAACAAGCATCGGAGCGCTTTCTACTCTTCAGTAGCTTCATTTTTTGTGTGACTTGTAAATAGGTGCGCTTACGGTCATACTCGCTCTTTTCGATTTTGCATAGGGAGCAAGTTCAAGTCACGCTGACCCGACGTTATGGTTAGTGTGAGGTGACTTTCGCATGCTGAACCCACATGATGGTTAGAGGGGGCTGAACGGCAGGTGGCTGTAAAGAGCTGAAACTCACTCAGCACATGCTTCTACAGTCTTGTTAGCAGTATTCAAAAGAAGCTCTTCACGTCTATAATTTTTTTTTATGAGTAATTCAGTTCAGGCATTGACACCTTTGCTATATTTGGTCTACTTACTTTTCATCAAAAATCGTATGATATTTAAGTAACTTTGTTAGTGCTCAAACTGCTCAGTGAGACTTATATTTTCAGTGTAGTTTTTGTGACAAACTGCAATTGAAGGAAACTATCTTTTTTAAATTTTTGACCACCAGATCTGGCACACCCAACGTTAGTATTAACGTGACAAAATCCGAACGTTGGAGTTACATGGTTAAACAGTAAAATCACAAAAACACTCAAATGTCAAGTAAATGATTCCTATTAATATCCGATGCTTGACTCAGCACCACTGTGATGTCTTTAATTTGGCTTGGGGGCCACTTTGAGAAAGTTATACCTTTTAATGGAAACAGAAGCCAGTCTCTGTTAAGTTAGCGCTGAGGCTGTTGGAAGAAATTTCAGATTTGAACTTATTCCCTTATTGCTTCTACAGGCCACTGAAAACGTTGTGGCAAGGCACACATGGCCCGCTGGCTGCTAATTGCCCAACCCTGAGCTATTAGAATGTGGTCACTGATTTAAATATTACAAGTGAATGAGCATGTAATATAGAGTTGAACCATGACACAAAACATACAGTAGAATTCACCTAAATGGCAATTTGCAAATTTTGGCACAGTTTCTGCTGCTGACTGTGTGTTTATGTTTGTAAAGTATGTATATAAGAAATTTGCTTATAGCAGCATGATGTTTTATCCTCACAAACTCTAGTACGCTTCCAAATTACAATGCGCTAGAATTTTAATCTTTTCTGTGACATAACAATTTTGGCTTTGCAAGATATTACACAACCAATCTCAATAACTAAATACTGTTATTGCTAATTTTGTTTACATTTTTTGTTTATTTGATCGTGCATCATATGATTAATTACAAAAAGTTCAACAGTGAACAAATGTTTGGTTTTTCAATGGTTTATAGTTATATATTATATATTGGAAGTTTGCACATACTGGCACTTTTTACCAAATCCCCACAAAGAACCAATATAGGCAAATTCTACTGCATAACAAAAAGCCAAAACAAGAAGGGAACTTATTGGCATGCAAGTTGGCCAGTGCCAGTTCCAATGCAAAAATAGTGCAAAGATCAGCAAACATCATTCTGATGGAACTGTTTGCCCAGTGCTAATTCCCAATCATTTTTCGAAAAATTTTGCACATACAGTTTAGGAGACTGGATTGTTCAACCTATCAGAGATAATACAAACAAAACTTGGCAAACAAAATTTGCAGAGACTGAATTTATACAAGAGTTGCCTGGCAAGTTCCACTTTAAAAGAAAAGATAATTTATTGGTCAAACTGTTAGTGTTGACTCACATGCAGTAAGTTTTAAGAACCTTACAAGAGTATACCATCACGAATGCCACCAATATAAGTAAAAGTTATGGCCTAAAATCAACAAAATAATTGATTATTCTCCTAATTAATTATCATTTTTGTTGGTTTCAGACCACAACTTTTAAACCAGAAATTCTAGAAAGCCAATCAAAAGCTCAAAAGACTTGGATTCTAGCCTAGTTTCCAATAGAAACTTGAGTCAAAAAATTCCATCTAGCGGTTGAAGCCCAGGGCCAGGTGACCTACCCCACTTATGACACTACCCACAAAAAAACAGAATCCAAAACTTCCGATTTTTTTCATTGAATTAAAAGACTTGGCGCATCTTTTTAGCATTTGAACAGCTCTCTAGTACAATTGCCTGGTGAGTTATGGAGTTGCAATGTGACAGGAAAATAGTGCAAAAAACATGTGCTCAATGTGGGATTTTGAAGTTTGAATATCTCGTAAACCAGCACCAAAGGTGTTATAAAACAATATTACATTTATTTAAATTTTAAAATCTTCTTATTATGTCATTAACCACAAAATTATATTAGTAACTAAACATAGCACAAGTGATTATTACTATTGAATGGCATCAATCTTTTCTTCAATAAACATCATAGCTGCCTCAGGAAGCATGTAAACATTGAGAGTGAGTTATATACAGTTAATTCATCAAGTTACATTCAACCGTACTAACATTATATAAAACTTAGACATCCTTGGCTGTTACCACACTACAAAACTAAAAGCTTTATTACAAAAACTCTAGCAAAAGTCACTCCTAGCCTACCACCTTGAAGCATATCTAAAACATCGGCCAAAAAAGGCGTAAATACAATGAAATGCATCAAATTCACAATCTAGCACTATCATTATTTCAAGTAACATAATCTGTCCTTGCTGATTACATGCCTACAATACTGAATAACTTCTTGCAGCAAAAACTGCTCACAACAAGAAAAACTGTTCACAGCAAAACAACTTGCCCATCACAATGCCAAGAGCAAAAGGAGCATTCCGCAGAAATGGCATCTCAAGTTGAGACAAGAAAAAAAGACTCTCTCAGTTGCATACCATGTTGTGTAATAGTTACAAGGCACTTGCATGTTCTGAAACGTACTAACAAGAGGAAAACGTATAGCATTTCACTTTTGGTGAGGAAAACAGTGAAATATGTTTTAAAATGTACATCAGCATACTGGCCAAAAAAATAATATGTTTCAAAGTGTATGTTGGCAGCAAATATATTAACCCCTTCACACTAGCTGCTTTCCATGCATTGTCATGATAACCCTGTAACAGTATGCTGTGAACATGTGTTACTGGACCCTGGGCCCCAACCTGAGCCAAAATGGCCAAAAACCTACCCCACTTATGTCACCCACAAAAAACCCAAACCCAGAACCTAAAAATGTTTTTTTCATTGCAATCTAGAAGATTCATCAAGTCTTTTGAAGATTTGAACAGCTCTCTAACGCAATCACCTGGTGGGTTATGGAGTTGCTAGGAGACGCTAGAAGTTGCTAGAAACCTAGAAACCAAAGGCTCATGCGAACTGCCCCAGACGCACAGACGCAAAAGTGTTGATTGCACTTGTGGTTTACAGTTGCAGACTATGTGCAAGTACAATGACAGTGATAAATCAGTGAAGAATGTGCTAATATTGGGTCAATCCACATCTTACTGGGAAGTATGACCCCATGTTACAGAAATTGTTTTCATATATGATATTGCTTGTGCAAAATGATTATTAACACGTTTAGGAGCTGGTGTATGATATACCCGTACTTTGAAATCACACGTAAATTTCTCTATAGTGCTTCTCTGCAAAAAAGCAAGAACCTTCATTTGTTATTTGGTGTTTCAGTTGTATTGTAAACGTATTTGATTACAATAATAGCTCACAAGCAATTGACAATTACCTTGTTTCGAGTCTGGAACAGAGGTTCTTATCCTATTTTAGGTGCATCTGCTATGGTGTTAGTCATTGATACTTGAAGCTCAGCTAACCTAACAATCAATACAAAAAAAGTAAAAAACTTTATTTACAATTACCATGGTTTTCAACAGTATGTTGCAACCACACCTTTGCCCCTATTGTAAACCTTTCATGCCCTTCATTTTGAGAACCCAGGGGCTAGTCCAGAAAGTAATAAAACAGTGGTAATGAATCTACATCATAATTGCATTTCTTAAGCTGCATCACAATAGTATTGTGTGGAAAAAATTATGGTGGTTCAAAAGACTCTTTCTTGCTGGAATCACACTACAGTAGGTTTACCTTTAAGAAGGGCCAGATCAGAAAAATAGTATTTAGTTGCATGCAGCAATTGATAGAGCCAAATACATTTAGTCAGATATCTACTGTACTTCAAGACAGTGAAACATCTCTTAGGCTATTTTCAAGTCTAAAAGCAAGCCAGATTGAAATTTCACCCTCCAAAAAGGACAATATTCATGCATGGAAAAGTCATTACAGACAAAAAGTCTGTATGTACAAAGTGAGAAAAAGAAGAAAGGCAATGTTAAATGAGAAAGTTGAATCAGATGAGGAACTTGTTTGTTGAACCAGTTACCATTGCACCACTAAGTAATCAGTTAAATTTCCTAAGCACTACATATAAGAGTAAAGCTGAAGACAAAGAAATGAGTGAGGAGTAAATAAGGGAAAATTTATGTTTTTTGACCAAGCCTTAAAGCCTACTACTGGGCTGTTTTTTTCAGTCATAGACCGAACGTTAAGTCATTTTGGTCAGAATGTTTGAAAACATAGGCTAAAAACACTGTTATGGCGAGTTTTAATACAACTGTTAGACAAACAACCGAAATCTGTCAGTGACCAAAATGTCTCAGGAAAAATGACCGAAATGTTTCAGCGGAAAAAAAACAGCTACTGGGAACAACTTTAAAAAGTTTTATTTGAGGATGTTGATGATGAAACACCAACAAGCATGGAAATAAATTTATTGTACAAAATTGAGAACTACAACTAATGCTAGTCACTTGTTGTGGGATTGGCCCACTGTGAAAGACATGGATATTCTCTTCTATGCATTAAGTATATGTTGTTTCCATGGTCCAGACCAGCCAATACTTTCAGATGCAGGCACAGGTAAGGCTTGTTTAATATTTAAGCGAGAGTATGGTGTCCAAAAATTTTGCCAACCTCTGCAAGTTAGGAAAATAATACTGATGACCTGCATAATACTGCTTGAACTGAAGTGATCATTCTACTGTTTTTGCATGAAAGCATGCTGTAAATAAATCATTGCACGTCTACATTATGGTTAAATACTTGTGCAAAAATGTGGATTGCTTTTGATGTACAGAAAAAAGTCAAATATGGATGAGAGCAGTAGTTTTTTTCCCCAGAAAAACTTTTTTTGCCCCTTCACCTGGGTAAACAAAACTAGTGTCTTTTTATTATGATAATTTTTCTTTGGGAAAAGACAACCAAAAAATTTCCATGTCACAATATACTCTGACATAGGGGTTACCTTCTATCAAAAGACCAAGACAATACTGTTGCGATCGGAAATCCCGAGCGGCATATGCGCAAAGCTTCGCACCATGGCAGCAAGCAACAATAGAGATCATGCGCCACAATCTCTCTTATTATTGCTTGCTCACGCCACGCATATATTTTTTGTTCTTCATGCACATCCCATTCGTGGTGAATCACACAACCAACGCAACACCACTGGATAGGTTGCAACAACATCCCCTCCTTTTTACAACGAACCACACCGGTCGCACGTCCCTTGTGTGAATGCTGTGAACTCGGCATGATCTCCACATCCAGGTCACAGCACCATTTCTCATCATAATCTTGTTTCTTCATAATAACTGTCATGTTCCCTTTATCGGCCTTTATAAACAATATATCTGACAATGAACGAAGTTCTTTAATCGCCTTTAACTCCCATGGTCTCAAATTGCAT
>JGI24022J15233_10004466_pt1 | contig 14462 bp, 5 predicted proteins | sample Ectturendosymbi2_FD_15233 | JGI IMG/M metagenome (IMG submission 15233) | reverse complement strand
ATTCGCAAGGCGCCGTTGATGGCGGGGTCAATGAGGCGGGTATGAGCACTGCGGTACCGACAGGAGCGCAGTGCTCTGCTGTTGAATGCACCAGGGCTAACGTGGTGGCTGTTCGCAACGTTGTTTTTCCAGCACCCCAGCTGGAGCCAGCAAGTCGCCTCAAGAGTGCGACGCGTGACGTCAGGTTCTTGCGAAGGAACTCAAGGCGTCGTCGACCCGTGAGTGACATGTCCAGCGTTACTCCAAGGTGTTTGGTCTCGGGGTAGAAGGTCAGGATTTCATTGTTGTAGTTGACTTTCAGCTCACGTTTAGCTTCCTTGTTGTTAAGGTGGAAGGCTGCCCTTCCCGTTTTTGTAGTGCTGAGCTTTACCTTCCAGGTCTGGAGATATTCACATACGGTTCTCATGTCCTTGGTCAGCACCCCTTCCACTGCCTGCCAGTCTCCATCAGCATACATGATTGCTAGATCATCAGCATATGCATACTTTCTGGAGACAGTGCTTGCCATGTCATACAGGCAGGTATTGATTAGCCATTCGATTGTCTCATCGTCCAGAACCGTCACGCCGTGCAGTCCATTGGGAGGTTGATGGATTTGACATTGGAGGACATGGGAAGATCAATGGATTGGACATTGGAGGACTATGAAGAGAAGGGATTCCAGCACGGATCCCTGAGTGACGCTATTTTTAAGGCGTGGTAACCCGTTGCGTTTATCATTTCCGTGTGTGAGGGTGAAGCTGCAATGACCAGCAATCTCCATGATCATGCGGATCGTTTGTCTACCATGTAGCAATCGCAGCAGCTTGCAGGTGAGGCCACGGTGCCGTACAGTGTCGTAGGCTAACAGCAAGGATGGTTTGCAAGGCAACGAAAAGCAAAATAAGTCATTAATTCATTTTACGACAAAAAATCATTCCACAGAACTTGAACATTTAGTAGAACGTACAGCGTAAAAGTTGCTGTTTTTACGTAACCTGTCGCTAATTTCGTCTTGATTTTCACTACAAGCTTGCCCTTACTATTTTATTTATATTCAATTTTTGCACAATTTGATGAAACAATTGTGAAAATCTACATTTAGTTGTTTCATAAAAGTGCAGGTATTGTTCTTTTTGACAAAATGACTTGCTAGGTAATTCAAAAAGAGCGTCTAGCCCTTGAATAACAACAGCACCCAATGTTCTGCATGTAGGCGAGCGAAATTGTGTGTATATTATGAAGAGTTAAAGCTTGGAAGTGCAATTGCTTATTTGAACGCTTTTATAATCCGTGCTGAAAAACAAAGTTTGCAGCAGTCAAGTCACGTTTTTCATTTCTTTAAAAAAATGCAAGGCAGTATAATGAGTAAAAGAAACAAACTATGTGTTGAGTAAAAGCACCTACTTTATAATACTGCGCGGTGTAACTTGCTTGAGAAAGGCCGAACTATTCAAGTTTAGATTTTATCACAAAGCATTGTTAGGTTTCGTGACGAAAAAGAGACCTTTTGCTATTTAAAGGTACGTATTTCTGACCTCATAACTACATTAGATCACGAGCATGTAAGTATGCCTAGAAACTCCTAACGGAGAGATTGATAGCTCTATGGTGGAGTGTCCACCTCTCAAGTGAAACGTTGGCAGTTTGATTAACGGCCGCTGAGTGAGTTACCGTAGGGCACCTTGAGCAAGAGTGGAATTGTTCATTGTCCACTGATAAGGCGGTATAGGGAAGATCATGGCTTTGCAAGCCCAATGAAAAAAGAAAGTGTTACTTTGAACGCATTCGCACTGGCAGTAGTTAAAATTTTTTTGGAAAGATCTTGGATGCAACATTCGCCTGAACCTTCATCACCTTCGTAAAAAATTAGATTACTTTTTGTTAGGAGCGCACAGCAGTAAATTGATTGACGTGACATGATTACTCACTCAAGGCAACACCGGCAAAACACCCTTCAGATTTAACACTGGTGATGAAAACGTATTCCTCTACACTTTGCAACTTCGGGTCAATAAAGCTTCGAGAGTTTCTTGTGTCCCTTAGCGCAGTTAGAACTGTTAGTTCAAGTGATACCAAATGACTATTCTCTGACGTTACACAACCTGATGTCATGATAACACTATAATTTGCTCTTCTATCTAATAACAATCGGTAGCAATAATAGTCGTGAGTAACAATCGTCGTGTCAATAACAATCGTTTACGCCTCAAAGCGTAACGCAAAATTTTTCTATTCACAACAGCGTGTAATTCTGAGACGAATCTTCAAGACCAATCAACCATGCTGTAGAAGTCAGATCGCTTTGTACTTAATTAATGTATTACGCCCCGTGATATATTGTTTGTAGTTATGTCCAATCAGTGTTGACGTTGTTATCAGCAGTGAAGGTAGTGTTTTCGTTCAATGATGAATTGCACTTGTGTAATATACTTCGAAAAAGTTTTGCAAAAATCAATTTCCATACATTGCGTGACGTACATTTTGCATTTCGGTGTCTTGATTGCCTTCACATCATGCTCGTCATTGTCATGTGTTGCTATTACAAACACACGCTTAGTTTATCTTTTCATGCATAACATCTTTTGCTTTGTTTCCGGTAGAAGCATAGTGTACAAAAGTCAGGCATACATAGAGGTGCCATGCATCTCAAGCACTTGAGCAGAAAGAAGAAACTGATGAAATTTCTTGACAGCACACAGATACAAGCCGTCTGAATATAACGTTTGAGATGCCGAATTGTATGCTCAACAGTGTAAAGTGGCCGCCCAGAACGATTTGTACTCTAATTACCAACATTTGTTCTTGGAACAGCTGTGAAATTCGAACAATTTTTTGTTAGGGTCCAGCAAAACAATTTTGTAAATCACCGCAATTTCTGATGAGATTCCCTCACCATCGGTTCGTGATTCATCTTTTGCTTCTCGATTATTTGTTTTCAGAATACTTTCAAGGTGATATTGGCACACGCAATTGCTTCACCAACCTTGATGAAAGATTGTAGAGCACAGGGTTGAGACATTCGCTGACTCGCAGGCTGATGTGTGAACCCATCACCACCCACCAATAAACAACTCGATCAGGAAAAGCTCTTCTATTTACGGATTTCATTATTTGAAACACTAAAACAACATAAATTTGATGTAATTTGCATCAATTATTTTGACATGTTTTCAACATTTAAAGTTGTCCTGTACGAAAAAATAATTTCAAAGTTTCATTTCTATTGTAAATATTAAGAATAACAAAGATTTTTGCGATATTCAGAAAAGATTACATTTTGTCATAGTTCTCCTTTCACCAAAAATGTACATGGTTCATGGCGAAGTATTTCATAACAAACAAATACATTACACTTGAAAATCACAAAAAAAATGTCTTGCGGTAAAGTAATGTTTTAAACAATTTCTTTTTCAACGCGTCGTTGATTTTAACTCTTCGAATGATCAAATGCAATTGTTCTAAGTAAGTTACGACTTAATTCATGGATTCACTTAAAGTGGCAAAAATAATTTATTGACATATTTGTATTGGAAGGAACTTGAAATACTGCGCAACTAGGTCTAAATATCGTATTTAAAATCGCCGCACTTTAATTTAACTTCAGCAAGTTTAGATTTGTTTTGGAATATTTTTGACATCAATCTCCAAGAATTGTTTGAAATCAATTGTAAATGTTTGTAAAATAACAAAGCAACCAGGTTTAAAAAGTGTTCAAAAGCAATCTTTAAAAGTTATCTCTTTATAAATTGTATATTATGCAGAATATATAACTTTTTCTTTAGAAAGAGTTCATCTATAATGCATGCAGCATAGCACGAATCTCACGATGATGCCATCTGAGTTGACCAAGAATCAGTTAGCTTGGTCTATCTTCGCCAGGAGACGAATCGAATTGCACGTTATTTGTCGAGTAGCAATATATTTGATGCCTTACGCATTGAGAAAATCCGCTATAAGCTACCAGGCTTGCGGTTGTCTGCTTAAATGTAAACGAATAAAGCAACATAATGAAAACATAAAAATTGGTTTCACTGATAATTCATAAACTTTTAAATAAGAAGGTCTATTTCAGAAGTTGTAGTGTGTTATATAGTTTCAAATTTTATACCTGTGTTGGGGAAGTATCCAATCACAAATCCCAGCGTTACCAACAAGAGCTGAAAAACCGCTCGATTTTCTTGACGTTGACGGGCATTTTCTGTTACTTTTTTCTTGGAATCTTTGAAATGCAGTGAATATTTAAAAATTCCATCTAACATTTTGAAACGATTTTTATAGCACTATTTTCTTGGAATGTTTTAAATGCAGTGATGATTTAAAAGCTCCATCTCAAATTGTAAAAGGATTTTTTACTGCACGATTTTTGTGGAATTTTTGAAATTCACTGAATAAATAATGTAAATAGTTAAAAACTCATTTTGTCTTGAAATCTTCAGATGAGAGCGAATAAAAAAAATGTTCAATTGAAATAAAATACGCAGTGTCAAACTTATTTCAAAAACATTGGAACTAATTCAGAAAACAAATACAAAAAAGCAAATGAAAATCATTGAAATGATGTTGCGAGCACGAAGTAAGGTAACGTTCACAAAAGAGGTCAGGTTCCGTGGGAGAGTTGGTGACTATTATAACGCTTTTTGAAGAATGGGAATGGGTACGTGAAATATTGACGACAGAAAGGTTTTTCTCAGGCAAAGGAAATATTTACACCTATTCATAAAAGAGCTCGAATGGCTGCTCAGCAATTAGGGATATCTCTAGGTTTCTTGCCCCTCCCACACATGCAACCAAGTGGTACCCTTCGCCGTTTTCCATGTAAACACGGCTTAGCACGGCAGAGCACACCTTCTTGACCGTTCCATCTCAGCTCGACATTCTTGCAGAACCACGCACTACAAGCTTTGCACACCTGCTTCAGGAGTCAGTGATGCCCCAATGTCGTGCGAGACCATGCCGACCTTTGCTGTAGTGGAAATTAGCCTAATTCATTCACAAAGCAGAGAAGAGATGCCAAACAGAAGTATCAGGCATTATTGTTGTGGCACTGACTTATAGGTTCTTTATTCACACGAACGTGACAAAGAGAGTTTGTTTCGTATTGTGTAGCAGACAGAAATGTTAGTACGTAAGACATCATTTGCAGAGCAGATTCTTTATTTGGCAATTTTTAATAATATGGAAAACAAAACTAATAGTTCCATCCATGCTACAAGTTATATGTTATGGCGTATCCTTCTAAACCTAAGTAAGTCTACCAAATTGAGCTGCGAAGGTATAGACTGAAAGAAAAAAGCTGACGATGTGCAAATACAAGTTCAATGTCTCAAGAGCCAAAATAAAGACAGCGCTATGAAAAATAAGGAAGATGCACAACGTATTTTGTCGGTGATATGAACGTTTAAATACAGTATGCATGGATGATTTACTCAACATTCTTCCGCCTACTTAAAATAGAAAGTGCGATGATAATTGAATTTATAAACCAGTGTTTTGAGAATTCTAATGCAAATTTGATATTAACAAACAAAAACTTTTTCCGTAAACATCCGACCTTTCAAAAGAAAGCTGCTGTTTCCTAACACAGACATTGGAATCATCTTTCATGTGGTGGTCATTTGGATTTTTGACATTTAACAAAAATATAACTTCCACTTCAAAACAGGTAAGTTTTTTCGTGAATAAGCTGGAAACAAACCTTGCAGACTGCAGCTAAGCAGGAAGTTTAACAGGACAAATAAGTTCTAAACGTCTATCTTTTACTTTTAGTAAAACCAACTGATCTTACTTGTCAATCTTTTAGTCCGTCTATTTATAATGAAAATTGCTGTGGAGAGCGATGATATCCCAATCAACAACGATGGCACGTAATAAAATATTGTATACCCAACAACACTGTATTTCTTGTATGGCGAAGCCCTAAGAAAAAAAACATGCACAATCCCCTGTGCAAGGATATTCATCGTTTCTTGAAGAAAACCTAATTTCTTGAACACCGCTATACGCTCATGGTTTGCATATGTTTACATCGTATCCATCAACCAGAAACTGAAAACAAACGTCTGTTTACAGGAAGCATTTTGTTGCTTGTTTTTGTCGCGAAAGGGAAACACTTTAGGATTTCATTGTTTGGAAACATAGTCTGTCAGCAACGTTACAAAATAAAACAATTTAGAAACAAACTACTGTCACAGAATGAAATGTCTTAACTGGGAGATAAAAATAGTGAAATAAAAAATGAAACATAAATTAATATATGATTTTTGATACAATATACAGTATATATACGGGGAATATACATATAGCTTTCCCTTCTATTGTCAACCTTAAACGAACCCCTAAGATAGGCAAATGTTTCCTTAGGGGTACATGTACCCCAGGTTGAGAACCCCTGCTTAAGAGAAATCGGTAGGCTTTTCACAATTGTCAAAAGCTATTTGATCCAATGAGACATAAGTGATTTACAGTGATATCTACAATACTGGTTTTATTCCAATGCTCCATCTCAATCAGTATCCAACATCAAACTTTTACTTTTTATTATATCACTGTCACACCTGTGTATCTGTTATCTGCCTTGAAACCTGATAAAGACATAAAACAGTATAAAGGCCTATTAAGGAACATTCCATGAGGTCACGGTTGATTTATATCAAATTGAACATAACTATCATGACATCTGCAGCACAGATTTGTGCCCTGTGAATGCCAGCATAAATACTGAATAAAATCTAAAACTAAGGAAAGGTAGAAATTTATTAAACATTAATTGCGTATTTTCGAAACTATTTACAGCTCCTTGCTGCTTTCAATGTTCTAAGCTGTGAAGCAACTAAAAAATCTCACCAGTTGCCATCAATGGTGCATGTTCCCAGTGCGTGGCGTGAGTTTGAAGATGGCGTTATAACATTAAACCATATAGCAAATGGAACTAATCCGCATCCGACTGCAATGAACCATGATGCACCGACACAAATCTGAGAACAAAAACATCTTGGCCTCACAAAACATCATGTAAGCTGCGTCAAAAGCACTCTAACTGATTTGCTGAAAGTGGCCGCGATACACGCACAATAAACAAAAGCTCAGATGACATCGCTAAAAAGCTATTCGTCAACATCGCAACGCAACTCAGTTTGCACTTTTAACAAATTGTTGAGTTCAATGAACAAAATTTGCCGTTTTCCTTCAAAATGTGTTTGTCTTTGTGTGCCCGCACGGTCTATTCTAATTGAGCAATGGCGTCTTATATAGAAATTCGGAGTACTCAAGTTTTACCTTAGCATGAATCATTTTTATGTCACGGTGTCGATGAGGGAAAGCTATCGAGAAAAGCCGAAGAAATGAAAAGCACAGGATATGCAGAGCGGTTGCAATTGATGTTGCAATGTCTCCTCCCCACAAAACCTGGGATTACAAATGTCATGAAAAATTTATCTTACGCAAATAACTCGGAATCATCAGCCAGCTTATGAAATTAGAATCAAATTGTGAGTTATGGAGTGTTTTGTCTAAGTTTCACATCTTTGAAAAACACATCAGACTTCTCTGTCCATTCGTTTGTTCTTTCGGTAATTTGATCTATTACATTTTCCTAAGAAAAAAGGTAATTCCGAAAAAAAAGACTTTTTGGGGTTAATGTTGATTTTCACTTACGTTGTGCAAGGAGAGATGGAAAGATCTCGCGTTGGTCATTTGTAAAATCATCTTCAAGAAACAATAAAACATTGTGTATGATGCGATCATGTTTGTCAATGACAAATTTGTTTAATTAGTAGTTGCAAAATATTTGTCGGTTAAGGTGCCAATGGCTTTCATCATTCGCTAAATCAGTGCGTCCCAACCTTTTTCATCTTGCAAATCACTTTTAGTGACATGGTTGTGGGGCACATTATAAAATCATGCGAAAGAACTAAATCGAATAGACTGCCACATGAGAAAAAAAAAATTAAATTTGAAAAACACATGCCATTTACTTTCAATAGGAAACATGAGCTTGATAATTAGATATGATAAGTTCAAGCTAATTAGATATGATAAGTTGATTCTATTTGAGTAAGAGCTGATGATGCCTACTTTGTAGGCGAAATATATACTCTGCAAGATCTTATTTTCTGATTGTGTGCTGAGAAAGGATTTCTTTCCATAGACAGTGATAATTTCAAGTTGAGACTTGATCAGTCAATCTAAATAATGGAAAAGCACCAAATTTTTAAGAAAACCATCTGGTCAATACCAAATTGCCAAAGTATCAAGAGACGGTTTTGTTAAATACCGGAAAATTGTAACATTTGAAAAATATTTGCGGCCACTGGTTGGGAAGCGCTGTTTTAACAACAAAGGGTTTATACTGTTTTCGTCAGATTATGTATGGTCAACATATTGACAATTGCCTGTTTTGAAGTGTCGTTTGATCCCAACAGAAGCTAAACTGAAAGCAAAAGATGTTTAAGACTTGCTTTTGATTGATGTAGATTTAAAAAGAAAATATTTACTTTGCACGGCGCTATTGGCTCATTGCTGATGGCGTATGCAATCAATGTCTAAGCATCGTTTAGTTAGCAAGACTCTTCGCAGAGCGTCAATGTTGAACTCTGACTAACAAAGCTTCATGGTTTCCTTCTGCATTGCTTTGAGGTTTCCTGAGTATATTAAGAAGGCGTGAAGATGTTATCTTTGTTGCTTTGCTTGCTTCATGTCGTAGGACATATGAATGATTTCGCTCAATGTTGTCGAGTTGTGTATGATTTTAAGTTAACGCAGTCGTGCTGTATAACGGAAGGGTTCAGGATGGTTTTGCTTTCGGCTTGTTTATTGCCCGAACGCAGTCAGTACCTTCCATAAGCCTGCTGCGTGGCTATGTCACTTTATTCTTGCAAACTCGTTATTTCACCTAGGCGTCCTATAACCTACTCGACTGCTAATTTTGTTCTTGCGTCACTGGACACATGGTATGTTGCTTAGTTCTTCCCAGTGTGATCTTTTCCTTTGATATTTAAAGTGGACAACTGAGGTTGCAATTCTTCAATTAGATTCTCTTGGTAGCTTTGCGGTTTTATTTAATTCTATTTTATATATCACGCACCTCGAACAGCTGATGATCTATCCCTCAAAGGTGAAATATATACTCTGCAAGATCTTTGTAGATAATTCTAACAATTTCTCTAGAAATTACAACCATTTCATGATTTTGCAGCTTGGGTTGCATTTGAGGCGATTGGTGAATCTTTGTTCCTTTGGGAATTAGCTAAAAGTGTCAGTTGACTGCAAATAGCATAAAATTACAACTGCCTGCAAACAACAAAGAATCTTACTTTGCACAAGAATGGTGACGCTTCCCATTTGTTGATACCCCAGGTTCTTCTGTACAACACCAATGGACTAATCATTGCCGAAATGAAGTCTGAAGCACTTAAGCTTCCTATGATGAAGTTGAAAGGGGACCTGCAATATTTTTTCAAGCAATTAATGTTACCAGTTCTTCAACAACCACGCTTATACTTTCGTAATTTGACAAAGTTGTAGCATGCGAGATTTATTCAATTGGCTTCAGGGTAGATTAATCATTACGAACGACCTAAAATTACTGCAAAGATTTTCTGATTCATAAAACTAGAGAAAAAGTATAAGCTTTCTAACATCCTATTTCATAGTTTTGAAATTTGAGGACACATAATAATTAAACTTTTGGAAGTATCACTATTTCAGTTCAATTTCATTTGTATTCGCTTTCTTTACTCCTTTCGGAGTAAGTCGCAGTGTTTAAAAAACGCAAATGTAGGTGAATATTTCTCCTAATTACTGGTAATATTATCAAAGTATATCTTTTAACAAGTTCCCCGCATTGATACACAGCATAATTTTAAAATTTATTATTATTATTTGCAGAATCAAGCTTGCAATATCAGTTTTCAGGTTTTACAGTTTTTTTTGTACGCTGATCAAATTCCTGTTCAATGTTTAAGCAAGAGACGTTTTAATAGTAAGGTTTGAGTTTATTCAATCACAAACCTGAGTTTCGGTGACTTTGCCACGACGTAGATAGTGATGGAATTTGCCAACATGCCAAACACACTCATTGCAATCAGAAACACGGAGCATAAAACTAAAGTCGTTGTATCGTAGGGAAGGGTACGAAATCTGAAAAACGCATGTGGATGTTACGATGAGCTCAATGGAAAAATGCAGCGAGTAATTTACTAAAGACAATTCATGAAACATCAAGCAAAAATATTTGCAATTTGCAACCAGTAAAAACACATTCAATTTTTGCAAGTGATTCACGATGTCGAACGCTCACCTTGACTGGTTGGAAGCATTATAGATATTTTTAAGAGGGTTGAGTGTTGAATTTGAAAGTATACTTTGGTTGGTCATCGTCGCCATTCCTGCATGCGGTCGTTTGCTCTCCCTACTAAGTCTGTTCAAATGAATCAGTGCAAATGATTAACACAAACCGGATCAATTATCGGCGTTCATCTCAGAAAACAAAGTTTTAATGCAGAAAGTAGATGCAGCATGGTTTTCACTTTCGACATGCACTTTCACCAAAAAGGTCGAAACAGTTTCATTAGTGTCATTTCTTTGAAATAAAGTTTATGCTTAGTCTTTATTTCTTGAGAGTTTCTATTTTTCCCTTTCCAATGTAGTAAATAAACTTAGCAGTACTTTGCATTTTATATATTCTTATGGCATTTTTCATGAAATGTGGTAACGATAAAGCAAATATCTAAAGGTTAGAGATACCGTTGCCACCTTTTTTATGAACCAGTATAAAATGAACGGAAATGTATAGCTAAGTTTTATGCAAAATTTATAACGTGTCTTTCGTTCAAATAATACTGATGAACTTGCAAATGCGCTTCAGTCTTCTTCAACTCGCAGTGTTTCGAAGATGTTTGACACTAGAGGAAGATTCACCCTAGGTGAAATCTGATTCAACTTCTTCATTGTTATTTACAGAGAGTTCTGATTGAATTCCAATCGGACAAAGGTTAATAAAAGAATGAGCTTTTGCATGTTTGATTTCTGTAACAATACAAAGTTCTGAAACAGCGAAAAGGATAACCTGACTCAAGTACACCCAGCTAAAAATATGCCCAACGGAGCACTCTAATTGCAAATTCTGCGTATATGCGTGGTTCGAGGCGTCCCCTTTCCTTTTCATTTTAAGGAAATATCTGCATCAATATCACATATTTTGTTTTTCTATTGCTTGCAGGCAAATTTCTACTTTCAGTTTTGCAGTTTTGTTTGAAGAGTCACTTGATACTAAAAAAACTACCGGATGTCTTCGCAATATTTTTATGGGCTTTTAGTTAATCAAGCAAACATGGGTTTATAAATCAAGAAAAATCTTGTCTGCCTTTACTTGCTGCTTTCTCGTGTGCACCACTCTTCTCTATGGCCGGCCTTTGAAAATGATTAAAATAAATTTGAGTTTTTGCATGATTAATGAAAGGCATAAATAAATCCCTAATATCAATAATGCATGTTAAAAACCCGTGGGAAACCGTCTTTGAGCCAATACGAAATCTCAATTACCTTCGCCATATCACGTTTTCATGGCCGTGTTTGCATTACAATCTTTTATGAAACGCTAAGCTTGGGAACCTACACGGAATGTGTGCAAGTTCACGTTGATTTGAAAATAAGCAGTGCCGGATTAACAATAGTAGCAAAAGTATCAATTGCTACGGGCCCCGAGCTTTTGGGAGCCCCGCTGTTCTTTGTGTTAAATTGTTTCTTTATTAGATGCAAAGGTTGATATTGGAATTTAGATGCCGGAGGCAAAGGAGATCCTGTATTTTACACATGCTATACAGAAATTTTATTATTTTCTGGTATGAACTCTGATCATCTACCAAACCGCTTGCTTCGATTATGTTGTGAACCCCTAACTATACTGTTTAATCTACTCTTTAACATTATTATCGCCACTGCACACTACCCTTCCACTTGAAAATTAATCACTATTGTTCCCATCCACAAAAAGGTTCGTATGCTGACGTCGCAAATTACAAGCCTATTGCTATCCTCTTTTCCTTGTCTAAAATATTCGAGCGAATTATTCGCCGTCACATTTATTCATACCACGAGAGTAACAAATTGTTGTCCGAATGTAATTCAGGTTTCCTTAAAAAACGTTCCACAGTCACATCACTCTTAGAAACCACACATAAACTTTATACTGCCTTTGATAGGGGCTTGTCTTCAAGGATCGTCTTCGTGGATATTTGCAAAGCCTTGATCGAGTAATTCATTCTGGATTAATCTATAAATTGGAACAGTTAGGAATAGACGAATCCTCGCTTAATCTCTTGACATCTTACCTGAGTGGTAGGAGCCAAATAGTGAGAATCAATTATAGTTTTTTAAATGCCGGCTATGCAAATTGCGGGGTACCACAGGACTCTGTCCTTATTGTTTCTAATATATGTCAACAATATTGCTGAATCCATTGAATCCTCAATCTCATTGTTTGCAGATGACACAGCCTTGTTATTCTCTTCTCGTTGTCCACTTCTTCTCCATCAGGTTTTAACTCGTTGTGATGTGCACACCTTATCCAATTGGTCAAAGTTATGGAATGTAAATTTTAATCCAGCAAAAAACAAAGTTTTACCCATTTCCAAACCTCATATCTCACACCATGTTCTTACATTAGACAATGTTGACCTCAGTGAAACTGATTCATACAAATATTTAGGTCTTATAATTCATCGAATCTCATCGCGGCATCATCATATTTTGTCGATTAAACAAAAGGCCACACTCTGGCTTAACTGCATCAAACAGCTTTACACCTTGTTCCACGCAAGGTCCTTTATACACTTTATGTTTCTTGTGTTCTCCCAATCTTAGACGCTGGAAATATGATTTTTGCCAGCTGCTCAACTTCGGATAGCTCGCTCCTTGAGAACATACATACAAAGGCCGCCATAATAATACTAGGTCGTTTTCGTACATCACGTAACGCCACTATCCATTCAGATCTCAACCTCATTCCGTTACATAACAGGAGAGAACTCCATATGCTCTTGTTCTTTTATGAAATAAAAACTGGTCTTACCTCTTCTGCCCTCCACTCGTTTTTACCGCTGACCCTATGCGAAATCGTCATGCCAATCATTTTCAGCTTCCCCTCTCCAAACGTTCACTAGTACATCATTCATTTTTTACCAAGTTCCTGTCCTCTGGAACTCCCTACCACAATACATCAAATTATCTTCTAGTTTTGCAGCATTTAAAAACTGCCTCACCCTCTTTTACGATGGCAAGAATCGCAACATTTGGCACTTGCAAGGGTCATATCCATCCGCTACCTCATTACGCTGTATGTTTCGCCGTGGTCACAACCCTTTAAACATTACTATGAAATCATTTCGACAGTGTAGTTGTAGGTCTACAGAAACACTTGAACACCTTCTCTTGCAGTGCAATTTGATCTGACACCATCGAAATTTACTTCTTCTAACACTAAAAAATACCTTGCTTAATGAAAAATTTATAATCAACCACAATATTCTACTATCACAAATAAAACTCTAATCTATTGTACATTCTCTTGTTTGGCCACCCGAAATTGTCATTTAAACCAACAGTAGTTATCTTCTCAGCATTATCTCGATTCCTGAAGAACAGTAGGCGCTTTGAATCCCTTTTAACAATTTTGACCCGTCCGCTTTCATGTGCATCGTGTTATATGACTTGCCCTACCTTCTTGTGACTGGTTCCTTTTTTTGTTCCTTTGCTGCCATTTTTTTGTTCGTTTGTAACCGTTCGTATTGTTTATTTGATTGCTCCTGTTTATATCGTGCCCACTAACTCGATTAGACAAGAGGCATAAATCAGGCCTCGGCATGCTGCCAATTTTCTTTAAATAAATTCGTCGCATTGCATGCTATCCAGTCAGTCAAAGTGTATTTGCTGAAAGAAAGTGAAATTATTCATTTTGTCAGGGAATTTTCTTCTGCGTGAAAGTTCATTTCACATTGTACAGTAAATCGTTTGATGTCATTTGATTTTGAATCGTTTTTGTCTACACACTAACGTTGTTTACTGGCTCCTTTTGAAATATTTGCATATAAATTTTGCTTTACTTGACACACATTTTACTTGGTTCAGAGCCTTAATACAGCAAATTGGGCTCTAGAGCAGGCGTGAGAAATTAGTTTTACCAGGAGCAACTTTAGGAAGAACGCGCTTAACGGAGGGCCGTACCTCTAATATGATCGTAAATTAACTACAGTAAATAAACGAAAAACAATAATGGTACACGGAAGAGTTTTTGAGATGAACAAAGCGATTACGATGGATGAAGTATTTCTCGCTTCAAGTAAGCATCAGCACTAACATTCACTATGATATGTTCGAGGAAATATCAGATGTGAAGATTTTTCCTGCATGCTTCCGCGGGCCATTGAACGAGATTTGGTGGGTCACATGTGGCCCGCGGGCCTCTAACTGCCCACCCTCCTCTA
>JGI24022J15233_10004460_pt1 | contig 14471 bp, 8 predicted proteins | sample Ectturendosymbi2_FD_15233 | JGI IMG/M metagenome (IMG submission 15233) | reverse complement strand
ATCTGAAGGATTTTTCCAGGGGGGGGGGATAAAAAAGGGGATGTTTTCCGGGGGAGACAACACTGGTGAAATTTCATTTTATCAACTCCGACACGAATAGAAAAACATTTTTCTACTGAGCAGTTCAAAGCAAATTATTAAATTTCCAAATGCATTGCCCTCTGACTCCCGCGATAATGAGGCAAACGGTCATACAGTTCATAAGCGGCACCTTTGTGCAATCTGCATTTGTGTGGCTGGCCATGTAGCTCGGTGTAAACCAGGGGTCTTCAAACCACCGCCCCGGGGCAAATCCGGCCCGCGAAGCCATTTTGTCAATAATCAAAAAATAATGAATTTACGAAGAACTTGTTTGATTTGGTGAAACGTAACATATCCCGAAACAATCACATTACGCAAGATAGCCGGCCCTCGAACTGTTGTGTGATAGCTTATGCGACCCTCGGACAAATAAGTTTGGGCGCCCTGATACATTCGCTACGTACGAAGCCAGTGAATATTCACTCCGTACAATTCTGAATCGACATGTTAGAAAAAATGCGTTAAGAGTAAGTAACAATTTGTTCTGATAAAGTACTCTTTGTTTCCCATAGAGTTGCGAACCGGCAGTCAAGTGTTTCCTTCACAAAAATTGATATCGGGGCCGGAAATGAAAACACTTGCAACAAAAATCCAAGTCCACCTGTGACGAGAGCTCAACTACTTAGCAGCAAAGCGCACGACTTGAAAGCAGCGCTGCTGCAGATATATCCACAGTTGAACTGAACTACCAACTACAGGCCGAAGACAGCGGCGCTACAGGAGACCAACGTAAAACCACAGTGTAGCTGCGGCCAACGTGTAACATTGGTTGTACGAGGGACCGGGGTATTATAACTACAGTGTCACCATTTACTGCATTAATTGCAGAAGACCTATGACATGGTGGGTTCAGTTCATTGAGGAAAAAGTAGATGTGCTGAAAATCGTTCGCCTTGCACAAAACAGCGATTCTAATGAAACACACTGGATAGAAGTCAATTTTTCGGAATCTTCTGTTGCGTCCACTACCATCATCAAAACTGACGTCAGACAATGATCGTCTGTTCCGTTTTATACAATGATTGCATTATTCTGCCCTACGGGGTCATTTTGCCCTCAACAAGATATTGATTATTATTATCCGCGCAAAAACGGGGAAAGCGACCACATACTTTATTTTAGAAAACCTCATCACAGAAGAGTTAAAAATCCAAAAATCGTAGCTGAGACGTTTTGCTCACAGAAAAATATGCGCTTGGGAATTATGCCAACTTAGTGCTACACAAGGACCAACATATATAGTTGAATATAAAGCAACCATACCTCACCGAGCAGTGCCAGGCAGACAGCGACGTTTCGCCTGCTATACAACTCGCTCAGACAGACTGACAGGAGGTTTGCACGTCGGACTGCAATCGCTGTTCTGTGCAAGACAAGTGAACATATTTTCCCCCAAATCAACTGAACACGCCGCGTCATATGTTTTTTTTTGTGATTGCTCGTGCGGCCGATCTGGTCATGGCAAGTGACAGTGACACTACAGTACAAGTAGCAGTGACACTGCAAGTGACAGTGACACTACAGTACAAGTAGCAGTGACACTGCAAGTGACAGTGACACTGCAAAGGTTTTCACAGGGTCCTTACCAAGTGCCCGCGTGTGCTTTCACTGAAGAAGATATTGATTATATCGAAAAGTATTACAGGCCGATCGTGACGTCAAGATTCACACAATACCTTTGCAAACGTCATGCCGCCGACAACCGCACAATCAGCATTGTAAAGGACACAACGGTTGGCTTTACTCTTGAGATCATCAGGGACAAGACCGACGAAGGCGAGTCTTAATGTGTTGAGTAAACTAAGAGACGTTGTAACTTGGCCAAATATCCGGGACTTTGGCCAACCAACCAAAACCACATCCAGGATGTTGAGGAACAAAGTGGATTGCGTGCGTTTTTGACCAGATCAGACCACAATATCTTGCTGAGGGAAAAGCACTGCATAGTTCGCTTTTGTAAGGTCCAGTTGATTGCACAAAGCACCAGGTCATGGTGAACGACCCAACACGCGATGAAAGGGTTTTGTCGTTAAGTTTACGGGATTCTGATGAATTCGTCAACTGATCTCACACAAAATACTTTCGCACGTTGGTCAGTTGCCAACACCGGGCGATGGATTCATTTCAAATATGTCGCAAAAGCAAAGATTTTACACTGATTTTCTTTCTCGGCTACCACAGTCAGGAATGAAGGCGTCGCTTTGCGAACAAAAATCATACTTTTCATGACCGGCAAGGTTGTATCGCGGAGGGTGGGAGGTCAAAACAAACATCGAGACCAAAGGCGAATTAACTATAAACTACGACAAAAGCCTCTGCGCGTTCAGCTTTCACCGCGTGAAGCAAACGCAGCAGCGTTCAGGGAAAGAGCAACGAATTGTCGACTGCAAAACCTCATAATATGAATAAATAGGAACGTCACATTAATCACGAAAACGAAGCTGCATGAACTTTTCTTCGTCTTCTTTGAATCCATACAAGGCGTAGAAGCCAATGTTCTCTGTTCGGGACTCGAGCGTCGTTTTGTAACAACCCAGCTTTTTGCTCAGAGCTGTTATCAGCCCCAATATCCTTTAAAAAAATTGAACCTTTTAAACAAACAGAACCAACGAAACTATTTTGATGAGACGCAATTTATTGAAAAGAAGCTCAGATCAAAAGCAAAACAAAGCAGTCGAGATACAGAAGTACCATTGTTTGTTATGAAACGTGGAGTGACCACACATCAAAGCACTGCTACAAGCGGCTGCTACTTTTATCCACCATTCGTGAAATTTTACGTTGAAGAAAAAGCAGTGCCCTTCAATAAATGCAACTCCCAAGGTCATTATCTGTCTGCATCGAAACTTTGCGCGGTTTTAAAAATGCAGTGTTTCCTTAAAACATTTCTTTTACGCTTTTCTATCTTGAATCGTCAAAAGTAACATCGATCATACAACGACAGGTCGAACTTTCGAAATATCAACCACGACTCACATCATGGTTCTGCGCAAAATAAATTAACCTCTTTCTAAAAGTCAAGCACTGGCGTTGAATGGATGAAAGTAGACTTTCTAACGGGATCAAAATTAATGATCAACTAATTTCTCGCTTCCNAGGCAAATACGCGACGGCAAGTGTATGGGAAGATTCAAAACGCTATTTTTTCCAACCTCATATCATGGCCGCTCGTTAGCAATTCTACAACTAACACCGCTCTTGCTATCTCGATCTTGCTAATCTCAATGTTGCTAATCTCGACTTGCTTGAGCACACACCAAAGTCGAAGAATAGGAGTAAATTTCGACCAGATTTTTGCAGGGTTGCAATAACAAGCCAACCAAAGACGGGTAACGACGGCGAAGGACTCGAAAAACAGTCGCCGCACTCACGATCGCGCCAACAAGTCGAAGCTCTCATTGTTGATATTTATTCACAAGCCTCTTTATCAAACTCGTCCGGAAAGCGCACTTTGCCAAAAAAACGGCATTGCCAAAAACGACACAAACAAAAAAATAGCAACCAAAAACAAATTGTACACATCTTACAGTTTTCCAAATCTCCTCCCTCTATACTTCTTGTCGATTACAACTTCCTCCACCCTCCCTCTCTGCAATCAACAATGAAGCATTGTTACAGCAAACAATAGTCATGAATCGTCGTCAGCGGCGGGTGATTGTTGCCGGAACTAGCGAGTGTCGCCGCGATCGCCAACACGCCAGCTGCTGTTTGCGGAAACAAGCAGACTCTTCTATAAGACCTGGGCACCACAGCCCCCCATCCCCTGAAGGGTACATTGACATTTAATACAGGGCAAAGAAACACGAATAGCTTTGGTTTAAAGATAGCGGCTGCACAACGAGTATTCGCTTTGGTGCTACTCGAAAGCAATCGAAACGTGATTGTACTTAACAATGACGGAAACACGCTCACGTTTACGAAACTGCTTTTACTGCAATTCGACAAACTGTAAGCAGCATGCACCATGCAGAATATACGCAAGATCCACGACCATCAACCCGACCTCATTTTTGGGTAAAGTTGCAAATCAGCAAAAACGCGATATTTTCACATATTTGCAATGTAGAGTTTTTCTTTCACGTGTGATCGCTTGATCACGATCGTGAGTTGATGCGTGATTGTTGGATCATGTTAATCAGTAATACCACATCAGCAGATAACACTCATCAGTCAATATGTAAATACGTGTTTGGTCTTTAGTGACAGAACCAATGGGATCTGTCACAGTTGTTTGTACTAGTCGATTTGTGATATTAAACGGAAAGGACACTAGAAAATAAAGTTATATCTCACTCAATGCTCCGCGAGAATCGATATGCCAGCCTAAGCACCAGATCACACAGAAGCACGTGTGTTCCCAACGCAATTAACACGTTTCTTTTTACCAGGGCACAGGAGTGGATGAATTTCTCCTCAATCTCCAAAGTACCGGTACCGATCACTCGGCCCCGGCCTTCGTCGGCCTCGGTATCTTCAATGACCAATGTGTAGTAGCTCCCGTTCCTCCTCGTACTCTCAAATCGTTCTGTGATATCAGGGGTTTTTTTTAAGGAAGATGTTAGGTACCCGGTATAGACCTGTAGGGACCCGATTTCCTTTGATTCTAGGGACCCGATGATAATTTTCTCTGACTCTAGGGACCCGAATCGGATTCCTAAAACACCTTTAAAAAACCTGGTAATATTGTAGAATTGAGCGACGACTCACTCGAAAACGCAGAAGACAACCACGGACATTCGCCTTAAGTGGAAGATAAGAACTCTACATTCGTTACAAACGTGAGATAAAAAACGTTTCACCATGACGTATTCTGAAGTAACTAGTATATCGACTCTGCGTTGATCCGGGAAAGAGACAATAAACGATGCTTTCAATGTCTTCCTACCCATCCTGCCAATTACCACAAAATAAACCTGATGATAAATGTGGCAATCGCCAAAATATCCCCTGAAATCTTTTGTGATCAGTGATGAAGTCAATCTTAATTGAATGTAATTAACTACACTTTAGCAAATCTCTGGTAATTTACTTTTACGTGCGGATTTTTAAAATGGAATTACTGTAACTGAGATAGCTGTATTTCAATCATTGACCAGCTGCTACACGACATATTTAATTAACATGATTTCTTCTTCGAAGCTATCTAACAAGCGAAAAATTGAAAACGGATGCCGTGTTGCAATAAACAATGCTTGACAATTGGAGTTAAGCTCTGGGTTTGATGGACTGTAGCAGAGACCTTAACCTCGGAGATCAAGACTAAAATCGAAAGAGATACCTCCACCTATTCTAATTCTTCACAAACAGATTTGAATTATTTCTGTGTCGGACGAACTTTTTGTGTGCTACCAGTCCAGTCGCCAGGTTCTAGTCACTTTCTTATGAACTTTCTGCAAAAAAGCAATTAAAGTCGTCAACACGATCGATTTTCACAATGACTGAATTACGTCCAATTTTGTCAACCTTTTTGTTTTATTTTCCTTGTGCCCATCGATCAAGGCAATCCAACTTCACTGTAACACTCAGCGAAGGTGAGCTCAACAAACGCTTAAATTCCAACTTAAATCTTAAATGTTCTTTCTAGAAAAATACATGGTTTAACCACGGACTGCAAGCTTCGAGACATGGAGTCAGAGGACGGTGTATTCTGAAACGACGATCAGCGAACTGTGTTTTAGAAAACTGTCTCTATTACAACCGAGCGCAACAAAGGCAGGTTTGCAAAGGAGCACAAGATGAGCAGTCACTTTTCTGGTTGCTTCCAATATAAATTATTTCACCTGGTAAAAAAAATGCGAACTTGCGAAATGCAGTCTTTGTACTGACATGTTCGACCAACTCTAATGTAATAAGGTTTGAGAGGGCAAGATCAGTTTTTTCGTGTGAGAATGAATTGGCAGGATCTTCTTTTGTACAAAGAAGCACCGTCTTCTTGGACAAGCTTCTTTTTGATCACCGATGTTCGGGGTTTTTTTCGTTCACAAACCGAAAAAAACGATTTTTTTTTTAAATGACCGAAGAAAATTAAGTCCGATGTTTTTTTTAAACGACCGAAAACATAAACCAATGTTTTTTAAATGACCGAATAAAATTAAGTCAATTCGGTCATAACGTCCAAAAAGGTAAGCTAATGAATACCGTTAGGGCGAGGTTTAATACAACTATGGGACAAGTGACCAAACTGTCTCAGGTGGAAAAAAACTTGCTAATGTTGATCAAATATATGGAATAACTCGTTCGAAAATTTCGATGCAGACAAGGCGTGAACATGCGCCTGATTCTAAACTTTGCCCTTTGCAACTGGGCACTCAAGTAACTGTGAATTAATCGAACTTTTTGTGAAGTTATGTCGTTATTAAAATGGAAAGCTTTTGCAGATGTGTTATCGCGATTACAGTGGAAATAAACTAATTGACAATGTTACAACCTCTCAGTTGGCGTTGCGTTGAATGCGCGATTCACCACGAAAGGAATGTGCGCGAAGAATAACAACCATACATACGTGGCGCGAATAATCAATAATAGGGTGATCTCGTCGGGTGATGTCTATTGTTGCTTGCTGCCACAGTGTGAAGCTTTACGCACTTGTCGCTCGGGCTTTCCGATCGCAATAGCACCAACACTGAATGTAACCCTTAGTAGTCTCTCTCTCAGAGCGATTTTGTTAAAGTTTATAAATCAGTTTAAGCGACGAGACTGAAAAATAACGATTGTCGTTTACAGAAGAATGCGCAAATTGCAATTTACTTACTTAAAAAATCTTCCTTAGACACTTCTCCCACTTTCGTTAGTTGAGCCAGAACCTCAGTAAACCCTGCGTAAGGCAAGTAAGGGTGAGTACTCCCATTAAAGTAATTATGCTAATACGCGCAAGAAGCGCAGAACTAATAGTCGTGCGCGTTGAAACTTTTCTTAGCAGCAATGGTATTCATCTACAGTACATCGGTTGCAGCAGAACCTGGACAGTCCGCACCAACCCACCTTTATCGAAGTCGTCCGACGAGAGTGGACGGACAATAATTCCCTCCGCGGGTTTCGTTGGAGATAATCCGTTACTTGGGAAATTTAAGCCATAATCAGTCACACTAAGATCTTGCAAAACCTTAGCCTCAAATTGGTAAACCGTCGATTTATCCCCACTTCTGGCCATCTGGGAAAACAAACAACACAATGATTGTGCGCCTATCAAGTAAACTAACCATACCGCATCCTAGGGTCCAGAACCGAAGTGGTTGTTTTCAGTCTTTGTCGGTGCTCTGCGCAAACGAGAGTGATGAAGTTCAAGTTTGCAGCACCATTGCCACCGCACCCAAACTCAAAATTTTCAATTTGTTGAACAAGAAGAAAATAAAACATGAATCTTTTGCTGCTCAGTGGAGAAAACCATCCACAAATAGTCACGAAGTCAGGTGTAAATGAACGTTTTTCTTTTCCAATTCTGTAGAGATGTAAACGTTTTATAGCCAGTTGAGACTACGATTGCATCTAATTTAATGGAAGCAAAAAATTGAAAGGAGTTCATTTTGGCTACCATTTACTAACGGAAAGAAAAATGCTCGTCAGTAAAAGCAATGCGCAAGTCACATGAGTGATGACGAATGTCGAAAAAATTCAGAAAAGCATTGCTCGTTCATTTGTTGCTGTTGCTTTCTAGAGCATCGGCAAACAGATCAATGAAAAAGAACAAAGATTAGGATAAAACTAGCAGCACAAATCGATATAAACAGAATAAGCAGCAAATTTCAGCCCAGAAATTCCTACAAAATAGACTTCACAAGTTATTACTCCACATGCCATATACTTTTCAGCAGTATTACAAAGTTTGAGAAACTGGAAGCAAAAAACATCACTTTGCTTATGCTTTAAGCTAAGCTTAGCTTTCTTCAACAGCAATACTTGTGCGGGTAAGGAGAAAAAGTGGTAGAGACTATTTGCAAAGACATGTTTATGCTTTGCTATCACTGCCTTGCACCGTTTGGCAGAAGACATGAAAACAAAGACCTTCACGGCTCTCAAAGATATTTTCTGCCAATGCATTGATGATATGTATGAGTTGCATGCGTTAGCAAACTGGAAATACAACCAGTGTTTGTTCAAACTTCCAAGATCCATTCTGTTGCAACAATAAAATGGACGGAATTACAGGCAGTAATAACGTACACGCCGAACGTTTGCGTCACATGACGTCAACGGGAAAAGCCGACGTATCAGAAAACTGTGAATTCAAGTAGGAACAAAAATGTTTGTGAGTGAACTTTTGATGTAATGGCTGCCAATCCACATGAATAAGTTAATATTTAACAAACGCCATTATGACGTGAGCAGTTATTCCTGAGAAGTGAGCGTACTCCAAGCTCAGTTATCACAAGGGTACTAACTATTTTATCTTTTCTGCATCGGTGGTCGTCAAGAACGAAAAAATATGTGCCGATGGACCACGAAGCTTTACCCTCATCATACACTGCTGTCGGCAAAAATAGCCCTGCAACACACTGCAGTCATATCAGCAAAGCAAATGCACCATCTGCATTATCTAAATATTCGCGCTAACAGCCAGTACTAAACGGAAGCAACCCACGTTTGCACTAGTTGGAGCGTGATGCAGAACAATTGATTCTGAACAATATAAGTTCCTTAAAAATCACACGGTGCACCATAAGAGATTTAGCAAAAGTCTAACTGAAAAGTTTCATATATTCTTTTGACTTCCAACGAAAACATAAAAAAGCACTCACATGATCATCTTCCCTGCAAGTATGCGTACGGGTAAACAGAAATGTTTTTCAAGTGAAGAAACATACAAAAGCAGGAAAGCATTCTTGCATAAACAGGGTTTTTTTAAGGCGATTTAGGGACCCGATTCAGGTCCCTACATTTGCAAATCAGGTCCCTAGCATCAGCGAAAATTATCATCGGGTCCCTACAGGTCCGTACCAGGTACCTCACATTTTCCTTGAAAAAAACCATGAGCATAAATATTATATTTTTTAACAAATCTGATTAAATCATAAAAAATATTTTTGAGTTCTCCCAAAACTTTGCTTCACCTTATAACTGTGAACATTTGCTATCTGTCACCATTACGCCAGCATTCCTATTCCAGGCAGCCGTAAATCAATCAAGAAAGAAGTTGTTTCATTAAATGACTAAACACATGCATTTTGCATTAATGACGAAAAAGTGTGTATATTTGATAATGATGAAAAAACAAACCAAAGCAAAAATTCCAATCACACAAAGCAATTTTCATAACAAAAACAATCCAAATTTGAAAACCCGGAAGCAAAAAACGTTGAATCAAAGTATTGTTTTTGAAGAAATATTTAGCTACTGCAAACAAAGTAAAAGACACCAATGGCACAAAAAAATGTTTACGAAACAAATATCAGTCAGTTTTTTGCAAGTTTCAAGCTCTACACTGAAGTCATAAATAATGAAGCAAAAATGAATTGCACTAAATTTTAGTAACTGTTCTTGGCTCAGTCTGAATTCTGAAGCAACACATGGCCAAGACTTTTGCTAATTATCTTTGCATGATGGCCCAAGAATGCAGTTCCTTATCATTGTTACGCATAAAAACAAATTGGTTCAAAAATGGTCAAGACAAGCAAAGCGTCACTTTGCTGAGACAGAGACAAAAAGTCACTTCTCCAGTATGCCACCTGGTTTTTCGGTCATTGATCGAATTTTTTTGAAATGACAAAAAAAATTTTAAGTCACTTCTGTCATAATGCTTTTTACAGCCGTAACAAATCTCTCAAAATGAAAAAATGACACAAGGTTTTAAGCTATTTTGGACAAATGACCGAAATGTCTCAGCAAAAATAAAAACCCAGTGCTCATCACACCCTAAATGCTCCCATGTTCAGTGAAGGCCTTTTTCCCTTATTTCTGAGAAATTTCCAAGGCTAGAATTCAAGAAGCTTCTAGGAAGACTGCAACCGAGCACCTCAGTAATTTGCATGTGTCTTGTACGCTTGTCAGGTTTCATTCTGTAGCAAGGGTGTGTGTGAGATTTATTTTTTAATTTTTGCATCACACCCTGAGAGATGTTCGTCCATGAAGGTTATCATCACACTTGAAGGAAAATTGCAGCCTTTCTAGAACTTAGTCTTATAAAATCCTGATATTCCTGCAGACTCTTTCCTGCTTTCAGTAGTTCGGCTAATAGTCATAACAGATAATCAAAAAAGAGAAACAGGAGGTTTGCAATATTTGAAAAAGTTGTTATTGATGAGCAGATGGGTGAAATGAAATTAAATTTCTAGTCAAGCACATTATTGTCTTGAGCAGATTTCAGCCTTAAACTTTCAACCAACTAGCAGCATATAGCAACATGAGTTTCAAAAAACGAAAATATGATGATTCTTATACGCGGTTTGGTTTTACATCGATCATGGTAAGCAATGAAGATAAACCTTTGCATGTACTTTGTAATAAAATAATCTCCAAGGACTCAATCAGACCAGTAAATTTTAAGCAACACTTAGAAAATTTGCACCTGCGAAGCAAAAATAAGGACAAAAGCTTTTTCAAACACGATGATAAAGTACTGAGAAAGATTAAACTGGATTCTTCTGGTGAATTTTGTCTAAGAAACAACAAACTGCTACACACATCTTATTTAGTGGTGTTCCAACCTCTCCGTTGGCCTTGCGTTAAATGTGTTATTCACCACGAACAGGATGTGCGCGAAGAACAACAATATATATGTGGCGTGAGCAAGCAATAATAGAGTGATCATGGCATGAGAACTCTCTTGTTGCTTGCTGCCACAATGCAAAGCTTTGCGCACATGCCGCTCGGGCCTTTCCGATCGCAACAGTGACATTTGAAATAGCAAACCAGAAAGTCACGTACTATCAGGGTAACTTTAATCAAGCCTTGCCTTTTCAAAATGATTGATGTAGTGCTGGGAAGAGATGCAGAAAGAAGCTAGCCACAGTTTAACACGATTCAAAGGCGAATCAAGGATTCAAAGGTAAATCAAGGATTTGTCTTATATCAAAAGTCAGGTAGTAGAACGAAGCAAAACTGCTCCATTTGGTCATTTTGCAATCCAACTGGAAAAATCAACAGACATAACTTTGTTTTCACAGTTGATTCGGTTGATGGTGTTGGCAAAATATATTTGCAACGGTACATTTAAGCAAGAGTTTCTTTGTTGCTCCTCTCTTGAAGCAGCTACTAAAGCAGCAGACGTTCTGCAGAAAGTTTCAATATTTTTTGCATGTGAGAACTTGGAATGGCAGAATCTTGCTGGCTGCTGCACTGGTGATGTGCCAGCAATGTTAGGGTGTAATTCGGGATTTCACAGTTCAGTAAAGAGGCAAGCTCCAAAAACTAAAGGTATTCACAGCTTGTTGCACAGGCAGTCCCTAGCTTCCAAAACACTACCCGAGTCGCATAAAAAAGTCCAGGATCAGATAATTGAAATCATTACTTTTATCAAAAGAGGAGCTTTAAATTCCTGGCTGTTTAAGATGTTCTGTGCAGATATGGATTTTGACCAACAGGTGGTTCTTCATTACACTCAAGTTCAATGGCTTTCCAAAGGAAATGTTACGCAAAGAGTCTTTGAACTTAGAAAAGAATTAAAGGCATTTTGTAAAATTTAAAACATGATGGAGTATTACTCTTATCTAGATGATGAACAATTCATCTCGCCTATTTATGTGACATATTTGAACAACTTAACAAACTCAACCTACAGATGCAAAGCAGAAATATCAATGTCATTGAATTTGTTGATGTGCCAAAGGCTTTCAGAACTAAATTGCAAAGCTGGAAGAGAAAAATCGAAATGAGATATTGTGCAAGGTTTGAAAAACTGGATATGGTTCTTGACAGCAGAGGGAGCAAAACGTCAGAGGAAACCGAGAAAGATATTTTAAGGGCAGTGGTTATATGTCTGCCAACAGACCTCAATTTTTGAAAACTTATTTTTCCACCACCTTTAACTAAACACTTCATCTTTTGAGCAAGTTCTTCAAACCACTGCTTGGCCACATTAGATCTTGGGGCAGGTGTTGAGCACCCATTCCATTGTCTCATCATCCAGAACCATCAGGCCATGCATTCCATGAGGTCAATGGATTGTACACTGGAGGACAACCTGGTTCACGGTTTCTTCTTCTGACACTAATACACAATGAGTGTGCAGTAGACTTCACTACACTTGGTAGAAACATACTGAACCCTAAACTGTAAACCTGAGTTTGGAAACTTTTGAAAAAAGTCAAGAAAAATCGGTCCAATGGATTGAAACATGCAACCACTACTACCAAAATGAACGGTGCCATTGTGTGAACTGAACCGAAAACCATTCGCACAGTAGACCTAGACATGTCCACTCGACTTCCACAACAGTGCCAGTACAGCGACAAACTCAGTATTTTATTTGAACCACGTCACCACCGGCAGACCTATAGCCACTTCCTATTTTAAAACATTTGTCAGCCCATCAATACGATTTCAAGAGATAGGCTACTTTCCAGAGACAGGCGATGAAGACTTGGATTTTGTGAGAAATCCATTTATATTTCCCGTTGAAAAGCTTCCAGATGAATGTCAGGACGAATTTTTAGAGTTGATTGATGATTCTTCAACAAGGCAACAATATGAAGAAAAGCTTCATCCACAATTCTGGCTAGGAATGAAAAACTGTTACCCTAAAACAACAGAAGCAGCTCATTGCATCTTAATCCCTTTTACTTATTTGTGCTAGTCAGGATTTTCAACTCTGGTCCAAATTAAGAAAATAAAGAAATAGATCTGACGTTGAGGATAATCTGCATTGTGCACTGTCACAAACCTTACTGCATATCCAACTACTTTCTGATAAAAAACAGTAACAAATTCCCCATTGATCGAGTTAAAAACTGAACTAAATTGGTATTTGAAACTTTTTAATCACTGGTGTATTTGAAGGCGTTTTGATTATACTTTTGTTTCATTTTTTCTTCCAGTTACGAAATTAACAGTGGCACTATCTATTGGATTATTAAATCATTAATGATACCTGCTTAGTTAGATATATAAATGCGTTCCAAGTTTTCAGAGTGATTCTTTGATTATCTCCCTGTTAAACTTGCTGCTTGTTTAAAGCCACCAAGCAGAGCTAATTATCATATGGCTTAATGAATGGACACAACAACGCCACTAGGATTATGGTTCAACACACAACATCTGATCCTTGTCTTTAAAACTATAGACCCATTTCTTTTATTGGTTCATGAAGTTGGGCCTCCAAAAAGTGTATGAAACAAATTGAATGCTCTATTATCATATGAAGCAGTTCTTTTAGCACTTTTGGGCTAGCTTTTTGAATTCCTTGGGACTTGCAAATTTCAGCCTCATGTGATAAGAGGCAGAGAAGAATTTAAAAAAATTTTAACATTTTCAATGAAGCAGAACAAACAAAAATGGCATTTTTCAAAGTGATCACAATTCAGCGGTTCCCAGACTTTTTTGAGCACAACCCAAATCTGAATTTGCTAAATGCCTCACGACCCATGCCTCAAACAACATACGATAAAAATAATAATTGTATGGATGATTTTTAGCAGTAAGTTGCTAGGTTCATTTTCACTGTCAGCAATCTACTCTTTTTTCACGTACCTGCAATACAGAAGACAAAGACAAGCAGTGGTGATAGTGGAAATATACAACCCAGGTTTAGGACCACTGTCATAACTACTTAAAAACTACCCTTTGGAACCACTGTCATAACTACTTAAAAACTAGGAGTTTTTTAAATTTTTTTTTGCATTCTTATTATTTCAGTGAGATCTCCAAGTGTTCCAAATGTCATTGAAATACAAAACCCTTGTTATTTTTTTTTTATTTGTTAATTTGGTATAGAATGACTCCCCTTGTGTTCGCAACAAGTGGTGGTATGACACCAAAAATGCACCAAGGTCAAGAAATCACTACGGTAGCTAAAAAGACAGCAGAAAATAATAAGAACTTTTTTTTTCAATGAAACATTTTGGTCATTTTTTGCTGAGACATTTTGGTCACGGAGACATTAGGTCATTTGTTTCATAGTTCATAGGAGACATTAGGTCATTTCATATTGCTAAGATCGCTAAAATTGCTATGATTGCTAAGATAACTAAGATCGCTAAAATCACCACTTTTAGCGATCTTAGCAATCTTAGTAATCTCAGCAATCTCAACAAGGTTGAGAGCAATCTCAACAAGGTTAAAAACAAGGTTGAGAGTTGGGAAAAAGACCTTCAATCACTCTCAAAATATGCACAAGACGACCCTCAAGCAGCATACTTAGCATTCACCAAAGGTTTATCTTCCAGATGGACCTATTTCCAAAGAACAGTGCCTGATGCGAGTGAATTATTTGAACCACTTGAAAACGCCATCGGAGATCA
>JGI24022J15233_10004458_pt1 | contig 14472 bp, 10 predicted proteins | sample Ectturendosymbi2_FD_15233 | JGI IMG/M metagenome (IMG submission 15233) | reverse complement strand
GGAGATTAATATCATCAGCAAATAAAGTAGTATGAAAAGAGGATGCTTTTGTGATATCGTTAATGTAAATAAGGAAAAGCAAAGGCGAAATAACACCACCCTGAGGGACCCCGCAAGATATCCTTTCGTATGAAGATTGCATAAGTTTTTTGTTACAAATGTGACAATTACAAATATATAAGCTACTGGGCAAAACTTCCACATTGACCCTTGTCAGCTTACAAAACTACTAATAAGCCGAACATGCTAGGCGACGTGACCGCATAGTGTGTATATTCTGAGTCGTGCCTTGTTTCAAACTTCGTATTCATATATTTCGATAAAATGGTATCATTGGTGGTGTGTCCCGGTTAAATTGGATGGCACTTGAAAATTGCTTCAACGAGTTTACTAGCTGTTGCGGCAAGAACACCAGTTGAAGCAAGGGTGAAATACACTTCGATCATGATTAAACTTAGCCATATTGATATGAGCTTCCCGAAAGGTTATTTGCTTAGAACAAGAACACAAACGGTTTGGTGGAGGACCACAAAACCAAAGTGGTGAGAAAAAACGTTAAAGAGTGATTTCATTGAAAGCGCACGTGTAAGCCAAAACACAATTGAGAAAAACAGAGGCATACATGAAAAATTTGGCTGGTGCTACTTTCCAGCAGGAAGCGCCGCAGAGAATAACAGACGCAATGATTCTGACATTGGCAGTGATCAATGACTCTGACAGATTGTTGGCATGGCGGCCTTGGCCATGGAATCAAACCAGCCTAAATATATCCAGCTCTGCAAAACGAGGAATAAATAAAAGGTACGAAAATTGCGAAGACTGTCTCTAACGACAAATTAGGTAGTTTTTTTGCTAACTGCAGAAGAGCCGGCGGCAACGCAAATTCCTCACAAGCCTCCGTCATACACCTTTTCGGCATTTTTACTCATGCATGACAAACGCTTCCCGCCAGCCGTGCAGCTTTTGCGGAGAAATAGGGCAATCGTCTGTGACGGACAAGTTCATGAAGTACTCGCCAGAAAGAGATTTGTAGTCTGACAAGACGCACTTGACAGAAGCCTGAAATTACTGCACATTACCAATAACTACCACACTGTGAGGTTATGCCAGGAAGCGATCAGTTAAATCAGATTAACAAACAATAAAACTAATGACTTGAATTATATATCAAAATCAGTTAGGTTGTACTGTACTTTGTTTATTTTGTCTTTTGTCGACACATTTGGCTTCACCGTATATAAGTTGTGCATTGTTGCTTCTAATACGAATCTGCAAGACTGGAGTTTTGTTGTCTTCATACGAGAACGAGGTTCAGCCGCCATTGTGAAAATTAAAGGTGGGCTATGCAAATGACCTATGCCACGAATACCGCTAACAGTTGCTCAAAGCGCGGTTCACAGTCTACAGTTTGTGAAGATCGACGAGATGGCTGCAGGTGAAAAGCGGTAGAGAGCAGCGAGGCGAGACTTCATCACAACAAACTCGCGAGATGGCTACAGGTTAAAAGCAGCAGAATGCAGCGATGCGTGCGAGACCTTATCGCAACAAAACCCATAGAAAATATCCACTCTGATGCTACGGACGAAAATAGAAACGCAAGTGAAACGACCAGTGCCTAACACGTCGTCTGTGATTAATTTGCATTTTGTTGAGTTGAATGCAGTTCATACCAGCCAAAAATTCTTGTAACTTTCTGACAACCCGCAAAGCAATACACTTTCTCGTACATTTACAAGATAATACAGCAACAGCACCTCAGTGTTTCATCAGCTGGTAGCCAGTGGCTATGGCTACTAGCCATAGCAGAACAAGCATGAAATGAACAAGGACAGCAATACTCATATAGCACAACGAACCACCGTGACCACTTAAGTTTCATCAAGTGGAAGACACAGAAAAGCACCACGACCGAAGAGGGCCACAACCAAGCAACAGTGATCAGCTTCGTTTGACCCAAAGAACTTATGGTGAAAAATTATTGCAGCGTAGACAAATAACGGACTTGCCATTAGTTCAGAGGCTGAGACACACTGCAGAGCACCGTTTTTTGTCGGTCAGTATTTAGCAGCGAGCTCTCGAACGTTCAGAGATTTAGCTTAAAACCGGCAAGCAGAGTTACGTAGTGTTCACATCGTCGCAGACTATTTTTCACAGTCTGCTTCGCCGAACCACTCTCTCCATGCAATCTCGTTATAACCGCTTTAAGACGTGCCATAGCACAGTTCATTTACCTAATAGTCAAAGAAAAAGTTAATAATACTACATTCATTTTAACAGGGTAGTGGAAAATTCACTAGTACCTATGCAATGGTGCATGTTTTGAGCTCGCTGCGTTGTGCAGCCAGCAGACTAGTTGGTCCAACGCTAATTAGGTTTACAAGCAACTCGGGCTTCACGGGATACGAAAACGATGGATTCATCTCTTTCAGAAGGTAAAAGTTTGCATTAGTGCTTTTGCAAGTAACAATAGTTTGAAACTGGAAACTGATGCCCGCTGAGGAATCAGTCGAACTTTTCTTTGCTTATCCTAAAACTTTTTTGTTTGTGCCAACGAACTGCGCAATTTGTCAAATTATGACTCAAGACGCTGCAAAACAAAACATTCAGCTTGGAAATAGTAGAGTTATCCGGTTCATTCGAAAGAACTAGTGGCAGAAGCAACCAGTGTTTTTAATGTTACACCTTGGTGACCGTTAAGACATTTTGAGAGACCGCAACTATTTCATCTGAATACCGAGACAGTCATAAAGCGAGGTTTTAGTGTTTTGGTGGTGGTCATGCAGTGAAGTTCTACAGCCGTGGGAACCACTGCTGTAAATTAACTAGGGATTCTTCGGGCGGTAACGCGGAACCAAAATCACTATGTTCGTTTTTTTTGCAGTGATTTGATAAACTTACTGAAAAATAATGAGAACAATATATACAGACACATGTTTACTGCATGTGTTCTTTTTACGACGCAAAATATTGAGGGTAATAAAAAACATAGTCGCTACCTTGATTTAGGTAACGGCTCGAACAAGTTTGGGAACCACTGTTCTACAGTATTTTGAGAAACCGTTGGAAAAATCTAAGAGACCGTTTCTGTCTCTCAAAACACCTTAATCAAACACTGGAAGCAACAACCACACGTTCAGATTCAGTTTCATGCAATAGCACTGGCTTTTGCATTCTCTTTGAAGTATCATGAGTGGTTTGCAGCGCCCAATTCCTTTGCTAGAGTCATGGGCCGTGCGAACTTCTTCCTTGAACCTACCCATTAACGCCGAGCACGAGGCTGGGCAGGTCGCAAGTACCGTCTTTCAAGTCTGCGAAATGAATCGACCAGGAATTGATCCCAGCCTATCAGCTTTAAAAGCGCGTGCTCAACACACTGTAAACGTCGCACAATGTCGTTTTCGATGAGGCTTTGCGAAGCAGAATGTGTTATTTACGGAACCACATTGTATCAGGGACTGCGGCAAGGATATCAGCGACGCAACCTCAAAGTTAACAGTAACTCCGCAACTATTTATAGTATCATGAACTTTTTGGGATAATAAAGGAACTTTTACGTTTCACTGTAGTCCATCACATTAATTAAAATCAATTATTTTTGCGCAAAAACTAAAACGACAGACGGAAATGTCTCGGGCAATTGGACTAAAACAACATTTCATAACGAACTGTGGATTGCTGACATTGCAACAACCAGAAATTTTATTGAAGGGGCCGAACAGTCGGGCAGAATTTCTTTATTTCATTTTGAAAACTAAAACTATGTTGAGGATTTCTTTAGTTGTTTTGGTTAAGCTTCCATTTACGTACAACTCTGTTCCACCAGATGTAGTTCTGTTAATATTCTTCAATCTTCAGTATCATCCGCTTGCCATATATGTAATCTCACAACTTGCAACATAGCACCCTTACTTTTTGTCAATTTTTGCTATTCACTATCCATAAGCCATGACAAAATATAAGTGTAGCTGCTTCAAACGTTGACCAACAATCTGGAAACTGACAGGTAAAGTTTTAAGAATGATAACTTTATTTTACTTTCAACAAAAACGTCATACTGCAACTTAGGTTAAGTTTCACATCTAGACTTGATAAGATAGACGCTGTTGTAACTTGTGGCATAATAGTACTCACTTTAGTACTCAAAGGAGCGGCATTAGCTCAGTTGTGAAGTGTCTGCCTCCCGGTTGGAAGGTTAGGTGTTCGATCCATAGCCACTGAGTGAATTGCCGTAGCGCTCCTTGGGCAAGAGCGTTCACCTCAATCGCCCCGGCAAGAAGCACAATTCAAGCTTAGGCCTACCGCCAATTGCCGTCGCCAAAATTAACAAAAAAAATAGTACTCAATTTCTGCTGCATTTCAGGAGCTGATCAAGTTGGAAAAAGTTACTATTTTGTGTTGAATATAAAATATCAATATAATGCAGAGAGGGATTATCAATTCAGAATAGCGAACCCGGGAGTTCGGAAACAGAACTATACGAATCTGAAGCGCCAACTCAAACCGGATAATAGGGTTCAGTTATTAACTTCCACAACCAATGACGTAGCCAGTCCAAACTTGGGGAGAGGGAAAAATGTTTGGTTTTAGGCGAAAAACAGTATTTTGTTTGGGATGCCGCCTCTCAAAGCACAAAATGACTGGATATACTAAAATTTTGGGGAAGCATGGCCCCCTAGCCCCTCCCGCTACGCCTATGTCCACAAGGGCATTATAATGAATCTAGGGATGTGTATCACACGTGCAAATAATCGTCACGGATTGTGTTGTCGAAAGCTAATATTGCACGACATGCGAGCAACGAAAAACAAAGGTAAAAGGCGAACGTAACGTCGCATTATGTTCCTCTTTCTCGATATTTTTGCCGCTCGCTCACACTGCATGTCATGAGCAATCGAATGGAACAGAAATTGCAAGCTACGCGCAGTTAAAATTCAGCCAAATAATGCTGACATACTGGTTTGATGGCGCAACAATGCTAAAGCAATTGAGATTAAAATAACTTGTCACGTCAGCATCTTCAAAGAGATATTTTTCTAGTGCAGGTTTAACTGCTTCTAAGCTGCGATCTGACTGAACGGGCATTCATGCAGAAAACCGTAATATAATTACATTGCAATGCAATTGACTTGTTCTTAGATTTAATTTGTGCTGTTATGTATAATAGATTGTTTTCATGCTTGTTTGGCTGCCTTGCTGGAAGCAAATTCAGAATCTGTGTTTTTTCGCCAAGACATTTCGGTCATTTTTTTGCCGAGACATTTCGATCACTAAAACATTTCGGTCATTTGTCTCACAGTTGTTTTGAAACTCGCCGTAGCAGTGTTCATTAGTCTGTATTTTCAGACATTCTGACCGAATAGACTTGATTTTTTCTGTCATTCAGAAACATTTCAGTCTATGACCGAAAAAAAGCACTTCAGAATTGTATTCATATAGATATTTCGAAATAATCCTAGAATAGCAAATTATTCTGAATTAGCCATCCCTAATTGTAAAAAAAATTACTTTGTTTAATGCACATCACTGCAAGGAATGGTTTATTTTAAGCTCATAGACTATCTTGTGACAAAGATTTAATGCTATGAGCAAGCTCGCAACTTAATTCACGATGAAAACCTTAGTTTTCCAACAAATTAATTTATATGGATTTAGTTCTAGATACTTCAGAGGAGCTCCATGAAATAAGCAGTTGGTTAGAACCGGCACTGTTCGAAAACACTGTTCAGGAGCGGAGCCATTTGTGAGAAATGAACTGCGGTGAACGGCTTCCAGTGGCTCACCTCACTTTTAGCTACTTGCATGCATGTGTTGAGCTGTCGATTCTTTGAAGTTCACGTTGTTGAACTCCCAAGAAACGGAAGTTGAAAAAGGTGTTCGTTTCTAGCAGGGCTGTGGAGCCGGAACCCAAATTTCAGGCTCCAGCTCCACGCATCTAAATTTTTTGGCTCCGGCTCCAAAATCTAGAACTTTTTGGCTCCGGCTCCAGAACGATTTGGTCCGTTGAAAACTAAAAACCATTGTAATAATGGCACAACTCGCTTGCTCCACAAAATATGTCTGTGGAACCGGAACCCAAATTTCAGGCTCCGGCTCCACCACAAATTTTTTTTTGATCCGGCTCCAGACATCCAAAATCGATTGGGCTCCAGCTCTGGCTCAAAACTCTGCTTTCTAGTAATGATGAAACGCTGGATGATCTGTAATGTATGTTTTACTTCAGCACCTCTGCGCACTGTTGTTGTTCGTGTTGCATAGTTGTTGCAGTGACGATGTCACGAACGTGTGCCTGTATACTGATGCAAATGACAACCAGGGCAGCCGTCGCAAAATGACACTGCTCCGGATCCGGAGCTTCTCTTTTCATGAACACGGCTCCAGCTCCGGAGCTCTCATTTTCCATAAAATGACTCCGGCTTATGTTCCTTTTTAGACATTACATTTTCATTTGCCTTGGTGTGCCTCAAGTTGAATGAAAAATGAAATGTATCAGGTACACAAAACTAAAAGAATATACCAAACTTTTTTGAGTAGGTTAATGTGGTAGTTTTTTAAAATCAGCGCTCTTACCATGAGAAAATCAGGGAATAAACAAAAATCACAGTTTCAGCCGATTTAGAGAACAGTAACTAGCAGAAACGTAATTGAAGATAAAGGTAATGTAAACAAGTTCTGGAAAGACAGTCGCTAGTTTTCATGTCAATGCCTGGTGACTTTTGTTATTTAATACGACCGGAATCAAGAATATGGCACAGTCCAGTCGCAATTGATCATGTGTTTTGCACTCGTTGCATGCTTTGCCTGTTACAGTCTTGGCGATTCCAGCTGTCAGCGCTGCCCGGGCAAACCATGCGAAGAGCGCAAAACATAGTTGATTACCTTTTCATGTGTTTTTGCTAACGTGCACACATTTGCATTAGCACAAATGCCAAGGTGCGTTTAAAACCCTTGTGTTCGAAGAAATAGTATGGCTTCTCGCAAGAAATTCACTTTCGGCTTTTTTAAAATAGCGGAAAACTTTTGATTTCTTATCTTTTGTACTCATAATACGAACTGAATCACAAAGTCAAGCTCAATTTAACCTGCAAATCTTGGGAGAAAATAAGAGTGGTTACCGTGCTGAAAATAATAAATTTGTTTCCACATATCAAAACCTCAAGAAAAGTCCACATTGGTTTACATTGCATTTTTAGACCCTCAGGAAAGTGCACTGCCATGCAAAGCAATGCCAGCAGTTCGCTACCAATTAGTTATGACTCTCATGTTATGCTGCAGTTAGTAAACTTAATGGTTCCTGGTGAACTTTACCATTAATCTAGTAAACCTTGCTAGTAAGACTATGTTTTCTAATAACCTACTTCACAATGGCGTACCGTGCATTTCACACTTAGATCTGCAATGTTATCACATATGCAGGGGTTTTTTTAAGGAAAAGGTTAGGTACTCGGTATGAGCCTGTAGGGACCCGATTTCTCTGATTCTAGCCACCGGATTTTCTGATCCTAGAGATTCGATGATAGTTTTCTCTGATTCTAGGGATCCGATTTCAAATTCTAGGGACCCGAATCAGGTCCCTAAAACACCTTAAAAAAAACCTAACATATGAATCATACTCGCTGCTACCAGCATGACTGCACATCTACAAAAGCTATGGATATTACATACCTACTCATTATAGTCCAGTTCTTTTTAAATCGCTATTACTACTACAGACCAGGTTTGATTAGTAAGATGTTGTGGTAGTTAACGTTTCTCTTCTACTATTAACACCACGCCTGTTCAGCTACGATGCCACAGTGTTAGAGACGATTAAGCCAAGGAAACATGAAAGGCTCGCAAAATTTCCGACACACGACTCCGACTCCTTAACATAAAGGGAATATAATTTGGCTGTTAAAATCAATGGAAATCGTGGTGCACAGCAAGATATCTGTTTCAACAAAAGTTTCAAAAGAAATTGTACCATTTCAACAGGAATTCCCAATTTAGGAGTGTGATGTAAAAAACGATCCAATTGGACATCCGGAGTCGGACAAAAAATCCGACTCCGACTCCCAGTGTTGTTAGGAATCCGAATCCGACTCCTTATGACTCCGACTGCGGTTCCGCTGAATTCAACACAACGACAATCGATTTATACCCAATGCCATTTAGCGCGGACACGAACGTCGAGCAAGACCACAACGACCTGATGACTGATGGCCAGTAGCAAGAGGACACCATTGCCGTACTCCGACGAACTTTACCACAGCTTTTCTCGAAAGACTTGGTCATGTGCTTTGCGGAGGGCGACACAACAAGCTTAGAACTATCTAACATGTTACCAAAACAAACTTAACGAAAATTTGTTGCAGGAATGAAAATCTTTACTCTAGAGCAGGACGAAAACCGGGGTGGATACCTTCCAATTTTGGTTGAGTTATCTCGTGCCATCTTTTTTAAGGAACAGAGGTGTACGTTTCTCGAGAAGGTAAAGGAAATACCTAGCTGTTATAGCATCCCACCTGTTTCCTTACTTGGCACGCGCATGAACATTTTCTGTTATAGGCTTTACGCATTTTGGATCAATTTTCGTTGTAATCTGCAGCCTCAATTTTGAATTAGACCGTGAGGATAGCAGTGGCCGCAATGATGATTTTATTCTCTCCATAAGATACAGCCACATATGTTTGATGGTGTGACAGTGATTGGGTTAAAGGCGATGGTCATACGCACATAATGAAAGATATTTGAAAGTTTAACTCCAAAAAACGTTATTTTAGCACATGGCATGCCTGTAAGCATTTATTGATTGAAGTAGGAGTCACGTCGTCCATGGCTGAAAGAACTCCTGCCACCACTAGAAAATTTGTTGGGAGCTGCTGAAAACATATGTTCAGCCTGTCCCTTGCTAAAATCAGCAGCCAAGAATAATATTCTATAAATAGCTAAAAACGGCAGTTCTTTATCCACAACCTCCTCTAGAATAAAATATGTGCGACAATTAAGACCCGGTATTCGTGTAGGAGCAGGCAATTTTTTGGGTGCAAAGGACTTTTTACGCGGTTTTCTCTAAATTTGCCCGAAAAACGTATATGCAACAAACTTTGTCCCTACAAATGTTCTGTAGATGTTGGTACATTCTATCCTCCTCCACCATGTTGCCATATATTTAAAAATAGAAATGTTGGTGCTTGAAAATTGGTTCTCAATAACCAACTGAAAAAGGTACGCTAGGCTGTGCAAGAACATTGTCAGAAGCCAGCTGGCTCAACACTCTGAGCATCTGCCCACAGTTCTGAGATTGGCGTTCCATTCACATTCTAGCTGTTGCTGTTAACAAGAAACCTCACACCTAGCTGATAACATATATGCAACATGTAACAAAATGTCTGGCAAATTGTGTTCATCCAAACACTGTACCTAAAATTAAACTACATCTTTTCTGTACTTGCCTAGGACTTCCACAGGGTACAATTAGTAAAGCAGGCAAATGACATGCCTTTTTTGCCGAAACTTTTGAGTCAGTTACTATATCAACTTTCGCATACTTAAACATGAATTAACGAGAAACAGCTTGTTGATTTTATATATATTTAATGTGGCTTCTACGACATAATAAACTTTATTTATACACTCACTAACAAAGAAGTATAACTTCATTAGTATTGTTTAAAAATGATGAAACTTCATTGCCCAAATTTTCGACAAATCAAAACATTTGGAGATGCGCTTTCTTACCCAGCTCGTACACCACTGAGGCGGCTGAAAGATAGTCTTTGCGACGAGTTCGTGAGAGACACACGTCGTTTTAATTCTTAAAACTCCAGCACAGTGGTTCTTAAATTTTTTGTTATGGCGGACCCCCTTTTATTGCCCCCAAAACAATTGCGTACCCCATTGTTTAACCATTTTTTATTATCTTAAGACAGCTATGTCCAAGCGAAATGCATTGCTGGGACAAAAGTCACGTCACTCTCTTAATGAACGCCACACATTGAATGCCTTGCGTTGTTCTCAACACACTAAATTTTAGCTCATGCTACTGAAAGCGTTTGAATCCTATCAGTAATGATAAAGACTTTTTGGCACCTCTAATCACTCCATACCTGTGATTTCATAGGCGAGTTTAAAGTGTCAGTGGAACCATAAAATAGAACGTAGTTTAGTGCAAATGGAATAAAAGGGGTAGATATCAGAAAACTAGAAATGAGTTTTGCCCCTCAGTGGACACATAGAAATTTGCCTGTACTCTATCCAGACGTGACAAAGTGGCACTGAGGAACACTGCATCAAAAAAAGTCAAATTTAAGATTAGCAAAATAAGGACAGGTTGTCATTAATATTGTACATACGCAACAACGAAACCTTCAACTGGGCCGCACAAAACCTTCGGGGTCGGACATAGCTGTTCTAACCAGGGTTGCGGAACCGGAGTCGGATTCCTAACAACACTGGGAGTAGGAGTCGGATTTTTTGGCCGATTCCGGGTGCTTAGTTGGATCGTTTTTTACATCACACTCCTAAATTGGGAATTCCTGTTGCAATGGTACAATTTATTTTGAAACGTTTGTTGAATCAGGGATTTCTTTCTGTGTACCACGATTTCCATTGATTTTAACAGCCAGATTTCGTTCCCTCAATATTAAGAAGTCGGAGTCGGGAGTCGGAAATTTTCGAAAGGTCGGAGTCGGAAATTTCGGAAAGTCGGAGGTAATATATTCTAAGATATGGTTTAATCGCTGTTTAGTAAGAAATGTAAGTGTAGATGTTCACTGCATCAGATTATCATCGAGAAAAACACATAACCTCAAACTGCAAACATTTATCTATCTTAAGCACAAAATAACTTTCACGTAAGTAGTTTGTAAACGAAAAGGCATTTAGTTCAAAGCGATTTCACTTATTGCACATTCCACGGAACGGAGTCAACAAGTTTCATCATTTTGTCAACTATCCAAGTTGACAGTGGTTTCATACTCACAAACAGCCGATACAATGAGGTGTTTAAAGATCTATGTCGGCCAGACAACTGCAGAAAAACACATTCTGGCAACAAACCAATCGATGAAAGGCTCTCGTGGGCCTTGCAGTCATTTCACATCGATCTAAGCAACAAACTACGAAAGCAGTTCCTGCACAGGCGGGCGCGTTGGATCAAGCAGCTCTTTATCACCCAGGTGCTTCACGTAAATCCCAGCCGCAAAGGTTAAACATGTGTATGCATTACTTTTCCTAATTCTAATAAATATGTATGTGCCGAATCGTTTCATTACTTTTTATGCTGTTATAACAACTTTTGCCAATTACTAAAATCCTACAATGTTAAACCATTTTCATAACAGACAAAACCGTAAAACAAGGTTTTAACAACATCGTTCTCTCAATTCAAAATGAAAGACTATAAACAACCGAAGGACGACGTTTTGATAAGTACAGTAGCTGGAGCTATTATGGTTCAACCTGATATGATATTTTTAGCTCAACAACTTTCAAGCAGTAAGACAGAATTGCAAACACACGATTTCTGTTGTTTGCTGTGCTATTCGACGGATCATGGAACTGATGTCACGAGCCACCATTTCAACGGACATTGCATTTATTTTGAACCGACTTGATCTTTCACGAGCAAAAATCTTACGGAAAGCTGACCCATTGTCATAGCTCAAAATCAACATCATTCATTTATTTTCACACCCGCTTTTCTTCTGGAGAGGATCGCGGAGCCAGCACTCTTATCAGGACTCGAAATACCTCGGCAATCTCACGTGGTTCTTCTGGTTACACACCAAGACGGGACCAAGTCAGGTCAGCGGCCTCTGGGCCGCTTTCCCTTGGGTGTAGGTGGCAGGACTTGCCTCACCAGATCTTTCCTGGGGCATTGTGGTCATGTAGCCGAAAAATCGTCGCTGGGATGGGATCTTTTTACTCGGAGAAGTGCTTCGACATTCAAGACTTTGCGAACTTCACAGGTGCGCAGTACGTCGCGAAGTGTCCATATCAAGAAATGCATTTAAACAGAGCTGCTCCTAAATCGAACGTACCGCGTGGTGCCAGCATACATTGACCATAGCGCATAGTCCACGAAACTATCGGACAAGTGCAATTGACTAAGGAAGGAAAACGTGTGGTTTTTCACTGAGCGCAATTCCATCTGACGAAATTGCTTTCATGCAGCTCTGCCGGTTATTACAGTAGAGTCAGCTGTATGTCGTTTTGTTGAAAGGAACTACAATGAACGCCAGAGTTGTTTGAAGCGATTAGCTTATTAGATTATTTGTTTGTTATTGAAAAGTAACACTCACTAAAAAAACGCTTTCGTGTGGCTCTTTGAGAGACAGCTTGTTGAAAGTGGTGTTAACTTTGAGAAATTCCAATGGTATTTCACTCCACATGAAAGAAAGTAGTCGAAGAAAGTGTTTTTGCCGAGAAAAGCTTAAGTTTAAAAAACGCGCTGCCAGTGCCTGGGGGGACGAAGTGGCCCAATAGCGCACGTGCCGATTCCCATGGCGCGCGGCATTGCTTTCGGAACCTCGGTCGATTATATTACTATGCCTCTCGAGCGGTGCAGCGACAGTGTAGTTCGAAAGCACAAGCGCAGGAAATGCAGACACGCGTTGAGCGCGTGTTGGCAACAGGTCCGAGCACCTGAGTGATTACATTCAGTCCACGACACGTGCTGTTCGGGCAGCAGCGCAGTCTCTGTACATTGCATCTTAGCTAGGTTCGTAGAAAATTGGTTCTAAAAGTCAAGGTAACCTTTTTTACGATAAAGGCTGGAGCTCTTCAGGCAACTAACTAACAACTTCTGAAGCGTGGACAAAAAATCAATACCCAGATGCTAAGCGTCATCAGTTTCTGATATTAGTTTGGTTCTATTGATTATATAATTATCAGTAAAACAAAATGCATTTGTCGCAAAGCAGTCGCGGACGTAAAACTGTGTTTAAATATTCATACCGACAGACTTGCATAGTTTCACCGACAGGTATAAGAGCAAACCAGAGTTAACAGCAGAGGCAAAGCAATAGCTAAAGAGATATCGCAAGCATTCCGCTGTAAAACATTTCTAATAAAGCAGAAGAACAGCAATGTGTGATACACTGGACGTACAAGACATGCATTAAATTACAAAATGTGTTTCTCAACAATGTCCACATTACCCTGAAGCATTTTGTAAACGCCTGAAACACTTCTTGTCACGTGATTGCGATTGCAACCCAGGCCGCATTTAACTTATTTTGCGCTAAGATAAGAAAGGCCACGTGGTAGTTACAAAACTCACCTACATTGGTTTTACATTTAGTATAGCTCGGAATCAATAGTAACATCGTGTGAAATATTTAGAGTGACGCAGCCTGATTTCATCACGGCTCATACCATCCAGGAAAGTTGCAAGCGTGACACAATAACGATATAACGCACGTTCAAATTTAATTCATTTCTACCGCAACCTACTTCTGCTTTATCGTTTATACCGTAGTTCAGTTACCTGTGTGTTTTCTGCGAAGATACTCTCAAAGCAGCCTCATGGCAACTCTGGACGCAATCCAGCAAAAAGTTCGCAGCAGAGACCCCAACCAAGTGGAGTTTTTGCAGGTTAGTAATGTGGTAGCGGAAGTAATTCCCATATATTGTTTTGTCGGACAGTACCACACCTAGTATTTCGTTTCCCAATGCAACTACTTGAACTTAACACGAACAAGAGCTGAAGTCACGCCCATAAAACGACTTTTTTGCGCCGGATGATACTTGAACTAGAATTTTGTTTGTTAGACTATGCATTAATTTGTTACATTATCTGCGATTGGAACTCCAATTCGTGTTGGAACATTGTCAGAGTGGTTTCAAACACACACAAGGCAACCGTTTCTTTTGAACAGGATGTCTCAGTGATGGGCTGCAACAGCTACGCATCGGTATAGTAGACAGCGCTCGTACATTCCCAACCAATGTTAGTCAGCAGTAAGCGCTCTGTTGTGAAAGCACGCACATTTTGCGTGCACAATTAAAAGCTTTAGGTTTGCATCAAGCTTTCGGGGAATCAGCCGACCGCGCTCTGCTTTAATGACTTTGCGATGATTCGGACTTGCTGATCGTAACAACGCTCCAAGGGCAACGAAGTCGAATCAACAATTTTTGAAATAGGGAGTTGATTTCACGTATCTACGCATCACCAGTCCTGAAAATTTGTGTGTTCGGAAATTCAAGCGAACTTGCAATTCACCGTACATACACTCAGGGGTTGAACGCTGGGCTTTGAGTGAAGTGCTGTCAACTGTGAATTCTGAAAAACACAACAACATTTTGTCGAACGTAGACCTGTGGCAGCCATGCAGTTTTCTCATTCCCTCATAATAAACCAGGCCACACGCAGGACGCAGCAGCTCCAGCGAGCACAACTGTGGATGTCCCGCAAAGCACGCGTTTGCCCCGGTGTGTGCTACAGCTGACTTGTATCTGGTTGCACCCGTAAACGCACCTAACTCGTTTGCA
>JGI24022J15233_10004455_pt1 | contig 14473 bp, 6 predicted proteins | sample Ectturendosymbi2_FD_15233 | JGI IMG/M metagenome (IMG submission 15233) | reverse complement strand
AAGTGTATACTGTATTTGTTCGATTGTAAACCGCCGCTTACAATCAAGGACAATCGAGGGCGACTTACATTTTTTTCTTGAGCTTTTCGAAAGGTCTTGATCAGGGGCTCAACGACTCGGGTCGCATATGGCCCGCGATGGCATTTAGTGCGGGCTGCAATGCTTTTTGGGAATTTTCAAATAATTAAAAGTTACGTTATTTAGGTTATTCACCGGTATTTAAAAGAGCTCGGCCAGGGAGTGAACAAGTTCGTTTGAAACGAACGTAGAGGCGGCTAGAAATGATTTGCCTTGAACTCATATGATACCTTGCTCAGGAAATAAGATGTAAAAGCTGTTTCTAGTAAAGTTTAGGTACCGCCATTGTTGCGTCAGCGTCATAATACTGTTGCGATCGGAAGTCCCGAGCGGCATATGCGCAAAGCTTCGCACTGTGGCAGCAAGCAACAATGGAGTTAACATGCCATGATCACTCTATCATTGCTTGTTCGCGCCACATACATGTATGGTGTTGTTCTTCACGCACATCCCGTTCGTGGTGAATCACACATTCAACGCAACACCACCGGAGAGGTTGCAACAATACCAACATTCTAGAAATTCTAACCAGAACGCCGTACCGGCAATAATTCTTTTACCGGAACGACGGGCTGTTCCGGCTTACTTTCACCTCTGCACTGATCTCTTTGAAGGGTTGAATTTTGAACAATCATTTTTCAAAACCGTTTTTTAAGGAGCTTCTTCTTGCAAAAGTTTATAAAAAATAACCTATGCAGTCTCGAGACTAAGAGCTCGAGACCGAGACCGAAATCCTTCGAGACCGAGACGAGACCTTCGAGACCGAGACGAGACCTTCGAGACCGAGACTCCAAACAACGGGTCTCGAGGCCCGTCTCGAGACCGAGACCAAGACTCGACCAAGACCCATCACTGGTAGAATATCACTCTGTGCATGCGCCCATGGCTTGAAGTCAGAAATTTCGGTTGACACCGGATCCGTCAGTGGTCACCTCTGCTTGCTGTTGCGCTTGACCAAACAGAAAATTGTTCTGATTGGAGGCAATGATGTCCGTATCAAATGGCGCGAAACACCCAAACAAATGGATTTTATGGTCGACTGCGCGGAGTTCCTGCAGAGTGAAAAACTGACCATATGGCTGCCGCCAGTACCGCTGGTGCTGCCGCATGACCGACATCAGGCAAGGCAACAGTGTATAACATATTTCGGTCAGCCTATATAATAGATGTTTTGTTCTGTCAGATCTACAGATAAAACAAAGCTCCAACCGGTCTTGGTAGGAGTAGGAGAAAGTAGGCCTAATAGTAATATTATATATTACTAATAATAAATACTGTATACACTTAACACTAACAGTAGGCAGACCATCACCATGTCTGGCTTTCAGTTTGGAAGGACTAAAATTAAAGGCAGTGGAACTGGAGTGGCTACAGGACCGCCTGAGGATATTCTTATTTGAAACCTTATTCGGCTTCCACCTGTAACATGACAGTAACGCATAACGAGAGTGGAATAGGCTTGGCATAAACATAGTCATACTAAACGTAAAAGGTTACGTATTAAACGTAACCTATTCCTAACGCTAACCTAACGGTAACCCCTAAACCCTGAAGCAAAAGTTTAGAAAATTAAAAAAAACAAACTAAACTTGTCCCACAAATTGAAATGTGCAAGCAATCACTATTAGTACAAAAACGCAAGGTGCTAAGATCAGACTCAGAGGCGAAGCCATAACCATTGGCATGGTTGATGGTAGACTTGAAACCTAACAGGAGGGCTACCAGGTCGATGCTGCTTGAGTGACAAACTGACCGATTTATTTGAACCGCGTCATGCGAGGCAGTACGGTGGAATAAGTTTTGAAATAAAAAACCCATTGGGGCTTCCGTAGCTACTTCCTAAACCTAAACTTCGGAAACTTTTGAAAAAGTAAAGAAAAAGTGGTCTCATGAATTGACATGTGCAACCACTAGTGCTACCAAAATGAAAGTCGCCAATTGAGGTGAGGCCAAGGGCTAAACCGCAAACCATTGGCACAGCAGTCCTTAAACGCATCTGCTACGCTGCGATATCAATGCTGTTTGAATGACAAACTTAGTGTTCTATATTTGAACCGCGTCATACAAGGCGGTTCAATAGTCACTTCCAAATTAAGAACCATATCAAGTGAAATTTAATTGCTAACCTTTACAGAATATCTGACCAATTCTTTTATGTCAGTTGCTTCTTAGAGTAAAGGATTAATCTAGCAATTATTTTTTTTCTAACCTTTCTATCCTTGTGTAAACTCTGACCATAACTAATAAACCCTATCCCTAAACCCTAACCTTAAACTGTAACCTAATCCTAAATCTAAACCTCCAAGTACATCAAAAGTGCTCACAGAAAGATTGTGAAAACATATAAACTGATCTTAATGCAGATCTCTATTAGCAAAGGCAAACAAACATGTTGAGAGCCAAACCGTCAATCCCTTGCATAGCTGGAATAGACACTTCCCACTCGACCAGGTTCACTGTGCTGCTGATGTCACAAACTCAGCATTATATGTGGCACAAAGCTAGATACGGTTTTCAAAGCTGCATACAATTTTTTAGTTCTTCGAAATAGAAAACTGGATATAGTCATTTGGCAGCAAACATCTTTACCTGTCTAACATGAAGGCATTGCCTTCTGTTCTGCTTCATCTGAACCTTTGCCATGTTTCTTGTCTTTGTCTTATGTCTGCTAAGGCTTTGATAAAAGTTTATTTTCTTCTTTCAACTATGAACCTTGTTCTCATAGGTAATTAAGTATTAATACTATTTTAGCTTGGTCCTCACAGCGTGAATTGTTGCTAGAATGAGCATTTCAGCCAGCCTAGGATGAACTTGCTTGTAGAGACTCAATTTTTCTCAGCACCCCTGATCCTTGTTAAAAAAATTTTGGTTAGAAGCTTTCTCAATTGCTGATGTCAGCAGTCTATTTAGTCACAGTGAGCTTCGCATCACAGTTGACATCTGGATTAGTGCCATAGTTTGTCAAAGTGCAAGCTGTCAGTGTAATAGAATTGTTGGGGCATGAACTCTGTTGCCCAGAGATGTAGGCCGCTCTAACATTCAGCAATAAACTATTATCAAAAATTATTAATTAAACTACATCAATATTCCATCCATCCTATAACCTGTCAAATTGATGGCAGGAAGTAGCAGACCTGGTGGTTCATCTGTAAGCCTTTGGTTCAAAGGTTGCTGTTTGATATGGGATGCGACACTCATGGACATCTTTACCCATTCGTAATTCATTGCCACTACCTGATCACTGCCCTTCAAGCTGGCCTTGCAGCAGCAAATACTATGACTCCAGAACATTAAAAATGCAGATCTTTGAAACACCTGCATATTTCAGTCAGTTGTTACTGCAAAGAAGAACTTCCTTTTATGTGTTTCAGTTTGTAAAATACCTCTTTGCAAAACATGAATTGAATATTTGAAGTATTGCCTTTGAAAATAAATCTGGGTTTTCTGCACTGATGAAACAGGAGATTCCACACTGCAAGGTACTCACTGTTTCTTTTATCATCATGCTTTGGCATCAAAACCTGAAGTTGAAGAAAGTCCCTGATATATTTCTGTAAAGACCATCCTCTGGATTAGAGGTCATGCTCTAAATCACCTCCTCTTTAAGTCACTTTTTGAACATCTCGGAACTCAACCTAAAGTTTTACTTTACCACCCAGAAGCCCGCTGGCTCTCACTTGTGAGAGTTTATCAAAGTATTTCTGGAAGAACATTATTGTGATCTGCTTGAAGAGTTGGGATCATAGGAATTCAACCAGATCTTAGTGTAGTTAAGTGACGTGTTCACTCCTATGATTGATATGAGTTTATCACTAGAGCAAAAATAGAAATATATTGAATTGCTATGAAGAGCAAAACGCATTCAAAGATAAGTTTATTCTGTGGTGTCGGTGAGTGAAAAAAAGGGAATTATTTAGAAAAAGGGGAATTAATTGGAAAAATAGTCAATTGACAATCAATGAATCTTCAAGTTTTATTCCTAGTGTTTGTGAAGAAATTATGGCTCATATGTAAGTGCTGTTGTTGCAACCACTCCGCTGGCGTTGCACTGAATGTGCGGTTCACCATGAACGGAATGTGCGTGAAAAACAACACCATATATATGTGGTGCGAACAAGCAATAATAGAGTGATCTTGGCATGTGATCTCTATTGTCACTTGGCGCACTTGCCGCTTGGACTTTTCCGATCGCAACACTGTCAACATGGGATAGATATTTTGATACAGATAAGATGGAAACTTCTGAAGAATGGATTATGAATCCATACTCCTTCAATTTGGATAAAATGTCAGATGATGGAAAGCTTAAAGAAAGTCTTACAGAACTGTGTTCAAATCGTGCTCTTGAAATGCAGTTTCATAGTAAAATTTTGGAAGAGTGTTGGTCAGGGGTGTAGTGGGGTAGGAATGCATTCCCACACGTCCCAGACCTTTTTGCACTAGATTACATTAAAACATGGCCACAATCTCAGATGTGCTAATGACATGTAGATTTGCACTGCTAGTCAAAATTATATTGTGAAACAGGAAGACCCAGTGTGGAAATTCTTGTAGGCCAATCCTTACTTTGTTCAAACTATTTGGTGTAGTCTTTTTTTTTATTTGGTGTGGGAACAGCATTCCTACACCTCTTTTTTTAGCACTACACCCTGGTGTTGGTACTCAGTTATGGATATTTTTCCTAGATTTTCTGAAACTGCACTAGCTGTGCTCATTTCGTTGGTGACAACATGCTTATGCAAGTCAGGATTTAGCACCTTTTTGCTAATTAAGATGAAATCTAGAAATTGCTCGGAATGCACAGGCAGTAATGCATGCTGTTATCAGCTGGGCTACCATCGACTTAGACACAAAAATAAGGACGACCAAAAATGGACATTTATCAGCATCTTTTATATTTAAACATCAGCATAAGTGTAAAAATCGTTTATGAGATTGTACTCATGCACTTCATGAGCAAATAAAAGTGATTGTAATAAACTGGCAGATGAATGAATATGTCAGCCATTAAGAACCTGTCAACACAAAAAATTTACATTTTACGTGGTGGTCTTAAACTTTTGGCCAGGAAGGTAGGAATGAAATTCTAAATAATTTGTTGCTTCAAATCGATCTCTGACATCACTGCTGAAAATAAGATAAAATAAGGACGCAAGTCCAAAATAAGTACATTTCTTAGAAGTAAGTACAATGAAGTTTTCTAATACAGTCTGGAGTCCCTTTCATAATAAGGACAAATCTTACAAGGATGGTATGGTAGTCCTGGTAAATGGTTATCAGCGACATAGTTATACATTTTTTAAACTCAAACAAGAAACAGGACCAAAAGAGTCATTACTGAACAGAAAACTTTTAGAAGTCAGCCTTTTGATTTTATTACTTTATATGTATTTCAAACCAGTGATTATTTTTTTAGAATATTTTCAAATGTTAATCTATGTTGTCCTTTCTAGTCCATATGTTTGATTTTCATAACACATTTAAAAACTCAAATTCCTTTCTAGATTATAAATTATAAGGGGTGTGAGATCAGGAAAATATTAGGGGTGCAGGCATAAACAAGGTTAGGTACTCTTAAAAAAGTCAGAAAAAGGAAACATCACTCATAGTGTCATTGTCTATGACTAAATGCCATATATTAATGCAAGATATGAGATGTGCACATTTGGTCACATTTTTTTTCTTGAATTACTGGCTCAGGAATGATGCTGGTGTCAGTGAGATCTCAGACACTCACATCACTCTAACCTTAAAAGCTCCAAATTTCTGTAATAATACTTCTCAGCAAGGTAAATCTGAGCCTTGATATTAATTACTGAGACATATGACTCAGTTTTTATGTGTTAATTCTTGCAGTGTTTTATTGACATTGGCACTTACCTGTCTCTCCACTTATTGTGCATACAAGGGAATTGAATGATGACATTTCACTGTTGATAACTCTTTGGTTGTATCTACTTTTCATGTCTTTTCTATGATGTTGGTAGATCTGTTCATTGTGTAAGTGCAAATAGGACTGTGAGACAGGACTGGTGATATATCAAAATATATGTCTTCTCATAGCCATACTATGCCTACAACCCTTGTATCGAAATATCAAATGGGAATTCTTGAAATGTCAGTTGTTAGAAGACAGAATTTATTTATAGTTATGTCCAACCCAAATAGCTTTCTGAGCCAAAAATTATGTCATTATCTTAACCAACCAGGGCCACACATTGAATGATATGTTAATGAGTGCCACAAATTGAATGGCTTATCTTAGCAAACTAAATCAGTAGAGGTCCACAGCATCAGTACCACCAGTGTGGGGCTGTACCACCAGCATGGGGATTTAATTTATTAGTAGCAGTTTGTTGTACCACCAGCATGGGCGTTGAGTAGAGAAGTGTCTGTTCATACCGCGAGCAGGGGGATTCAATAGAAAATCTAGTTATTGTATTACCATGAGTATGGGGACTGAATTTAATAGCAACAGTTTGAACTACTAATGTGCCAAAAACTGGTGGTACTGACGCTGCTGACCAGCCCCCAGCAAAATTTAGCTTTTAAAGCCAATGTACTGAAGGCATTCATATCCTAACTGGAGTGGTAAGTAGCAACAGACTTGATAAACTGGCACTGAAGACCACCTGCATTAAAAATGTCAACTTCAAGATTATCAAAATAAGGACAGGTTGTCAGTACATAACAATGTTTCCCAACCGGCACCCTAGGGTCTCATTTACAGTACTCATGGGTGCCATAAGCTAATGCGTCTTTCAGTACATCATTAAAAAATACATTTTCAAAATGTCATCAAACTTTAAAGAAAATTGCTATGGGTTCGCCACTGTGTGCCGCAAATTATAATTCTTTTCCGTTGGGTGCCACAAGCAAAATATGTAGGTAAACACTGGTATATATATTTTTACTACAGCAAAAACCTAAACTGGTCCACATGTGGCCTGCGATTTGGACATGGCTGGTTTATAACTTGCTTACAGTAACTATTTTGTTTTATTAATGACTACATAGATAAGATTCTCTGAAATATATGATAACACCATACACTTGCACTGCATTATTCTAGGAATCAGGTCATTGCAAGTGAACAGCGTAAGTATTCCAGAAAGTGACAACTGTACTCTTTCCCTTATCAACAACAGTTTCAACTAAGGTGAATTTCAAGATCTATCAATGTATATTACAATCATCTTCATTTGAAACAACTCCAAAAGTTTTGTGTATATAGCTGTAAGTATAAAGATTTTGTTTTTTCGTGTACTGTGATTAATCGTAGAGCTAGGGTTGGCAATTAACAGCCTGCGGGCCAAATGTGGCCAGCCACATCATTTTCAGTGGCCCACGGAAGCATTCACAAAAAATTTTCAAACATAATATTTCTTCCAACTTGCACAGTAGATGTTAGTGTTGAAGCTTACTTGAAACGACTATTACAACTGACTTGCGTCTATTTCCATTGGAAGGTGTGGCTCTCTGGTAAATGCGACCTTCCCAAAGTGGCCCCCAAAACAAATAAATTGCCCACCCTCGTCAAGGAGTTTGAGGATAATGGGAAGAAGTGCACTGCAATTTCATATGAATGATGAATTTAAGTATATATCACACAAAATACTGCTATGTGGTTTATTTATTAAATACATACATTAGGTTTATATCTATATCTACCAAAAATTTCAGCTACCTAAAATAGTGGTTTCACAATTTTTTATTAGCATTTTTATGGAGAGAATAATGTGTGCATCTTCATTAATAGACTAGTGTGTGCACGTTGATTTATTTTTTGAATAATTTCGTTGTTGCAGCTCCATCTGCTAATATTAGATGTTTCAGCTTTGTTCTCTTTTCTTGTTGAAATCAGTATTATATTTAGTTAATTAAAGAAATGTTCCCTATGGTTTCACATTATCTCTGAAGTTTTATCTAAAGCAGAATATATTAGTCTGATTCATTCTGTCATTTGATTTTTTGGTCTAAAATTATAGCTTGCTTGAGGTTGGGACATTTAAAGCTTATGAGAAGTTTAGAAAGGTTGAACACTTATGTGTTTCTTATACATTGGTACAAATTTCATAAAAACTCAAATACTATTGTCCCTTTGTAGTATGGAAGTCACTTGCATAAAAATGATGAAGCACAATATTGCTATGAAATAAGTATTGTTTAATTCAGACTCAGTCATATGGATAATGCAGGAACCCTATGAATGCAGATACATGTACCCAGAAAAAGTATTGGTTAACTTAGCAGTGTACCTGATGTATATGTTCATATTCCTATCCGTTTGGTGGAATGAATGACCTCAGCATTCAACATTTCTGTGTGCTGGTGAATGTTTCATTGCTGAACAGCTGTATTTATGCTGGCACAACCATACATAACCATGCTTTTAATTTGTTGTTTATTCTGCAATAAAATGAAACAGCAGGTGGAACCTACTTTTGTTTCAGGCATACATTGGCAGATAAAAAACAAGCTTTGTTTGTTTCTCTATGCACCTTTTCAAGTGGCATATGCTAGTTCTGACTTTTAGTTATTTTAATTTTATGAGATTTTTAAGCTCAATAAGGAATTGATGATTTTACAAAACAGGCATTTGCTTGAGTAATTTAATTGTAATTATGTTAAGATTGTTTGTTATTTTTGTAGGATGGAGTTGACATGCTTTTTCTGTAAACATAGCTGCATTTTTTCAAGCTACTAATGTTAAAGCACTTCTACGATGGATTCAAGAAAAGAAAGTGATATAGAAGTAACTATGGTTGTGTAATGTCTCTCAAGATGTCATGTAAGTAACAGTTTTACAATATTTCACAATCCTTGTGTGAGCTGATTTGGATCTGGCATTCCATTTGTGAAATATATTTTTAATAACTTGTAACTCCCATGAGTTCTCACCTGTAGTATCTTTGAGTGAACAAACCAAGCTGAAAATATGATTTTCACTTGAAAAAGTTAATACACTCCAGTTGGTAACAGGTAAAAGATGTTTGCCTTGATGCTTAAACAACGTCGAGTGTAATGAACTGAAGAGAACACTATTCTTTTACGTGCAATGTTTGCTGAACACTTTTATAGCAAGCACATTTTTCTATATATATATATGCTGCATTTTTGTGCAGCCCAGCAGCAGACTAAAGACTTGTTTGGTTTAACAACAATAGTTGATTTATTAATGGAGTCTTATTCTTGTAAGTTTTTCCACAAGTTTTTTTTTGTTTTTTTTTCCACAGATAAATTTCCACAGATTGCCTTACAAAATATTTTCGTGAATAAAAGCTACAAAGTTTATCTGTGTTGCTTTATTTTTTGACTGAAGATGGATTAAGAATAATCCGAAACGTCTCAAAATCAAACATGTATAGTTTTTTGAAGGCTTTTTTAGTGTTGATGAAACTGTTAAGTCTATCCCAGTTTTATGCTCCACAGATAAACTTTGTAGCTTTTATTCACGAAAATATTTTGTAAGGCTATAATGTAATCTTGTTAAGCTAGCTGCAAAAGAAAAGTCGCAGCACTGTACCTACATTTTAGTTCAATTATTTACTGGGTTACAAAATTGCTCCTTAACCAAATTTGGTTTACTCCCATGAAGATGTGGCTGCAAATATGCATGCGGGTTGTGCAAATGGTTTTCTTTTTGCACCATTCCAAAATTATCCAACTGTTGCTGGCAGCCATGTGGTTTTTAGTTAATTGCTTTACCGTGCGAAATTCAATTTAGTGTCATTTATTCAATGATGGTAGCTTGTTTGCAAAATATTGTATTGAAATCTTATCTTAAAACATTGTCTCAGAATATTCAGCATATTAAAATCGTAAATATTGCTAAAATCTTCAAACATTGTTAGTAGTTTACTCAGTGGATTTGTTGGGGGTATTTTGGCAAACCTAAGTGCTAATTTCTTGATTTACAGCTTTGAACGATTCAAGCCTCATGGCAACAGCCTTGAAGCACCATTCAACAACACAGGCTGCTATTAAGGTACTTAACACAATGCTGGTAAAGGCGAGTGAAGTGGAATTTCCATTCAACTAGCTGGTGTCTACACTTGAAACGAATTTGAATTCTTAGTACATGCCTTGAATTTTCATCTTGATTGAAGATCTGACCATCTTGAATTACTGTATGTGATAGTCATGCGTTTTGCTGCCTACAGCATTATGTGTGCGAACCATTTGCAATGATTTCATCATTGCAGAATGTCTTTATTTCATTAAGTGTATCTGTTTAAGCATGCACATGCTTAATAAACTTGTGTTTTCCTGGTGGGTGTGGGTGAAACACAAACATCTGTAGTTGATGCATTTGTTTATGCATGAAAAATAGCTGTTGAAAACTTTTTGTTGCTTAATGTATGAAGCCAGCTATGTCCAACTCAAATGGCTTACTGAGCCAAAAATTATGTCACTATCTTAACCAGGGCCACACATTGAATGGCTTGCTTTCATCTTAGCAAACTAAATTTAACTAAAGCTAACGTCCTGGAAGCATTCGAATCCTAATTGCAATGGTAAAAGACATGATAAGCAGCACTGAAGACCACCTGCATCATAAATTTAACTTCATGGTTATCAAAATAAGGACAGGTTGTCATGTAGGATACTTTTACTACAGCGAAAACCTAAACTGGCCGGCACAAAACCTTCGACTGGGGCACGGGTTGGACATAGCTGTATAAAGCATAGCTTTCTCATTTCTCTGGTACTAAGTGTTTGTTGTGAAGAATCAAGATATATTTTTCATGCTAAGCAAGTATGTATACATATGTTTTCATTATTTTACCAGTTATACCCTTCCATTTTGAATATTGTTACATGACAAATACTGCTGTGTGAATCATGCCCATTACAAATATCATTTCATGAAAAAAATAATTAATTTGTAGTGGAGGAGTTTGTTTTTTTAATGCACAATGCACATTGGTCAATTTTTTTGGCTTAACTCAAACTGCAGTCGGTGGAAGTTTGATGCAACATCTTTTGGCTCAGTGAGCTAATGTAGCAAACAAACATCTACTACTCCATCCACGCTTTTCACATCACCCCGAATCCACCCTGATCATCAAAAATTCATGAAAGTGGCTGACTGTTCCAAATCCAGAGGGCCTATTGTTAAGGAGATACGCTTCATGGACTACTATCTAAACAGAGGCTTTTCAGATATTTGCTATGCAAACATGAGGTTGAACCCAATTCAAGAGATATAAGACCGACGTCAGTTGGTGAAAATCTTCGTAGTTTGATTGACGCTGCGTAGGCTAAAGATGCTAGCGCATTTCAAACTGTCTTCCTATTTAAGTCTTTCAGTTATGTGTACAGGTAGAGCATGGTCAGCTACAGCAAGCTGCTTAAAATTTCTATTTTTCCACATCGTTTTAACTATATTTTATTCAACGAGTCTGTGCAGTTTAAGTTGCAGTATGATTTTCGCAACAGTAGGTTGGGTTTATTTCTGCTTTACTGTTCTAGATTCGACGATACAAACTGGAAATGTAGCCGTTATGTTCTTGTACATGTATGTTGTGGGCACTGTGTGTGCAGTATGCTTTATTTTATCCGGTCACTGAATAAGTGTAGAAAACGTGCAAACTAAGTGCATGCATTTGAATTACAATAGATTTACTCACTTGTAGATTTTTCCCTAACTTATTGCTGCAATTTGTACTTTATAGAGAATGTTTTTTTCAGTCGCTGCAGCATCAGCTTGAGTGCTTTGAACAAATTAGAAACAGCACTAAAGAGATTTTTTTGCTGGTGAGTTCTTTAATTCAGTGTTCGACACAACAACGCGACTATTTAGCAGTTGTGATTTCCGGATCGTCCATTGCACAAAAAATCTTGACCAGCTATTTCTTGTGTTAAGTAAAAATAAATTCCAACATTGTATTCTACAAATTTAAGTTTCAGTGTTTGCCTGTCTTGCTTTTAAGTCTGGCAGAAACCTTAGGGCAGCGTTAGTAATGTAACTGAACAATGCCTATTAATGGAGCCTTTGTTTTGCGCTGATGTAAAGCTTTTGTTAAGAACTTTTTCGTTAACCAAAAAGTTCCTTTTGTTCTACCGTAGTGGACAATAGTTGTTTGAGGCTTTTTTGTCAGTATCTTAGTTACCTGTACGTGCTACTGTTGGTGTATCGATTTACTTGGCGTCCCTAGTTGCAAAAATTATATCTCCTGTGGATCATGAAAGTTTTTTTCTCAAATGTATTTGCGTTTCGTGGTCTTGCGCAGTGTTTGGGAACAACCTGGCGTGTAGCTTCCGGTTGAATGTATTTTGATGATGGCTCCCATTAAACTTTTGTGGTTTTTCGATAGATGATTTGTAAAAGTCTTTTAAGGACCTCAAGTGCAAGCAATTATTTCCCTGTTTCATTAAGTTTTTACGATTTTTCGTGTGTTTCAAACCCAATTTTGTTTTTTAATATTTCGTTTTTCTTGTTATAGACAGAGAAAAATGAAAAAGCTTTAGAAAAGACAACAAACAATCTGCTGCTTTCCACCTCGCAATATTTGTTCGATCCCGCCAATAAAGATGCCAGCAATTGTCTTCGTCTTTCCAGCACGTTGAAAGAAAGTTTTCGAGGCAAGTTTCTTTTGTTTGCGTCGACGTGAATTTGAATGGCTTCTGTTCTTATAAACCGTTATTTGATTTTTTTCCCAGACGATGCCGTTGTGAGAAACCTGCTTCCGAAATTTGAAAACATTGGAGATGCAGGTGACAGTTTTATATAAATGCTACCCTTGGTTACGTATTCGTTGTATCTTTTTTTTGTAGATAATTTTTCCGTGGTGCTTCGACATAGTACACTTAGGAGGTTGCGTTACGTATTGCAGTGTCTTTCACCTTCGTATCACCGCAAATCAAGGTTTTTCAGAAATAAATAAGTCATCCCTCATTTAGTCGTGGTTCTACTGGATTACTTCTTGGATGCTAGGCACTTTCTGCCATAGCGTTTAGGGCGAGGGCTTTGTGCGGAAGATGTCTAACGGAGACTTGATACACGCCATCAAAATCTGTTATTGCCCAATTAGACAACAAGCGTTGTTTCCAAACTGTGAGCTGGTTTTAACGCCGAAGTAGGCAACGTTTGAAAAAAACAAAGAAATGAGAAAGCTCCGCGTTGACGTTCAAACAATTCGTTTGAAGTGAATGAATCGAAAACAAAACAGTTTGTCAGTATTGGACTAACATGGCTTGCTTTGAGTTCTCTTCGGTTGCTGCTCAACCTTTCTGTTTGCCGTTTCGTTTGAATGCACTGCTACATGTTTCTTTATATACTGTCTTGTAGGTACTGTACAACGTTGTGCAAAACTAGTACCATACTCTCCAATAAAACTCAACTCCGCGCAACAAAGCAACCCAACGTTTCTGACCCAAGACAGTTTTGCTGTAAGTTCGACACATTCCAATCAAGTCATCTTCGTTTTCAAGTAACTAGTCTCCACAAATTTATCGTTTTCAACAAAAGTTTATACCGGAATTCTTCTGTGGTTTTTAGTTCACCAACTTGTGTTGGGCATTGTAAACAAAGGGTGTTTGTATTCTTAGTGTAAAAAAACTTATGCAAATGTTGCCTTGGCCAGTTGTTACGTTTGCGCAGACGGACTATGACGCGCCGTATATTGCAGCAGACTAGAAGTTAAGCAAACCAAATTGCATTTTTAGTCGACTTCATTGCCTTCCACTCCTTGTTCTGGACGAGGTGCAGCTTCCGACCAACTGAATGGTAAGGAAAATTATGATATAGTTTTTTGTTGTAGCCTTTCGATTTCCCCTTTATGTTAGTTGTGGTTAGAGATAAAAATACATGCTATCTGCAATGAAAAATATTAAAAATGATGTGTGCGACGCGAAATCACTTTACCGGAGTTTTCTCAGTTTTCTGTTTTTATTCAGTTTTAGGCCATGCGATTATTGGTTATTCACATACTGAATATTTATCTTCGACTTACAGGGAGTTTGCCCAGGAATAACTCTCTAAGCCCGTCGTCTAAAAACTTTGGCATTGTGGCGCCGACCAGCGGTTGCATGAATCTGTCGGAAGTTCTCGCCAGGCTGACCTACAGCAGTATGCTTAACGGTACTGCTAGCGGCAATGGCAGCTTGGACAGCACCGGTGATGAGCTCATCGGCTTGCTCGAGAAGATATCTCGGACTGGGGAACAACTTAAGATCGAACTTCAGGTTTCATGACTTCAGTTTTTCGAGCAACACACGTGGTTATACTGCTTCAACGATCTGTGGTTTTTGTTCAACCCGAGAGGTTTTTCTGAAAACTTTTACGCGCCGATTCTCGATTATTGATGCGTAGCCTGCGAGCTAAGTTGTCAAGTGTGTTTTTATTAATTAATGTTGAAAACGTCTTGCTGAAAAACGTGATAAAAAAAAA
>JGI24022J15233_10004453_pt1 | contig 14476 bp, 9 predicted proteins | sample Ectturendosymbi2_FD_15233 | JGI IMG/M metagenome (IMG submission 15233) | reverse complement strand
GATCGATTAGTGGCTGAGCGTTTTCGCCGCCCTTTGTGTTGTTTCGGCCCCTATCGCCCCCTGTGTTTTTTTCGCCCTCTTGCCATTCAAAATCACCCCCAAGGGGGCGATTTTGCCCACTTTGAGAAACACTGATCTAAACGTACCGTTTTTCAAACTCTACCTCTATTTTGCTCTCTTCTAAGTACCTGATTGCACTTAGGCAGAACATACCCAAAAATATGGTTCTGTTGCGTACGAGCTCCTGTCAGCAACCACGCCGCCAGTGGTCAGACATCTATGGCTCTCGCAAAGTATCACTGAAACGTCTAGCTCAGTGGTTCTTAACCTTTTCTTTACCACGCCCCCCTCAAGTACTTGCCCTTCGTTTCATGCTACCCTGGCTATAAATAAGTTGTGAAAGCAAATGTATTGTTTGGGTAAATTTATTGATCAAATTTTCAATGTCGCATAGCGCTTAACCTAACGGCTCGCGCCCCCTGGAAATTTATTGACGTCCCCCGGTTAAGAACCACTGGTCTAGCTAGCTTGTAAGTTTGACGAAAAGTGGCACACGCTGAAACAAAAATGTAAAAGAACTAAGAAGATCAGCACACGTTTGCTGAGACTTGCTTTTGCAAGCTTTTCTTCACCGACCTTTAAACGATACACTAACTGAAAAAGTTGTCAATTTTGTTATCACATTTCATGGGTTGGTAACGGTTCCCTCTGCAGCACCTAAAAGCGGTGGTTTTGCTGTTTATTTCTGGGTAAAATATTTCTCAAAATTGTTATTTGCCAGTCATCAAAACCATTCAACAACGCTTAGTCAAATGGACACTTAGTACAATATGGAAACACAACTCGATCAGATCGAGGATGATGACAAACGTTTGGGGTTTCTCCGATGGTAGCACAATATTTTGACTGGCCGTGTGCGTTAACATGGCTTTCTATACCGTCTCTCTGTTCATTTGATCAACGAAATATATTTTTCAAACACAGCTATCCTGTGAAGGACTATAAAATGCTATATTTTCAAACGATTCTTTGGCAATGAAAAGAAAGAAAATATTTTGAATTTGAGTCTTCAATTCGTGAACTTGCCAAATATTATCTAAAAATCAGGTGCAAGTACATCAGCAAATTGCTGAATGCAATCGACTAGACCAGGGGTGGAGAACCTATTTACTATCACGGGANGCGTGAATTGCGCATTATCGCTGGTGGGCCGCAAAAGCAATTATTTTTGTCCTAAACTTCTACCTTTATCCAACTGTGAGGAAGAGTGACTTCACTTGACTTACTATCTAAGCACCTGCGCATCATGCAGCTTCGTTTTGACGCGATGTTGTACTCTTACTTGAGTAACGAAAATTCTGATGCGGGCCATATCAAACGTTCACGCGGGCCGCAGGTTCCCCACCCCTGGCTAGACCAAAGTTCCCAAATCACACGCTTCCTTAAAACATGAAGCACCTCAGGAAAAACTAAACTCTCAAGTGATAATGTAACCATTACAACTCGAAAAAAATGTCTTGTTTTTGTCAATAATTAATTTTTTACTTTATGTAGTTGAGTGGAAGCAATATTTCAATTCCAACACAAAGTTTTTCAACCAAATTAAACGAACAATGGATGGTAAAGTCGTTTTATTAAGAAACGTAACAATTAGAGCAATTTTTCAGTGACCACAAACTTCACGACAATTGACATCAAAATTTTAATAAATTCTACATTTTTGGACTAACGGAGATTTACTACAATAATTTAGGTTTCTTGAGTTCTTTTATTGAAATGAACCCTGATTCACAAGAAGATAAAATCCCACGTGATATATTTTTCATGTGTAGCTTCAGACGCAGGGTCAGCGAGGTGAAAGGAGGCATGACCGCTGAGCCTAGGCAAGAGTTGGGCAAAGTTAAGTTAACACAAAAAAGCATTATGAATATATTTTGGAAAAAACATTCGTTGTCCGAAATTTTTTTTTTCAGTTTCAAACAATTTGTCAATGAAAATATTTTTTTACTTTTAAATAAAATTTTTCGAAGAAAAATTAATGTTTTAGTGTGATTTTTGAAAATATAACAAAATTTTGATATGACGCAAACGGACCATCATAGACCACAAGTCTTGCTTACGTTTCGCTGCACTATCTTGCTTACTTTTCGCTGCACTACGTAAGGTGTTTCTACGCTAGAAACGGATTCATCTCTGCTTGACTGGCAAACGTTTGACAAATCTTGAAGCATACGTCCATCGCTGTCAACTGAAATCTTGCACACCAAAGAGCTACATATATGCAGCCTCAACTTGCTCCTGACCTTGTTTGTAAATTTTGGTTAACCTACGTAACCAGTATTACTGTATTTAACTATTCTATTATTCTACATTTCCACACGGCTATAATAAACGTAACAGAAAAATATTGCTTCGTGGGCCGATGATTGGACATAGCTGCGTCAAACCTTAAGCAGTGCGCGTCTTCCAGGGTTGCACAATACAAAATAACAAACAGTTCCAAAATATTTTCTAAAACGTCCAAATTTGAGATCTAAAATTTTGGTAAAGTCTTTCCAAATTGAAGTACTACCAAGCGTAAGGTTTGTCTGAAGAGACACTAATGGCATACAGCTCTTGAAACATTTCTACCAACCAACCAGTCTACAGGTTTGCGCTACCATATCCTGATATTGACTCGATAAACTTTTGTAAGAAAACAACGAGAACTATTTGAGTGACAACTGTTTTGTTTGTGGGCAGCTTCACGTAAGGCCTCAGGAAATCAGCAACACATGAACAACGAATTTGTGAGTAGTGCAACCAACGCAATAGCTTCACACACAATCGGTTCAAACAAGTTAAGGGCTTGTGTATCGCCATCGAAGGGTTAATGCGTCGCTTCGAATAATTGCTTACATCATAAAGGAAAGTTAAGCGTTGAGCCTCAGTGTTGCAACTTTACAATTGCAGCGTAGTAATACATAATTTCGTGAAACGTACTTTGATTAATACACAGCAATCGCTTAATTATCACATAAGCAGTGATTTGAACCAAAATTAGCAAAGGTTGCAAACTGAAACAAAACGTTGTTTTAAGTATCTGTTTTTCTCACCAATGCACAGGAAACATTTTGACTTGCAGTTTTAATTATAAAAAACTGACTTTATTAGTTCAATAATAACAATTGACTTCATGGAAAAACGTCTTTTTAATGGCCTAAATTCAAGAGTCTGAAACCCATTGTTTACATCAGAAAACCTTACCAAATGCCACGTCGCAACAACCTAGTAAGAAAACCTTCACTTTATTAAACAAAACATTTCCTATTGATCACTTAGAGGCGCACCTTTTCATGGAAAAAATCAAATGCCAAATTGCGCCAGGATGTCGCGGCTTCGCCTGCTTTGTGACGCGTTTTTGCCAATGGTGACGCGGTTTTGCCGATCTCAGTGCTAACTGTTCCTCTACCAACATCGGATAAAATGTTTTTGCAGCATTTCAGTATACCGATGTTTAAAAACATGAAACGATGATTCTGCAAAGCGCTCGTAGCTTTTGCAAAACAAGATCCGTCGAAGACCGTAGCAGGAGCTGTAAAAACAAACTGGGCCTAAGCAATAAAAGACCTAAGCACACTTCGTGCTTATGACCAAACAGTTGTTAGTATTGACTGGTAACTTTTACAGCATGCTGGTGCACAACTATCGATGTGATAAGTTTCTCTACCGCACAAAACACATGTGCTGACTCCTTCGTACTGCACACACAGTACTGCATTTCCCAAGATTCAAAGGTAGTTTTTGCGCAATGGCCCGTCACCAAAAAGTAATCCAAATAGATATTAATGCTTTCTAGGGACAAATCAACAACGAAAAATCGAGCACCACCCTTCGAAACATGAAATACGTGCTGAAGTTAGGCTGAAGCTTTTTCATTTATACAAAGCTTTAAAATTATGTTCAATCACCGATAATTTCGACTTGCGGCTCTGTCTATTTTGCTAATCATTGAACCGAAGATGTTCTGCCGAACTGATATGGCTTCCCAATCATTCATCTCCTCAAATCTTAAATATATGGCTGCGAACATTGCTTAGCTAAACCCTGACTAACCTCTTGGCTGAGGAACCAAACACTGGAACTGAATAAACGAAACTAACATGGCACGTGCGCTTCCTGTATTGCACGTTTTCTCCGAAGTCGCTACGCTGTCAGCCAAAGCAAGCATAACATCACATGCACCACCTAAGAACAACTTGGATCACAGCACAACAAACACAACAAACTGTCAGCGCGAATGACACAACATGCAAGTAGGTTTATGGGTTGCACTTTCTGACGCGGTCGAAAATAGGCTGCGCGTTGAAAGTTATCTGGTTTGATATGAACATGCCGGGCCTTTTCCAGTGAGCTTCCTTCGACAAGGGTTACTCAATAAGGAAACAACACGCGACTGCCACAGTCGTATTCTAGTGTCGCCTGCCACAAGTCACGGATCTGAAGGCCTTTCAATGCGAGTGGTAACGCAACGCAAGCAAGCCGCTTGCGTGTGTTCTGGACTGTGATATTTAAAGTCGCAAAACGTCACGACAAGCCACCACAGGCACATTCAGTTTCAGTGACTTTTGGCGCTCAGCGGCTCAGCTTCCAACCAAAGCCGTGAAAACGCACTGCGTAGGTCGCGCGGTTAATGCGCCGTCTGCGCGTGCTCGGCTACTTGGACATTTTCGAACTGAAGTCGGGCAAAACAGGTCTTAGGTCCAGTTCTTCATACTGCTGAGAACGGTAAATTGTGTTCAAGGCAGCATACTCTTTCAGCATCAGCCGACGTGCAAAATCCATGCAGTTAATTTTCTACCACGTTCAAAAATTTTTTTTCCACAAGATGTTTTTTTGCTTCCTTGTTTGCTCCATCCATTTGCAAAATCGCTCCCAGTGTTTCCGATGCAACAAAACTGCCCATAAAGCGAAAAACTAGAAAACAACAGGACGATCAACCTTTAATTCCACGAGAACGGAAAGTAAAGGTGAAAGTAAAGGTATTTTTCTAGTCATGTCGAAGAGGGACAACGTTCAGCGGAGTGGTTCTTAGCCTTGTCTATAGTACTAACCTCTCAAGTTTCATCTATGCATTCACCGAACCCTTGGCAACTGGAAAAATATAAAGTGATTTGGTGGAAACATAGATATATATTTTATATTTTATTTTTATTAGATATATATGTACACAAAATGAACAATGCATCAGACCTCTGCTGAACCACTAAGACTGACTCACCGACCCCTGGGATTCGATCGAACCCAGGTTAAAAAACACTGTTCTAGCGAAACAAAAAAATCAATTTTAATTAAAACACACGCGGGCGAATTTGCATCAAAGAGAGGTTTAGACACCTTTTCCACTGCAATCAAACGCAACCTCCAATGCAACCTTTTCCAATGCAATCAAGCTTTGGACAACCACTTTGGCAAAAATTAACTGGCTTCTTGGCAGTGGGCGATGCGCGAAACGTAAGGAAAATTGTTTGCAGATTTGGATCTGAAGCATACTTTCGGCGCAAGAAAAATAACCCAGCAACCACTGTTGCTCCGGCGAACCGGACAAATTGCTCATGGTATGTGCTGAGTCACGTTATCGTGTTTTTAATCGGCATCGTTTTGCGCGTCGTTCGCTTACGCTGTCTGCAGCTATCCACAGCAACGAAGAGTGAATCTCACTGGAACAGATGCTGGCTCATAGCATCTTAAACCGGACTGTGGAGACTGGCCGTAAGCAATTGTACGTAATTTTTCATAGAAAACATAAAATCCAGGTTAGGATGTTGATAAACACACATCCAAACCATTTGCAACATATCTTAAGCGTAAAGCAATCACATCACGCTTACGACTAAGTATGCTGTTGGTGGTAGCCTAGCTAAGCTGTATCGGCCCGGTGTATACCTATGCTGAGTCGGGCCTCTCTGCTTTCAAACTAAATCCATCTCACCAAGGCTTTACCACACCTCGAAGCCAACCTCACTAGATGTTTAGATCAAATCTTGCAAAGCCGCAACTAGACCTAATTGTGACCAAGCTGACCAAATACGAATTCATGAGAAATCCACCTCCTCGAAGAATTGCCAAATGTCTTCACTTCCTTAATACGTTGGCATTAACAAATGTTTTCACTCCCTTAAGCGGGGAAGCAAGAGCTTTCAGACCAACTAATCACAACAACACTGACTGTGTAAACACTGAGTCGACCGGACGTTGAAGTGGCATTGCCTTGTGAGCAGCAACAGCAGCAGCAGCAGTACATGTTGAGCTGATATTTGTCTGCCTCGCATTGTCGGAATTGGTGACAGCCAGCACCGAAAGTTCTGCACAACTTAAGATGAAGCTGCCTCACACGCAACAAAATGGTACGGTTTATTGTTTCTTATGACTCAGCCAACAAGCAGAAGCATCTTAGGCGAGATATTTTCTTGAGCGAGCAACCGGCCACTCACCGCATGCGCCGTTTATTACGCATGAATGCGGTTTCGTGGGCAAGTCGCTATTCGATTTCAAGCCGGTACGGGCGCGGCTCGAACGGAAACGGTTACGAGAGCGTTTTTCTTTCGTCGCAGGCAGCACGTCACGCACAGGACGTAAACACAGCTTCGCCTGTGTCCTTTCGAGCAACAGCGCGCCAGTGGCGTTGCTAGGCCAACCGACCTTATTGCGGTTGGGACAAAAGAGTTTGACTGGGTTTCACGCCTCCTACGCAAATTTTTGTACGGTGTGCTGTTCCCAGTGGGAAGAAATGCCTCCAGTTGCGAAATGGCTACTTGCTTTCAAAAAGTTCAACCTGCTAACATGCACTTTTTCCCATTAATTTTTAGATATTTGGGATTATGTCGTCTCTTCTTGCGCATTGACAGCGTTAAAGTAATGCCAAAGCCTAAATGTGCATTGGTGGGCAACACTACGATAGCTTTCTCCCAACGGAAAAGTGTTTGAATGGTGAGGCTTAACCTCTTTAAACTGAAGACCATGCAAGCGTATGTGCTATTTCTTGCAAAGTATGTGTCAACGGCAGTAAATCATATATGTTCAGATACCTCTCAGGGCATAACTGGAACTGGACCTGAGCGTAGAATTTAATTATTGCACTACACTCTAGCTGTAAGCATGCAAGCTAACAACAGAAAAAATTTCGTAGCAATATCAGGCCTTGCAGAATCAGAAAAATGAAAATTTAAATCTATATTTTTCCTCCACAATTTCGCGCCTGGGCATATTTCCTGCCAGAAAATAAAAATCCCTTCCTTTGCAATGTAAATAACAAATTGTAAGACATATTTCTGTACGAGAACGCATTTCCCACAAGCAAAATCAGTTGACCTTTAATGCTTCTATTGTCAAGGATAAAAAATATTCTTTTAGGTGAAAATTTCTTTTAGATCATCTCGTGCAAGGCATTTGTGTTCTTAGATTTTCAATAGAGAACCAAAAATATTTACAATCGGTATTGCGATTTACCTACAGATCCACCTTTGGTCTGCTTAAGTAGACGTTTTCGGTTTTGTCTAAATACCCAACTTGTCAAATGGATATTGCTAATTGTGCACTTTTCTTTCATATGCGTGCGTGTGTATATTGTTGTCACTATTCATTAATTTCGTTGTTTTTTAATGTCAATTGATTTTTGCGCGTTGTCCTTTTTATGTGTTTTTTAACTTCTACTGTTGTGAAGTAAGTCAATGATCATTTCAGGCCTTGGTTGACCAGTATTGGCATTTTCGAATAAACAAATAAGCACGAAAACAAAACCCTTTGATGCGTATTTGCCATCGGGAAAAAATTGTATATTGACTCTGCAGCCTTTTATCCAATTACAGAAAAAAACAGCAAAAACATTAGGGTTGCCTAAGATTGTTCGCATAAATGTTACGCATCAGCATCGCTCTATTCCAATCTTTCCAGGATCTATTCTATAGTTTTCTTCTGACCCCCTCAGCTCATTGTATGCTATTTCATAACAATCGAAGTAATCAGTTCTTGCCGAATTCGGTTTGCAATGAAGAAAAACGTGAAGGTAGGTATGTCCAAAAAAGTATTTTTTATTCTGTTGACGCAAGCTGAACGGTAAAACCGATCGTGGTGTGGAGGCAACAGTGTAAGCAAAANATTTTGTAAGCTGTTGTTTGCACTGCTCGCAAAATGCCATTGTTGCCATTTAACGTGAAAATCGTAAGCTTGTTTGTAGAATCCTTCAAAAGTTCAAAGCATCGCCAGCATACCGTGAGTTTACATCCTCGAAATTGTTGGAGGTTTTAGGCACCCTGTACCTCGTTGAAACTGATGGCTGCCGCCAAATTTCTTTTACAAAGAATTTGAACCGTAATGCTATTGTCACAACGTCTCACAGATTTTAACCTGGGAGAGAAAATCCTCCAAAAACTGAACTGTTGTAATCGAACTGTGGTTTTCCGAATTACTTTTGTACACTTCAACTGGTAGTTGCTTGTCAGCGACACCAATACAACATGGAAAGATAGAACAAAATTTATATACTCGGACAAGTTCTCCACTTTTTAGACTGGAACGGGTACAAACACCGGAAGCAAAAGGCCTGGTTCAGAAACCGGGGATGGGCTTAATTTTCTTGCTCAATGCTATCGAATAAGAAATTATACTATATACTCTTGCAGCATATATAGTGTATACAGTAGATTGAGTAACTGCTGAGAAGCTGTCTAGGCTACTATAACAAAATTACTTCTTTTTGCACTAAAAATAAAGCTTGAAACGTCAATTTAACCTCTACCCACACCATTAAACGCACCTGCCGATCAAAGCCTCTGAAAAAAGTACTTTAAAATTCCCTCATTTGAGCAGTAGACTTGATGCATCAGTTCTTACTCGGTTGATTTTCTGCGTAAGGCTTTTTTTCTTGCCTTACCTGCATCGTTTCATGTTGATACTTATACGCACGACATTTTTAAAGGCTGTCCGTATTGCAGTGAGTTGAATAAAAGATTTCTATTATATTAACAAGTTGTCATCATCTTAAACAAGACATCTATAAGCACCGCTAAGAGGCAACTGCAACATCAAACACATTTAAAACGTTATTCAAGGCATTCGGAAGGAAGTTCGTGCTAGAAAATTCCTCGCTGGTCAAACAACTGGGAACAGTTCAGGGCACGCGACCACTACTTGTTCAAGCACAAGTCAGGCATAAACTTTCTTAGAACCCAGCCATATATTTTTATTAGGATAGGCAAGATTTTTCTTTTATGTTACGACCACTTTCACTGTTAATTTAAAATTGCATAGTTTGTCTTTTTGCATCACAAACCAACTTGAAGTTCTTTCCGCTCAACGAAGTCCAAGTGTAGAAACGTATATGGTCACGCAGATGAAACGGAACTCTGAGAATAAGATCTGATTAAGCAGAATTTTTGTCTTTTGAAGTGGGATGAGTGTACTTCATTTACGCACATGCCATATCAGGTTTAAGTTAAAGCAAGTTTTCAATGGTTTTGTCAGTTTGTTAGATCGTGGATTGTTTGCATTGGATTGTGTACAAGTCTGTGGTGAATTTATCCGGATTAAACGGTTGGCGAAGCATTAACAAGGAACTTTTGTTTTCTTGAACATTGAAAATGGCTTTTTACCTTGTCTTGTTATTTGATTGAAGCACAGCCTGCATTTGCACTTGTAGTCGTTTGGCAATCCTTCTGTATATCTAATCTAAGCTAATCAGCTGTGTAAACAATTCTGTGAAATTTGCACGGGGAAACGAAAAGTGAAAAAGTTTATTTTAAAAGNAATTTCAAAGTGATCCAAGCATCTGTTTTGTGTTTCAGAGTGGCGAAAATATAAGCTTGCACTTTTTCAATCTCACCAAAATTGCCTGCACGAGCTTGATAGTCTGCAATCCCTCTTCTGCCTTGCACGCTAGTAAGCTACCGACTGTGAAGACGTTGCCAACCAACCCTGTTGGTCTAAACTTTATACCGAGTAACAGGATAACACTGNTGTTTGAACTTCGATGAAGATTTATTGACTCATCTCCTTTACTATGTTTCTATGATACGCTAAATCTCTGGAGGCCCAACAGGCATTGTTTTCGATCCACGTAATTCGGTCTATAGGCAATAGGCGTTTGTTTTGTTTTCTATAGGCATTTGTTTTGCTATAGACATTTATTTTGCTAAAGGCATTTGTTTTGCTATAGGCATTTGTTTTACGGTCGATAGGTATAGGCATTTATTGGCATTCGCTTTTTTGTTTTGCATTTGCAATGCGAATGAAACTTGGTCGAAGAAGTGTTTCAAGTTGAACATCACGTTTTCATAAATGTAAAGTAAAAAGTGATAGCNAATCTTGGTTCAAAGCTGTAAATTTCTTTAAAAGATGTCCCTAAGTTGCGGAAATGTTTTTAGAAAGAAAACAATGAAAACGCCAAATAATGGCAACCGAAATAGGCATTTACTAAACGTTTTAATACGTTTCAAAGAGGATGACGAGTCGCCTCATAAAATCCACGAAATTAATTCTAACGGATAAATTAATTCTAACGGATTAGTAGTTGAGTCATTTTAAGTTGAAAACTTTCAAAACTCATTGAAAGAAAATAGATCTGAGGTGACACCACTACTCCTTCAGGCCTGTCTTTTGTATTTATATACAGTACGGTATATGCACAGCGCTAACAGCGGTTTTATGCGTGTTCTTGTATTATATTCCTGTAACTGAAAATGGCAGCCTGGTACACTCGGGCATATGCAATCGCTAAACATGGCAGGCATTGTGTTAATTAGTCAGAGCGGAAGACGTTCGTGAGCAACATAATTTTTTTCATTTTCTTTAATTGGGGGAAGACAATCGGAGGCAGGCAGAAACCTGCAGATTGTCTCTTGCCGAGAGGGTTGAGGTTAATGCTTTTGCCCACGAACGGCGGTTCTGTCAGTGGTCGTGGATCGACCACCAAACCTTTGGATTGAGAGGGCGGAAACTCTACTCTAGAGCTATCGCTGCATCCACTGAACTTTAATACATTTACATTTGAACTTCGCCCTATATGCACATCACTCATCAATAGACAGCAGTGGCGGAAAAACGTAAACCATCGAGGCTTGACATCATCATTGATTGACATTGAAAAAATTTGTGCTAATCAGATGAATATTCTCCAAGAAACGTGGTTGGCCAAACAATCCCCTGACCACTTTTCCTGTGGAACTGCTGAGGTGAATTATGAACATGCTATAATAGATGATAGACTCTACGGTCGGTCAACCATTTTATGGAGTAAAAAGCTAAAACCCAAACATGTACGAATCAAGACAATATTGCCCGACCCGAATGGAAGTATGTTTGAATTATTGAACCAGCCTCATTATCAGAAGTATGTTTGAATCAGTCTCATTAAATTTTATAAATTTGTACACGTCAGCCTGTTGCGAAACTAATTATTATGAATTCCTGATGTATCTCAGTAAGATTTCAACACTATGTAGTGAACGTCATATACCCCTTAGTGGGTGACTTCAGTGCCTGTCACAATAATATCTTTTGGCCTCTGCTGTATCGTTTCTGCTCATAACTTGGCTTGAGTCGATCAGATAAGATCACGCTTCCAGCTGATTCTTTTACTTATGTAAGTAATACCCATGGATCGTGCCGTTGACAGGATTATTATGTATCCTCAAAAGCTGCAAATTACTCTATCCAGAAAATTGAAGTACTACATCAACTCATTCTCTCTGAACGTGGACCAGGAGCTTCCTCCATCCAACCTACAAAACTGCTTCAAATCTTGACATGCGATGGCATGTCCGAACATCAGAGTAAAGGTAATTTGACAAAAGCCACCCACCAACAGATAGCGAGGTACCAAATGACTAGCATGAGATTGCTCTCACAAATATCTCCTCTCCCTGAGAAGTTCATTTAATGTAACAATCACATGTGCAATAACGAAAAACGTATCAACATATTAGACCAATTATACCGCAAATTACCGTAGTTAGGTCACTCAAAATAGCAGCGAGTGAAACTACATCTAAAAGTGCACCATCCAGGCATCACATCCCTCGGTGGAATGTTTCTGTGAAAAAGAAACATTGCGCGCCCGGAAATGCTTACTTCTGCTGGAAAGACAATAGTGAACCACAAAGTAGACCTTTGTTTGACAATATGACAGAAAGGCGTACAGATCGAAAATGTGCATTGAGAACCAGTTGTAGGGCAAATAAAATGCTCGAAGTGGATACACTTACAAGTTCCTGTAAAACTATTCTCCCAGATTAACGTTCCAGCAAAATATTAGCAAGGGGGTGGGAGAGCCACGCTCCGATCCAAGGGTGAGGCGCAACTGGGATTGAAGCTTTTGCAGCGATGTGGAAAATAACCTTAAAGCTTTATTGAATTCATCAAAAATCAGCATTACGTGCACTTTTTTAGACCAGAATATATGCAACCACGAAAATTTCAAATACATTTTAGCAATCTTATATGAGATAGACATATATTTGCATCTCTGATTCACAAACCTCCCCTAAAGCACGCTGCTGATGAAGCTGAAAATTGTACTGAGCACATCATCTATTGCTGGTCCACAGCGTGTCCGTTTTACTCAGTGATCTATACAACGTGTGTTTAACGCATGGCAAAGTTCCGCAACAATACCTGACACAAGTTCTTGCGCCTATCTGCAAAAACAAGAATGGTGATAGCAGTGATGCTGGTAAATACATACCTGTATCACTCGCAAAAACTATATCCAAACTATTTGAATTCAAGTAATTGGTTTCCATAAATGCAACCCAGTCCAATACATCAGCATTTTTTTAAACCCGAACTCGATCTCACGTAATTCTACGTACCTTCAGTCCTCAAATCTTATTCGGGAGAGATCTTTACAAAATATGACCGTAAAAATGTTCAAATAGGATCTCAAAAATTAAAAATAATTGCTTCAGATTCGACTGCATCTCCTTGTGTAGAGACAAATTTCTTGAACATAGATATGTGCAAGTCCGAATCATGGCGAAGTCATGAAAACAAAGCGTAGTAGACTGATTCCTCGAAAGATTGTAGCGTACCTTTAACTACGAATTGAAACTATTTGAACAATTCGTATTGCCCGGCATTTCACGAGTGGTTGCCACCAGTGACAACCAGTTTGACTGCAAGCCACAACATGGGACAGGCATGAGTGCATTTGTATTCAAACATATTGTATCATATTACGTAAACAAAGGCATCCCATCCCATTATTTTCAGCGTTTTTAGATGCATCTAATGCAGTGGTTCCCAACCGGTGGGTCACGGAGTTTTTGTGGGGTCGCGAACAGCAGCCTCAATAGTTTGCTGAAGTCTCGAATTTTTAAAACTTCGTATATCAACATCTTGTTACATCAGGAAAACCGAAACACGGACAGATCTTTGTGAAGTTTACATTATCTCCGTCATAATTCCTATTTGATTTCTCCTACACAGCTTAAATCAACCTGATTGTAGAATAGAGTCTTGCGCGGAGCGGGTTAACCCGCGCGGGTTGCGGGTACCCGCATTTTCGTAGCAAGTGCGGGAACCCGTACTGCTATGCATGCTGGGCGGGCGCAGGATGGGAAATTCTTTGTGCATGCAACTGAATGTGGAGCCAAAGCACATCAACTTAATCAGCTCAAAAATCGCAAAACACGTGGATGTACTAAAGTTGTTTGCCAGCATTGCGCTTAGGCCAGTAAGCCCAGAGCAGTTATTACGTTACGATGTAACTACCCATTCTTGCGAAACATTAGCGCAGGCTCTTGCCATGTGGTAGGCACTAGGCAAGTCAACATTTCACCATTTCCATTTTCTAATGCTACCGTCGTACTCGGTGAGGAATAATTCATTCTAGTAGCCCTTCTAAATGGATAAGACAGCGCTTAACGCACACCTGATCACAACTCGACTGAAACGTGGTTTTTATCACCTCAAATCTGCGGTAGATCAGATGTGTGGAAAAGGGGTGATGAGTTATTAGTAGTTTTTTTCAGAGAGTCGCGGGATTGGCACAGAAAAAGTGAGGGAGGGGCACGAGTTGGGATGGTCTGCGGGGCGGGTGCGGGTTAGAAGTGTGCGAGGCGAGAACGGGTAAGATTTCTCCAACTCCAGCGTGGCGGGTTTAAATTTTGCGAATGCGGGGAGGAAGCAGACAAAAAATTTTGACCCGGGCAGGACTCTATTGTAGAAATACGGCAGCACTAGAAAAATTAAGCGCTGGCCAGTGATGCTGAAAATATGTCAGCCTCGTAAACATTTTTCCTGTTGTGAATACTTTCCAGGTGAAATTCCAATTAAGCTCAACCGATATTTTTACCATTATATTTCCATAACCTTTTACATTCATTCTTTTGTATAAGTTATGGCTCAAGGTCATGATTCTAGCAAAAAGCAGCCTTATAGTTGATAGATGGCAGGATATTACCAGCAAGCCTAACAAGTGATAGTGATGTGCATAAAAGTT
>JGI24022J15233_10004451_pt1 | contig 14481 bp, 9 predicted proteins | sample Ectturendosymbi2_FD_15233 | JGI IMG/M metagenome (IMG submission 15233) | reverse complement strand
CTGCTGGTGTAGGACGCAGGCATCCAGTCACAATTCGCAAGGCGTCGTTGATGGTGGGGTAACTAAGGCAGGTATGAGCACTGCGGCACCAAACAAGAGTGCAGCACTCTGCAGTCGAATGGACCATGGCTATGGTGGCTGTTCGCAATGTTGTTGTTCCAGCACCCCAGCCAGAGCCAGCAAGCCGCCTCAGGAGTGCAACACGTGATGTTAGCTTCTTGCAAAGTGACTCAAGATGTCGGCGGTACGTGAGCGACCTGTCCAACGTTACTCCGTGGTATTTGGGCTCGGAGCAGAAGGGCAGGGTTTCGTTGTCGAAGTTGACTTTCAGCTCACGTTTGGCTTCCTTGTTGTTGAGATGGAAGACTGCCGACACCGTTTTCGTGGTGCTGAGCTTCAGCTTCCAAGTCTGGAGGTATTCACCTAGTGTTGCCATGTCCTTGCTCAACGCCCCTTCCACTGCCAGCCAATCTCCATCAGCATGCATGATTGCTAGGTCGTCAGCATATGCATACTTTGTGGAGACGGCGTTTGGCAGGTCAGAGGTGTAGATGTTGCACAGAAGGGACGCCAGGACAGATCCCTGTGGGACGTCGTTCTTGAGGCGTCGTAACCTGCTCCTTTGGCCATTTCCGGTGGTAAGGGTAAAGCTGCGATTGCTAACCATCAACCATCTCTATGATCATTGCTAGCCATCTCCACACCATCAGTGACTTCTCTAGACTAGTGGTTCTTAAACTTCTTATTGTTTTTACCCCATGAGCAGAACCTGATGAATTTCAATTTAGCCTTCTTAAGAATACAACAGAAGACTATTATAGGTTGCAATCTATTAATAATAACAAAACGCAAAAATCAAATCATTTACATTCAAGTGTTTATTATAAATATATAGCAGAGGAAAGGTTGATATTGTTTTTTTTGCTATCAAGCGATAAAACCTAGGAGGCAGAGTGCATCTCATCTCAAACAGCATCACGTACAATTGTCAACCAAAAGCTTGTTTCGATATTTCGTTTTTACAGACACCATTGCTGCAGAAAATTCTTCACAGCATCAAGCTGATGGAAAATGAATCAAAGAACGCATGTGTTTTTTAAAATGATGGGTGAATTCATTGTGACGACTAGCCCAAAGGTTTCCTATATTTTTCTTGCAAAGTCTATTCGAAAAACAGCATTCGCAATATAAGGACATTCTGCTGACCATTGTTTTTTCACAGCATTGTTGTGAAGTATACTTCATCTCTCACAGTAGTGAAGCCGTAATGAGGACTACCAAATAATGCTGAAAGCGCCCCCCCCCCTAACCTTACTGGCTGGGTCCGCCCCTGATATCACTGACATCACTTTCTTCGGTGGAACAAGGTCTGCTAATCTGTAAGGCCCTATGTCGTCCTTAAATTCCAGGAAAGTACTTTTCGATAGCCGCGAATATTTTGCAATAAAGTGGCTTAAATTTCCTCTGTAAAGTTGCGCTTTATGTAGTAGTATGTGTATTTACTGACGGTGTATAAGACAAAACATCTCCACGGGAAAAACAAGAAAACAGAGAACACAACACTCAACGTCTTTCCTGTGTATAATACGTAGTTTCATGTTACCGAGGCAGGGACATCGACAAACCTGAGATTATCCGGTCAAAATGCCCTAACGTATGTATCTCATAAGACCATCAGGTATATAGTAAATTTCACAAACTCACACATCCCAAAGCAAAAAGAATGCAAGGAATGAAAACACATGAAATCGAAGTGGTACATATTTAATGTTGTTGAACGCAATAACTAATCATAAAAGGGAGAGATGGATAGAAACAGCAGCAAATTAGATTTCAAACATTCAAGCCAAGAATTCCAATAGATGAATATCATTAATTTTCAATATTTTTAAGTTTTGGACAAAGGAGTTGTATGAAATTTATATTTCCTAAAAATCTTCATCCGCAATATATTGTTTTGTAGTGCTGACAATGGTTGCAGAACAGCTTTATTGGCTGTACCTCATGAAGTAACGCAATATTGTACAGTAAGTGACAATACGCGAAACTAAAGTTTAATAATCTCAAAACTCCAACAAGAACATATAATTCTGTTTCTTGGTTTCAAGTTATGGAGTGTAAATTTTCAATGAGCTCAGGAGCTGGAGTCCAAAAAAAGTGACTTCGATACCTCTGGAAAGGGGTATCTTAGATCGGCGAGTAAGTTTAAACACTAAACTAAGGAGTCCTAAAACCTTTTCGCCACCTCTTCGAGGCTTGTTAGAAGTCATTCTGTTGTGGAGGTCATGCCGAAAGTTGGGTTGTGTAGAACGTGCCTTTAGGTGAAATGCCTTTTTGACAGCCAACTAGCATAAGCAAATGTGATTCCACCATCCAGGTACGTCTCATCGACATCCAAAGGGACGATAAAGCCCGTGCTATATTTCATACACACAGTTGGTAAGATTTTTGGATCAACTGCAGTGAGCGTTTTCCAGAACTTTAGGGAAAAGTGAAGCTATTGTTACTGCTAGCGTTTTCCACGACGCATGTTTCTGAACGAGGTTTCAGCCAAGTTATGCACGTGCGCAATAAACATCACAATCATCTTGACATGAACAAGACCGGGGGAAACGCCATGCGACTTCAGCTCACCAACTTGCAACCTGCTTTGAAAAAGTTTGCAGATGAACACCGGGCGCAGTGTTCGCGTTAGTTGGAACCAGTCTTTCGCATTCGTTTTGTTTTGTGCTAACTAGATTGCCCGCTTAATTTTCATTAGCACTAACTTATTCTCAAAACAAAAAAATACTTTCAGGCAACGCTAAAATCATAGGTAGGGGAGATTTCAAGCAAAGTTCCTGTAGAGGGGCGATTGTACAAAAAAGGTTGAAGTCCACTGCTCTAGCCCAGCTATGTCTAACCCACGGCCCAGGCGAAGGTTTTGTGCGGCCCAGTTTAGGGTTTTGCTGTAGTAAATACTGACAACCTGTCCTTATTTTGATAATCTTGAATTTGAAATTTTTGATGAAGGTGGTCCTCAGTGCCACTCTATCACGTCTGTTATCATTACAGTTAGGATCGAATCCTTCAGTACATTGGCTTAAACTAAATTTACTTTGCTAAGATCAAAGTAAGTCATTCACTGTGCGGTCCTGATCAAGATATTGACATAATTTTTGGCTCAGTAACCATTTTTGTTGGACATAGCTGCTCCAGACGAAGTTGAAATATATAAGCTACATTGTGATGCTTCATTGGAAAAAAATACATGAAGATATGCGTTACCTAACGCCTCCGAAAGAGAAACTCACGCTATGACTACAAAACTAGCAGTTGTAATTTGAGTTTGTACAGAAAGCGTTAAAGGATATATTACTGAGAAGGTATTCGGTGCATGCGTCGATGTATTTTTTGCCACAGAACAGTCTAAACATGGCCTTCCACAAATCTCTGCCTGTTGAGGAAGTATGGTAAGCTCATTTGGGTTGACGAGTCACAAATAACAGCAGGTTTTGCACTGTCACCCCTTCCAAGCTGACCGGTTTGAGCTGCTCTCGTTTATCAACCGCGAAGGGAATCACGTACCAGCTGTGTCAAGTTTTTTCGATCTTGGTTCTGAAATGCCGTTTGACACCAACTGCAGAGCTTATGCGCCTGCTATTAGGCTACGTCGGGTTTATCGTTTCTGCAGACATTCATCCACAATTTATTTGCTTCAAGGTTGACTTTTGCACCGAAGGAGTTAGTTTCAGGGAACTGGTCGAAGCAAATTTGGTCAAAGAAGACATGCATGAACAAGGTAAAAAAAGTTTCTTTTCGTCGGATTAAACATGTTGTATAAGTGAAGCATTACTTGCTACTTAGTTCGCAGAACTTTTGAGTTTTTGTGGCCCATCTTCGTCACTCATGTTTGCTTTTGCAGCTTTGTCTGGTAGTCACTGGAAAACTGCTGTGTTTAGCCAATATCCGCGTCCATCAGATTTTCCTCAAATAAACTCTGACCTTCCATCACTAAAAGATATCAAAATAATGGGCTACACCATGCGGACGCATCTGCATCGCTACACTGAATGGGTTGGGTTTGATCCCGTTCATTTTAAAGCCAATTTCTGTGAGGTCAGTTCCAGCTTTAAAATTGTTTTTTTGACGTTTTGTTGTACTTCATCAGTTATATTTTGGATAAGAAACCGATAGTACTGCGATGCCGTGTTTTTGTGAAGAATCGCTCGGGGTCTTTTTAAGGCTTTTTGAGGGACAGAAACGGTCTCCCAAATTTCTCTTCACTGCGTTTGGTGAAGTCTTATTTCGAGTTGAACATGTTTCAACTTTTACGCGCACCATACGCTAACAAAAAATTAATAGGAATGTGCTGCAGGAACCACAAACAGCAGACGCTGACTGACCATTAGGCTAGCCTAAGCCTTGTTGGTGGTAGGCTAGACTAGCTGGCTAGTGAGTTTCTAAACCTATTTTGTTTTAACATATTTTTCGGCCTTTCATCTAATCTTTCAGTGCGAAATGAGAGTTTAGCTACTTTAGTGCTTCAGGGATGGAAGCTCCAGGCAAGCAATTAGCTAGTCTACATTATCCTGGTTTAAAACTTGCCCAGATGGATTTAGGAAATTCCATGGGATTTAAACTCTCGCTTTCATGTTTTATGTGGTAAAGTAGAAAAATATATTTTTTGTAATAACATTTTGGTTTTTCTAAATTATGCAATACATCCCTTCACAGCTAAGAATCAAACACTAAGATCTTAACATTTTGCCTACTAGGTAGGCATCATCCGCTCTGCGAAGTGCATGAAGTATCATATAGAATTGAATAAAATCCACAAACAGTAAAGCTGCCAGCCAAAAGAATCTAATCAGGATTCCCATTCAGTGATTTCTAATAAACCCCGATTGTACATGGAGAAAAACATTTTCTTACAAAAGCAGAAATGTTATTTCGCAAAAAGACGTATTGGTGTAATTACAGGAGTTGAAATGATGATTAAAATAGTGATTTAATTATACAGTAGCTGCTCTTCCAAAATTTTTTCTGCAGCATGAGCATTTGGATCACGTTTCTGTTGCTCAGAACTCTTCGTGACGCTGGTGACACTCCATTGATGACATCTTTTACTAATTCAAGTTTAGGTATCCATTTATAACGGTTTCCCTGAATCCTCGACAATGCTAGTTTTGCCAACATGCTTTCCTTAAAAGTTTTCTTTAGCGAGTTTATTCTTGTTTTAATGATTAGCAAGTGAAAATATGGTTTCTACTGATGCAGATGAGCCCGGCAAAATCGTAAGTATTAGTCATAAAATCAGAGTGTTCTAAAAATCTAGTTATCTAAGCCGTCTTTGATTTTACGCAGAGTACCAGAAATCAGGAATAGATTTAGTGGACAAGGAAAAATCTTTAAACTGCCGAAATAACCTCTATTTATCGTTAAAAATCTAGCTGATCTTCAGGCACAAGATGGGGAAAATGTAGCGCCGCATTTGCTATTGAACTATGATATTTTGTGAGACTTTGAGCTGCAGCTGGATTTAAAATCCCTAAGCTGGCAACTACTCCTTACTCTAACGGAAATCGTTTTTTAAATTTGCACACATAGGGCAACGTCACTTAGGTTTATAATTGCTTGCTTTGCGAACCTTGGTGATCTTGATGAGATTTCGCAGCGACATTCGACATTTTGTAAATTGTAAGTATTAGCACCCGCTGACATTTGACATTTCGTAATTAGTTCGTAACATTCCGACCTCAGTTTGGCGCCCCCAAAGTGCTGCGCCCGGGGGCAGATGTCCCCCTTGCCCCCCCCCCTGTCACGCCACTGCTACAAGATGGATATGCAGAGCAAAGGCGATTCAATCTGTCCAAGAAAATGATTATCATTCACTCATTGAAATCCTGCAAGGTCTAACAGATGAAGGAGGGCACTGTCTATGGAAAGAAATGCTTTCTTAGCAAAGAATCAGATACTAAGATCTTACAGAGTAAATATTTCGTAGGCATCATCATAATAAAATAAAAAGTAGGCATCATCAGCTCTTATGCAAATACAAGAGGAAGGAGGGTGCAGCGAAGGTTTAAAATCAGCTGACTTGTTGAAAAACCTGTTCGATTTTTGAGTTTTCTTTCGTCTTCATGTGGGCAAAGAAATCTTGAAATAGAATTTTAATAACAGGTAAGGACCGACGATGCGTAGTGTTACGTGAAATCGATTTCCTATTAAAAATTAGCAATAGATTCCTTGCGTGTTTACTATGGAGTGAAGTTTATAGGTTCAGCTTGATATTGCACGGCCTGAATCATGATTAGGGCAACCAAAAGTCAATGAAGTCAAACATTTCCTGCCTTTTTTGAAGTTTATGAAATGTCCACAAACAAAATTTCACGCTCATACCATGAGCGAATCCCAAGTTAGGTAAAAAAAACGTTAAAATTTATCATTAGTCAAACTTGCAGCATCTCTTTTTTTCTCTTCATCGATATTTTATTGAAACTACCACAACAGATATTGATATGCTTTTGTAAGTTTAGTTGCAGTTTTGTAATAATAGTGGGTTTGTTACGACTTGCGGCATAATAATGTTGTTTTGCCCACTACTGGACAATTGAATGTTGTTGCAACCTTTCCGCAGGCATTGCGCTGAATGCGTAGTTCACTACGAACGGAATGTGCGCGAAGAGCAACACCACATATATGTGGCACGAACAAGCAATAATAGAGTGATCGTGGCGTGTAAGCTCTGCCGATACTAACATGTGAACGATTGAACGTAACGACTTGCGTATGCGAAGAGTGATCATGGCATGTGAACTCTATTGTCGCTTGCTGCCACATTGTGGAGGTTTGCGCACTTGCCACTCGGGCTTTCCGATCGTAACAATATTATGTAGCCTAGGCTATGCGTGGTAAGGCAAGAAACATGTTCTTACAGTACAAGGTTTAATAAACGCTCAATCCATTATACATTAGTGTTTCAAATCTATGATGTTCTCAGGTTTGACTCTATTGCAGTTATTAATGTACTTATCAATATTATCATCCTAAAGTTAAGCAACCATTGTTTAAAGTTAGTGCATGAATATGCTTCTGACTTGACCATAACAACTAAGGCTGAATTACTTTGCAGTTGCAAAAGTAGGAAATTTATAGGCCAAAGTAAAGTCAAACTTCGTAAATTATAAAGTCAAAATTTTGAATTTTTCAGTCAAAAAAATTGGTTGCCCTAACTATAACAGAAAACCATCTACCCTGTACGCCACGTTACGTTCAACCCCGCTACTCGACCGCTAGCCTTCTACTATAACGGTTGCTTGTCCACAAGTGGGAAGGTAAAAAGTTTACATACGGATGACTTTCTTGCAAAATTTCGAATAAAATTTGGAAAATATATTGCAAACGATGAAAGACAAACTCTTTAAAGCAAGGACCATATTGCTTCCATTGTCAGAAACAAAAAAAAGTGTTTCAATATATTTTCTCGATCAACACCCAACTTTTCAAACGAGGCTACAATACGTCTTTATTACATTTTCAGCTGTTTTATAACCATCAAGTCACTTGTCAACTGAAAGAATGCAGTAGGCACAAGTACACCTGATGCAGAGATTTATTTGGTCAGTGGTCACAAACTGATTTCTGAGTATTTTCAGCTGACTTGTTCCAATCAGCGTAGGACGTTCGTGTCCAAAGGGATGCAGAACTGTCGACTGATCACCACCTGGTGGTCTGCAACTTGCATCTAGAAAAGCCGTCAAGGTCTACACGAATCAGGAGATCCTACCGAATAAAGTGACAGGCCCTGGCGGGAAAATACGTAAGAAAGACCTTCACAGATATATCGTTTGTGATGGTCCGAGAACTCCAGTAAGGCACAACGGAGGTGAAGTGTCAGAGCAGCTGTAGCTTCATCTGCTCCTCAGGTATGTGGACGGAAACGACCCGGTGAGGCGAATAATGACATAAAAGTAACTCCGCCATGGAACAAAGAGGTGAAAAACGCTAATCAAGCAAAGAAAGCAGCCTGGAAGGCATTGCTTCAGAACAAATCCAAACAAACTTTTTTTCGCATATACGGTACCCTGAGACCCGAAAGTCCACAACCCTAACGGTGAAAAGTCTAAAATGCTATCTTTGGAGAATTTTGGACATAACCTGGATTCGAATAACAGGAAAGTCAACAAAGTGTTCTGGCAAACCATCCGGCGTCTTCGTGGCAAAAGATCTGATGCTACTAGATTCGTCAAAGGCCAATATAATGTCTTACTAAGCAATTAGAAGGACGTCCTTGGCAGATGGACAGGGTATTTCAAAGATCTTTAATGCCAAGTCACTCTCACACCACCGAGAACACATTCGAGGTACGTTTACGGGAGGAAAATATCATCGCTGCAGCCGAAGTCTTGCTAGCTGTAACAACAGTGAATGCTGCAGGCTGCGATGAAATCCGAGTGGCTCCGTGTTGCTATTTTAGTATCAAACCGGCGTCAATTTGTCGCCAAGAAGTTCCTTAATGCGGTTTGATGCAGGTGCAGTCATGTGACAGCCGGTGAGTCGAAGCCTTGAAATGTTCGCAGGCACAAACTTGCAAATCCGGTTTACGGATTTGCATCACTGTTCAGACCAAAGTTCGTGATACGTGCAATCGTGCATGCGAGACTGGAAAACGAGGTAACGGCATTATTTCGGTCACGACACAACCAGTGGTGTTGCACCATAAACCTACAGCGGGTAACGCTCTATCAAAAAAATATATGCCATGCTACAGCCGAGATAATAGATAATTTTTCTGTACAAAATTTTACAAAATATACGAAAAAAGCGTCATACTTTCGATGCCCATTGTTCCTCTTTAAAAATAAAAAAGTAAAAGTTTACCTGCCTGCCTTCCGCCAAATACACCGTTGATTCCTACTGCAGCGTTCAAAAGGCCATGGCCTTCACATTAAAATCATCAAAACGATTTTGGGTTATGCTAAAGTAAACCCTAGAGAAGTTGTTCCCCACCAGGAAGCCGTGAACTGTTTTTTAGTAGACGTATAATTTTTTGATCAGTCATTAAACCTCAGCGAAAAGGCTGTGGGTGCCGCAAAATATTTATTTCTGCTGTAAGGTCCCATCAGCCTAAAAATGTTGAGAACCACTGCTCTAGGCAAGCAACAAATGCTTAAACAGCGTGGTCGTTTCAAATTGGTAAATTTTTTATTTCTTGCAGCGCTAGAAACTAAACCGCAGTAGTACTGAAAGCCAACAGTTTTCCTTCATGTAAGTATTTTCCAAAACTTACGTCAAAAATGCCCGCACACAACTCGCATGCGAGGAAATAAAAGGTTCCGTAGCGATGCCGAGGTCAAACACATGATTCACCCTTGCGTTTCAAGACAATGGCACAGATAGCAGTATAGTGGACACATTAGTGCTTTATTGTTTTGTGCATTCTTACTGCGTAATTCCCACTAATATTCCATTGGTGATTCAACGCGATGTACTTGTTTGCGAACAGTTCGACCGTCGGCACCATAGCCTGCAAACCTACATAACCGCAGTCGGTCGTTGTTTCCTGTGGAGCATTCGAACGCCCAACGCTTTTGTTCGTCGTCATTCTAATTCCGACTCTACACCGAACCGTTACGTCACATGTTTCTGACTTCACGCTCAAGTGTATCGGCGTTTTTTGTTGTATATCTGAGTATAATCGAAAGAAGCAGTCAACTCAGAGTACTACTGGAGAGTTATTAGCGGACAAAGTGGTGAGAGCCTTTTAAATTGCCTTGCTTCGGCTTGGCAACTTCAAGACGTCAGGTTGCTTAGTTGGGAGACCGACCTGTGCCCCTGCAACAACTAGGTTGACCCTCAACCAGTAGGGATACAATAACCTGCAACCCCAGGCCCTACAGCAGCAAACTGCTATTTTTCATTTGTCAAAAGCCCTTAGTTTTTGCCACATGATGTGGTGAAAGTTGGGTTAGTTGTTCAGTTACAGCATTTTTTAATTTAGGTTCTGCATCCGTTTGCTGCGTCAATATAAACTTTTCAATATGCGGTTTGTTGTTTGTTTTTTAAACGTTTTTTATGCTTTTATTTGGAAAGGTCCATGCTCGAGAACTCTATCTCCGTGAGTCGGATCCTCTTGAAATATACAACGTTGCAAACCTAGCGATGTATCGTAGTCTGGTTACTGATCTGAGAAAAAAGCTCATCGCCGGTTGGAAGGACGCTTTACCAAAGTAGCGTTTGGAACTTTTACAGATCAATTTAAAAGAGATGTGTTGTTCATGTAGTAGAGAAATTGACGATAATCTTGTGTTTTAGCCAAGTGCATTGATTCTGTTTTGTTATTACTACTCAAGCAGTTCTTTCTTGAGGTATGGTTAGCATCGTTGTTGTGGTCAGTACAAACTGGTCCTATATTTTTGCATTAGAGTATTGTGTAATGCACTGGGGTTTTTAATAGCGAACGTTGCAGAACGTGTCTACCCAGCACCATGCAAATTTCCGTTCCCATGCGTGAGCTATCACATTACACAATGAATGTGCATCCTTCAAATTAATTAAATTCAAATGTGTGGAATCAGATAATTTGTAGTGATGTTAATAGCTTGCACGCGTGGTTAATCAAAAACTTGCTCATATTTGTGCTTTCTTCCTGCTTCAGACGCTCTACTTCAATTGCGGACCGGTTCACCCATCCCCGGAGTTTTTTAAAGTTTCACCTTATTGACTGTTCCGACAATTGAACAGACCGCAACTTTTTTATCTAAATACCGAGATGGTCGTAAAGCGTATAGTGTATTTTGGTGGTGGTAATACAGCGAGTTTCTACTGTAGTTTGAGAGACCGTTGGAAAATTTTGAAAGAACGTGTAAGTATCTGAAAAAGCCTTAAAAATACTGCCTATTTCCACTCTGAAACTATGTGCTATATTGTGGTTCATCCACATCTTTCGTATGGGCTGGCGTCCTGGAGTAATACCTATGAAATATCACTATAATAGATCGCAATCCTACAGAATAAAATCGTTCGACTGATCACCTACAGCAGTGATTCTTAACCTGGGGTAAATTCATGGGCGCAATTAGATGGGGGACACGGGGCACGCGTCCCCCCACTTCTTCAGACAGTGGGAATATAATATGCCATGTCCCCTCACATTTTTCTCTTTAGGTTTGGTAATGTATTGGTTTCGCACCAAGCTGCCCCCCCCACATTTTACAACAAAATTGCGCCCATGGGTAAATTTACTGAACCATAAATTGCAGCAAATGTACATTTTAAAAAATCATTCTAAACTGTAAATTTGTTAATTTTGCATTTTTAATAAATGACCACCATTGAGTGCATTGGGGGTCAATCTGGAAATCTTGTTTGATGTAAGGATAAGATATGCACAAAAGGTTAAGAACCACTGACCACCTACAGTTACCAGCGGACGCCAGCATCAGGTTTGTACATTTGCCCAAAAATTTTGACAACCTATTTAAATATTTGTGAACATCACGTAGGTTTGACATTAGAAACCGCTCCAATCACAATTTCTTTAAACCATCAGTAAATACAAATATTGGAAAGAAAGCATATCAGTAAAGAGAAAGAGAAGGAAAAGCATGGTTGTCTCTTAAAGTGGATCTCAAGCTCCTGGATCCCATTAGCTTTCGAACGCGGGTCAAGAAACACCTTGATTTGATGAACAAATTTGATTCGCATTACCTTGACATATGCTCTGTACTTTATATATGTTCCGTGGGTTTGGATGACGGTCAGTTGATTTGATGACGTCCGGGTCCTTTCGTTGGCCTCGTCAATAAACATGAATTGTCTGTCTGCCTGTCTTCCTCTATGAAAACGTGATTGGTGATGCTTTCACCTTTTTACCTCGCGTTGTATCAGATGATCAGTAGCAGTATTTGCTTCCAGTGAATCGATGTCAGTTATGCGTACGTGCTGCGTTTTAATTTTCGGGACCTTCAGCAAAGATTTTTGTTTCACAGCCATTAATTCACCTGTCAAGGCAATTGAAAGCTTGTAATAAATTCTTTGTTAGCCTGTCGCAATTGTCAACAACGAAAAATGTCGTTTTTCTTCAATTAGAAAAGTTCGGAGCCCTATGTTTTCCTGGGCTGTTATTGACTGTAAGCGTCTCCTCTGCTGTACACTATATTTTCATCTATATTTTTGTGCGCACTGTATTTTGAAAAGTTTTTGGAGTGCTTTGTTTTTCATTAAAATCGAAATCTTTGTGTTCTTGTCTCAAATGCTGTTTGAATATCGGGAAAATGGACGAGTCAAAAGATTGTCAGACAAGAGATTTAAAGCGTCCACTGCGCTTAAGAAATCGAAACAGTGCTGTGAAGATCACTACGGGTTTAAATGATAATTCCGGATGGCCAAAGAGGATAATATGGATTAAAGTTCTATAAGCGGTAGTAGAGTATTGTGGCTGATTATAAATTTTTAGTTGAGCAAGATATTTTTAGTGTTAGAAGTAGGCTAAGTTGCGATCGTGCAAGGACGAATTGCACCGCAGGAGGTGTTTGAGCGTTTCCGTAGACCCACAGCTACACTGACGAAAAGAGTTTATAAGGACTTTGACCAAGGCGAAACATACAGCGCAATGAGGTGACGGATAGATTTGACAAGAATTGCGTTTCTTCCCATGGCAAAGAGGGTGATGCGGTTTTTAAGCTACAAAACTAGAATATAATTCGATGTATTGTGGTAGGGAGTTCCAGAGTATGGTACCTTTGCAAAAAAGTGAATCATGCACTAGCGAACGTTTGCAGAGGGGAAGCTGAAAATTTTTGGCATGACGGAATGAGTAGGCTGAGATTTCTCCTGCGGTCAGTGGTAAAAACGAGTGGAGGACAGGAGAGGTAAGACTACTTTTTTTATGAAAGAACAAGAACGTATGGAGTTCTCTCCTATTAGATAACGGCATGAAGCTGAGATCAGAAAGGACAGCGGCGTTACGTGATGTACGAAAACAACATAGTATTAATTTGGCAGCCTTTGGTTTGTATGTATGTGCTCAAGGAGTATATGCTATCCGAAGTTGAGCAGTTGGAGAAAATCATATATCCTTTGTTGCAACCTCTCCGGTGGCGTTGCGTTGATTATGTGATTCACCACGAACGGGATGTGCGTGAAGAATAAAACCATTATATACGTAGCACGAGCAAGCAATAGTAAGGGAGATTGCGAGCATGATCTCTATTGTTGCTTGCTGCCACAGTGCGAAGCTTTGTGCACATGAGTAAAGGGGAACTGTATTTCTTAGGACTGTTCTTTAACGTTTGAGTGCTTTTTCAAATAGCTCACGTGAGAGTCAGGTTTTGCACCGTCATTGCTAAAGACCGCGACGCTCGAGTAACTTTGAATGCTAGTCGTGGTTCTTTCACGTTTGAGCGCTTTTGAAATAGCTCGCGTGAGAGTCAGGCTCCCAATCATTGTCATTTTTTTCATTATCAAAGACTGTCCGCTGCGTGCACTGACGTTAATTAAACTTCTTGTCTGTCCGAAGGTAGCTTCCAATGTTAGAAGTAGCACAGCAAAAGTGGTCTTGCTTGCTTTTGATAGTGAAGGTTCTTGCAAAAAAAAACATAATTGAATTTTGGAAAGATTGTTGCAAAAAAAACACTTTTGTAGGCTTGCGAAATGAATTTTCGAAAAGTGGTGCGCCTCTAAAGAATAGTGAATATTTTTGAGAAAGTGTCAAGAGCTTTGGAGTTGTTTGCTTAATTTCACAAACTTTCCTAGTCGTTTGATTGTTTGCAGGTTTTCAATATTCATCATATTGAAGACATGATTAAATCTAGAAATTGTTAATCAATAGGTTTAACCTCTTTTTTGCAATTGTGTTTTTTTGATGTTTTTAGAAATTGCCAATCAATGGGTTTGAGATTGTTTTTGCATTGGTGGACAAAGCGATCTTGTTGACACTCTTGGTGAACAGTTCGTGATGCGTTTCACGCTTCAGTGACTCTCCCAACCTTTGCGTGCAAAGCCAAGTTTTGCCTCGATGCGCGGTTTTTCATTGTCAAAAGGCGTGACGGTTGGGCGCACAACAGCCTCAGAGTTTTGTGCAGTTGGTATCAGTCTGTAGAAGCTGCTAGGAACAGGCTTTTAAGTTTGTGTGATAAGGTTTGCATGTTTCTAACTTATCGATTGAAAGATTGTGCTCAGTTTTGGCATAGGCTAAGATTTGTGTTTGAAAGATTGTGCTCAGTTTCGGTATAGGCTGCTTGTGTCTTAATATTAAAAAGTGTAAAACTGACAGTGACAAGGACTAGATGGCCTTGTCGCGGTACTATTCAGAGAACCACGGCACTATAAACAAGCCACCTCTGAACGAAGCATACACCATTACTTTTGTCGAACAACCAAGTTGTCATTCTCCGGATATCTGTGAAAATAAATGGTATCACCTAATTGACGTGCAAATCAACATTCAGAACATGATCCTCCCCCATGTGAAATAGTTATTACGATGCTTTGTGTTGT
>JGI24022J15233_10004448_pt1 | contig 14484 bp, 5 predicted proteins | sample Ectturendosymbi2_FD_15233 | JGI IMG/M metagenome (IMG submission 15233) | reverse complement strand
CTATATTTTCTAAAAATTTCGGGGGGCCATGGCCCCTCTGGCCCCCCCTGGCTACGGACTGGGTGTGATTGTATACATGAACTGAAATTAAAACGAATGCATTTTGCAGCATTCATAATTTTGTCTGAAATGATACATTTGAAACGAGCTGCCAATCTCTGTCACTACGATTTCTCTAGATATCATCTAGTACAGTTCAGTCATGCACTAATTGTCGCAGTTTTATCCCTTAGCCAATGTTTTTGTTTGGTTTTAATAATTTTTTTATGATTTACTTTACATGCTTAACGGTTCAGTCTTCACAGATTCCAAATTCACGCATTCAGCTGATAAGCAAACTTTAAAGATTTTTTTACTAACTGCAAATAACAAACAGTTGCATTTCACTGATTCGACGCCACTACGATTTTCTGAAAATAGTTGACACTATATTTGAAATGATGGGTTTAGAGTCGACCACAAGAGTCCGGAAAAATATCCTTCGATTCTTCCTAACTTTTGAAAGTCTGGGCTTTGTACGAACAACCTGAATCGTTTCAAAGCTAAAATACGATTGTGTAGCTGTTTCTAAACAGCTTCGGCAAACAATCTGCTAGCTCATAATGAGTGGCGGGGCTGGTTCCAGAATCTGCAACGGCTTGTACATAGCAAATCTTAAAGTGGGTTAAACCTTTTATACTGTCAGTGTTTGGGTGATAATCTTCCTCTACTGCAGTGGTTTTCAACCATTTTTATACACCGCCCCATTTTGCAACCCAATTTAACCTTACGGCCCCCTTCCGAAAAGGGGAGGTTTAACTAACTTTTGAAGAAAAAATTTCTAGTCAGGCATATGTAATGCAGTTGTGTTTGCACAATAGAAAATCACAATGACTAAAAAATAACGTACGATATCACTACGTTGCGCATAGGCTCATCTATTCAAGTCATGCACATGGCAGCATCAGTGAGAGAGACCCGTGCCGTGTACAAATCACTACACAGCACAACTCATTGAAAACTAGAACTTCCAAGTTAGTTACCGCAGTCAGATATCTAATTTACAAACAGCCCATCCTTACGTCACAATGTTATTCGTGCGTTGACAAACGCAACAGTGCTGTAACGGTCGCAGTCACACTTAAAACTTTGTAAAGGTCATAATCACACTTAAACCAATTTTGAAAAAAAAGTAGGCTACCATTTTTGACACGTGATCTTAGTATTTTAGCTACGACAAAAAGTGGTTCAATATACGTAAAATAAAATATAGAAAAAATTATGAATGTTTTTATCAGAAGCTACCGCGACCCCAGAAAAAAAGGCAAACGACCCCCAGTGATGGGGTCACGACCCCAGATTGAAAACCACTGCTCTGCTGACATTCAGACATTGTGCTGACTGCCTTCGGAAAACGTTGCCTGTTTCGCCACTGTCCACGGTTAACTACATACGATCAATGGTACGGTCCAAATTCATTTGATCATTCTGCCGGGTGTACAATCAGAATAACAATTGGTTGCTGACTAACAACGGGCCAAGAAGTAAAGCTACCCTAGCAATATAGAAGTCTGTTGACAGTGGTTTCAACGCAGGTGATGTGGTCGGGCGGGAAAACGAAGTAGCGTTGACCCACTGTTTTCTGACTGGAATGGGTAAGGGCGTTCTTTTGTTTAACTCGATGTGATACCGAAGTTATGGGGCCTCTTATTATTTTACAGTAAATTTTCAACAGAAAAAACTTCGATGAATCACCTGAATAATTCAACTGTGGACCAGGAAAAGATTTGGCATTGGAATTTTCTCAATGGAAAAGCCAATTAAGAGAACAGAAAAGGTTTATCTTTGTTTTTCACACGTCAGCGGGATTTCATCCGCTAAGACTGCTCCCATTTTCGTGTGATATGCTCTTAAAAGCTAGAAGAGATACAATATAACTCCACAATCGGCGGCACTACTGGAATGGGGTGTCACTTGAAGGGATCCCCATGGTCGTTTGCATCAAATTTTCTCGTGGATCCGCCACTGCCAAGGCGCCATACGTGTTTGTGCTCTGGCTGCAAACGGAAACCGTGAGGTGATTGTAACACCCGATCAAAAGACGTCAGACCAGCATGTCATCGATGAAGGGCGCTCGCAACAGTCGTTCAACGTCAAAAAAACTGCGCTGCGTTAAAAACTAGTCTGTGACGATTCAACAGAAAGCCAAGATGTATTTCTTATGAAATGTCTTGGTCACCTGAAAAGTGTTAAGTGTTTCCGATTGTTGAGGAAATTCCAAGTCCTCAACCGTAAACACCAACAGCGAGTGTCCAGCTTTGCAATGTAGACCTACACTGCAGGGGTCTCAAACGCGCGACCTGCGCGGAAATTATGTGCCGCCCGCGCAATGCTGAGACGAGGCTCCTTGCCTAAAGCATGTCCTTTGACTGGACCACTTGCACAGGATGTGTGACCACCCGAATCGCAAGACATTTGTCATGTACACCACAGGTGGTAGTTTCCGACAAACACAATGAGATTAACTTGGCAGGTGTATCGAGTGCTTTGCACAGACCTGAAGTGTCTGCCTGTCCTTGAGCATGATGAGACTACTGTAGATCAACGTTCCTCAAAGCAATTGGCCTTTTTAGTACCAATTCGGTCTTACTGTGCCATTTGAAACAGACCCCAATACAAGTCCTTTGAAGATAGACTCTTTCCCATTAACTCACGTTATTAACGAAAGGTGTATTAACGCAAATTTATGCCTACGCATAAAAATTCAAATGTATAGCATGGTAAGAAGTAACGATCTCACATCTTTGAAATTTGCTACTGAATATTTATAGTATTACCTTCTGCAGCTTTCGACTCCTAGACGATATCATTTGTCAGCCATGCATATACGTGCAGTGTTCACACAAACACTGAAACAGGTCTCGCTAATGTGGTTTGCTGTTTTTATCTTCGAAAATAAAATGAACTAGCGAGCGCTTTACCCAAATCAAAAGAGTTTGGAGAGAGTTTTTTAAATAGGTAGTTTTCTTCAATGTCAAAATCAAGCTGTTTGTCCGCAACGACTTGCATATCAAATATAGTTTTGTTTTCACAAGCAGAGCTTACGTTTTCATTGCGGTTAAAATGTTTTATTACTTGGGCTACGTTAAATGACTTCCAAAGTCTCATGCAACGTAAGCGAAATGTACCGGAGAGCATGGAAACTGCATTTGCAACATACTGCTGTTACATCTGGTTTCAAGCTGTTTGATGACGAAAAAATGCTTTCCGTAACCTTACTGCCACTTTGGTACATTTGGTCAAATCTTCCGACTAATGAGCAGCACATCCGGACATGGATATACATAGAGCATTTTCAGCGTCCTGCCTTTACTTACACACAGACGTGAACAATTGCTGCGGATATGCGGAAATAGTTGCTTAGTCACCTTCCATTCACGGTTTGATTTCATTAGCTGCTCGATTGGTAATTGATCGACAGCTTGTGTACGAGACGTCTAGTACATGAAATTAGATTATGATTTCAGCTCTGTCTCGACAATACGTTTTTACGCTTTGTCTTTGTTTTTCGCTTCTTATTTTACAATGCGCCATCTACACATTAGCTTGCAGTAAATGTGCAAGTCCGAATCATCCCAACGTCATGGAACCAGAGACCAGTCGGCTGATTCCTCGAAAGCTTGCAGCAAAACTACAGCTTTTAATAATTTGTCGGGAGACGCCAACTGAGAAACGCATAAGGTCGTGCGACTGACTGAAAATAATTTTCTTCTGAAGCAAGCTTTGCGTTCAGACAGCGCGATGCTCACACCCCATTCGCAGGGCTTTGCACGATGATGCATGCACCTGTATTACTTTTCATATTTAACCAAAATACAGTACATTATTTTGTTTTTGGATTTTCCGAAAATTTGGTTTGAAACTGGAAAATTTGGTTTGAAATCGGATTGATTGTTGGCGCAGTTTGTCGAGAAAAGACATGTGTGCGAAATGCTTACGTCACGTATTGTACCTCACTTATTCGATTGCAAGCCGCATGAAATGCTGTCAAGAATTACTGTAAGTCGCCCTTGATTGTAAGGCCCACTTGCACACAGGTCTAGATCCAACCTTGTGATACCACCCTCACAATGCCGTCTGTGATGTATGAACCAGTGATCCCTACTGGAGCGTAGTGTAATTGGTAGGATACAATCTCCTGCTATTATCATAATTCGCCCTATAGCGGAGTAAATGCTCACACTTTTTTTGTTTCATTATACGAGTATGTTGGCCTTGCGCACGTACAGACACAATCGATGTATATCTCACTTGGATGGGTTGACCTATTTTGCCACAGAGGCCAAGAGAAGGCGAAAGAGAGTTTGGTCGGTAAAGAGTACAAAGGGAAGGCAGAGCGTCCGACAAAACTTCGGTAAAAAAATTTAACCCGACATTGATTGTATGTCGCATGAAATGATGAAAAAAACATGTAAGCGGCGGCTTATAATCGAGTAAATACGGTTGCCTTCTGGTCACCCAAAAATGCAGCAGTTTGGTTACTGACGACGTACCTCGCAAAAAAATTTAAAAACGGACGTGCTTCTCGGAGTGCAACGAAATGTCACCGCAGTAGTTCGAGTCAAATAGCAGATATGTGTGCGCTTCATTTCCGCTTTTCAGCTGCAGTAAACATTTGCATTTCTGCTCTTTTTCACTTGCGTAGCTCTTGTTTATGTCAGTGTTCCAAATGTCATTGTGGTTATCGATGACCGACATGTTGCTTTTCTCGGCCTGAACATACGTTGCTTTGTGTCTGAGAATCAAGATTGTTTGTAGAACACGTTACCTCTGCGGCAAGTTGTTTGTCATTTACGACTTTTGTCTCCTGTTTTTGTTTTCAAACCGACGGTATGCACACTACTGTGTATTTGTACGGAAAGCTGTTAAAACTGAATTTGTGCAGCACGTGCTCACGGACTGAAGGCCTAATTCAGCTTTTAGGTACTTGTTACGTTATTTAAAATTACCTGTCATACTTGATTTACGATAAAGCATTTCACTGAATTTAAGAATTCACGATGCGCCCTGGCTGGTGGATTAATTTAGGTTCAATAGTCGACGCTGCAGAATAAGTCGGAAATTCTGACACATAAAAGTGGTTTAAATCGAAAACATGTCCGATACAAAATGATCTCGCATGTTCGTGTGAACGCAGTTGAAAATATAGCCAAAAATTAGAAAAGGTGAATTATTTCCCCTCCATGTCAATGATATAGCAAAAATATGAGTTTTGTCGACAAAAAGATGATTTTTTGTGCCTGTCGTAACTTGTGCAGTGTATACCAAATAGGTATTTGTCTAGAGAAAGTGGTAAGTTTAATTAAAAAGATATCTAAATCTGTGATAAGTTTTGGCCACACACAGTTTCCAATGATTAAAGAACGACCAAGCAACCTTCCGCAACGAACTGAACACGTTCTGTTGCAGAAGTGGTCATTGAAACGTTATAATCAAACTATTTCCGAATAGAGCAAAACTTGCTCTACTGAACGTATTTGCTCAACGGGCAGCAGTGCTGCCGCCATTTGCTTCTGCAGAGATAAAAGATCGAAAATCAGGATTGGCGTTGGTGTGTTATTCTCACTGTTTAAAATTTTGTCAATGTAACTTAATGCAAACATACTTTGGAAGGTTTACAAGTCCGAAACTTTAACACGAAAAGCTTTGCTGGCCAGCCGATGTAAATTGAAATGTCCCACTTTAAGATTTTGTACAACTGCCGTACACCGCCAGGAAGATGATTGTATTATAAGCAGAAGCCTAAACATCAAGAAAAAAACAGGGCGCATCACCAACAATTGAAATTTTTTATTTCAATTTATGGCGTTTTCAAGTTTTAAGAGGGAACGTAGTACATTAGTAAATAAGGTTAAAATAAGCGTAAATGAAAAACTCAATACATTTTTATTTCTTTGGATTTTTGGCATTAGCAAGTCCAATTAAAATGTTACAGTGAAAAATTGCAAAGAAGATCAAACTTTTCTGCAAAACCTTGCAGTACGAGTTGTTCGTTCCGAAATTGACAAATTTGTGGATGGCATTCGCATCGGCCACAGGCAGTAGTGGCACGCGTAAAATCTACTTTAAATTTTTTTTTTTAAGATAAAAAATTATGTTTCATGTTAAGTATTTTTTCTTAAGAGAGAGCAAAACCATTTTTAATGATATGCTATACAGTTATTCTTACACACATCTAATGGAAAAATGAGCGACGAACTCCGCAACTTCTGACAACATATTTGATCTAGCCCGAAACAGTTTGCAGAGATTGATTATACTGCAAAATTCTTCATGAAGGCAAACATTTCGTTGTGTGCCAGCCATTTTCTTTAGCTACTTGTGTGATTTATGATAGCTGTTCTGTACAGAAGATCTCCATTACGATACAAGCAACGAACTGACCTTGTTCAATCATGATGTGATGCGCTTTGGAGCACACACTCAGTGTGTGATCAGCGGAAAACTCACACTCAGTGGAAACTCAGTGGAATCGTTTGCATCTGCTTTCCATTAGCGCATTCCTATTTTTACAGATTTCATTTTCGTGAGAGGTGTTGGACCTCATAATCGAATCAATGTTTGCTGACGCCGTGGCTAGCCGTTTCCGCGAAGGCAGATCTGAAGTGGTCAGAGAGCGTCTGGGCAAATGAAGCGTTAAAGCTCGAAGGTGTAAATTTTATTTTTGTTGTCGTATCCAAGTGAACCAAGTTTGAGACCGAAGACGTGCAGCACGTACTGCAAGAAAACTGATAGAAGCCTTGCAAGGTTCATGACAATTTTGAAGAAGGCTATGGTAAGATTGCATTTTTGGCCTAGATTAACGACATATGTAGAGGCATTGTGATCAAGTCCACCAAGCAACTTTTCAAATTCGTCTTTGTAACAATTTTCAGCAGCATAGTCATTATCAACGTGAAGCGTTTTCTTTCTACAGCACTTGGTGCGATGTGTGGATGAAAGGTGTCCATCGGTAGGTTATTTACCCAAGCAGTGTCAACTCTCGCCGTGCCCAAGCAGAAAAATCNAAAAAAATTTTTTTAAAACGAATGGATGTAGTTTATTATCAAAGTGAAATCGATAATTTCAATGTTTAAAAATAAGGGCTTAAGTAAATTATGCTTTCGGCAAAATTAAACTCAAATGAAGGTGTCAAATGTTTTTTTAAAGTTCAAAAGATTAAAATGTATGGAAAACGCTTTTAGTTTTGGTGGAAACTCCGAGTAACAGCCGTTTTTAATTTCAGGAACTTTTTTCTGTAATAACAACACAAATTGCAGGCAAGGTATTTTCTCAGGTCTATCCACTTAGTTTATTCCAAGAAACTATATTTCAGAGACAAGATGCACTGCGATTGTTGACCTTTCTCCGGTTGCTTTCTTTCCATATGGCTCTCTACTAACTCATTCAAAATTTGTTTGCAGTGACATGATATTGATTGTTGGATTGTCAGAAAGGAGACCAGGTTTCTTGTCTTTTTGTCCTGCTTTTTCGGAGGTAACATTTTTGACACAATTCAAGGCCATTGGTAATACTGTTGAATGGAGATATGTAGGACTTTTACAGAGGATTCCAATCGCAAAATGCCAAAAGTCCTGTATAACGAAAGCCGTGATATCGGACGAAAAAAGCTTGTAAATAAAGCCACTTTTACCTTATCGCCATCTAAACTCACAACCGTATCATGCCACAGGACTGGGTCTAAAACCCCATTCCTTCGCCCAACAAGGGGATTTGCTGCAGAACCTCAGGCCACAACTGCTATCACTGTATAAAGAATTGTAACAGCCAGGTGCTACCGATTCGCGCAATCCTCCACTGCGCACAGGATCACGAGATTTGCTCGGCGGTGAACTTTTGGTTTTAAGCTGCACTTTGGGTTTCTGTTGTTCTCATAAACGGTTTTTACCGTGAATTGCTTTTTATGCAAGGTGTTTAATATGCTGTACATGTCTTTGATTATTATTATGCGACCTACCCACTGCGCACACTTTTCCGTAAGCGACACGGCAGGCCTGTAGCTATGCACAAAGCATAGTCTATAAAGCTGTTGGGAAACTGGTCTCGCCAATAATGGCTTCTAACATTCTTTATATTTCACGCGTATTTTAGGGAAGCAGCATCACTTTTAATTTTCTTTGGCATTTTATCTTGCGATCCACTCGTTTTGGAACGACTTGAATTTGCGAAAACCGAGAATGTTATTTGCCCGTCGAAGATCACTGCCAGCGCAGTGAGAAAAACGGTGATTTTAAAACCAGGCAACTCGCTCAGATGGCCAGCAGTCGGCTNCACACATCAGTAAGAGAACTTAGTTCCGCNGCGCGTAACGAAAAAGTAACTGCGACAAGCCGTACACGCAGCGCACAACTGCCGCAAATGGGACTATCGATCGAACGGTAGAAATTTACAAGAAGCCCTGAACAGTTTGCTTATTTTATCTACTTAATTATCCTAAAGTCGCTTAGTCAACTTTTTCACGAGCACTTGGAAAAGTGGTGCGGCGTGAGAGGAGCAGTTTGAGACATCTAGCAAAATCAGTAGTCATCGCCCGGCCTAACTAGCTTGATATACAATTACACGCTTCTGGTGCCTTCAAGAGCTGCGGTTAGCGTCAGGTAATGAGGTCCTTCAGCTGTGCGATTGTGAAGTACTTGAATGTTCGAGAAACCAATTTCCTGTAGTGGTTCTGAAGCAGGCTCAGCCAGCTAAGCGGCTAATCCGCAACATTGCAAAAAGACCGCGAGTTTCTTACTGCCTTTCTGTACGCTCCTTTGGACTTTCTAATTTAATTGCTCGTTCGTAGGTCAAGTAATCGTGGGTGATAATGTCAAAAATTAAAACTTATGTTCAGTTTTAAGATGATATATGGTCATGCCACGAATGTAATTCGTTAGCATTGCTTAAATAAACTAGCCACTCAGCTGACCTTTGAAAACTTATTGAGCGAGGATTGCAAGCTCCTCATGTCGTATGCTTGGCATTCTGAACACTTGAAAAAGCGTTGATTGAATCATAATTTTGCACATAGTTAAGTCTAAATATTCTGATGATGGTGTATAGCTTGCGTGTAATTTTTGCCTTGACCAAAAGTGGCCTTTACAAAAACAGCAATTTAGGTAGAATGTTTCATGTTTGTGTTATAGTATACCTATCAACAGCGTGCTATTACAGTTGCGGGCGTGCGTCTGCCGGAAGTAACATTTTTGCGAAGATATGAAGGTATTTCGAAGACGTCCAAGATCGAAAGATGAACGAAAAAGAATAAAATAACAGTGAGCTCATTATGAACAATCATAAACCAGTTGCAGTGACATTGAATCATTGAGTTACCGCAAGGCAGGAATATCATGAAGTGAAAAAACTGCTTTGCGTGAGAAATACAAGTGGTTAAGAAGGTAAAATTTAATAACAAACATGACCTTTCAACAATCAAAAAAAGTACAGCAACCGTGACAGTGTAATGATGATGTGGGTAGCGGGAACATAATATATAAACCAAAAAAACAACAGTAAACTAGTACAGTCCGTAAGAAAGAACTATAGACACCTGAAGGAGTGGCAGACATTTGGTCCTGTCCATGAGCGCAATTTTGTTGTAAAAGGTGAGGGGGACAGCTTGGTGTGAAACCAATATATTACGAAACCTAAAGATTAAAATGTGGGGGCATGGCATATTATATCCCCACCGTCTGAAAAAGTGGGGGGACGCGTCCCCCGTGTCCCCACCTAATTGCCCCCATGGTCCTGTCAATACCGGTGTCAAGCGAAGTTTCTGACCTATTATTCTTTGTCAGTTATTTTGCTTCTCTGAGTAAAGGAATAAAGTTTGGCGATTATGTTTTTGATGTGCGTTGTGTAAATTAAAACTTATTCGTTACATGCCAAATACCCAGAACAAGCTGCAGTACGGGAATATCTGTAACCACTGAAAAATATTGGACTTATTCTTAGACCTCAATTATTTTTATTTTTCTAACCCTAATATAAATCCTAATCCGACACACTTACCTAAACGTCAAACCCTAAGACCTAATCATCAGTTTTCTCAGCGTATTTGATATGTAGAATATTATTCTGTGCATGCGCACATGGCGTGAAGTCAGAAATTTAGCAAGTTAGAAATTTCGCTTGACACCGGGCCTAGCAGATAGTTGATCAAGCGTTGTCACTCAGTGTACGGTTGTTGCACGTGAGAGTACTGTTTGTACGAGAGTTGTTGCAAGTAATTGGCATCGAGTTTTTCGATACGACTCTTTGCAACATATACAGGAGCGAGTGCGCAATAGTGGTGTTTGAAAAAAGGCACGTGTGGTTTCATGCAGCGTTCTGATAAAATCTTCAGGTAAACCTTTCAACTTACCCATAATTCCGTTGCCGTTCAAAGTTGTGAGTGACAAGATGAATTTGGTTGCCAAAGTTGTCTTCAGAAGCTTCGGGCATGTCTGTGTGTTCCAACCTCCGGAATCGCTCATGGATACTGATCGTTAGTAGAGACTTGCTTTAGATCCAGGCGTTTTTAAAGTCAATTTACTGTTTCTTCTTCGATTGATTATTATTGTCGACTTCAGGTTTTGATGTTCTCCCTCCCATTTCATGCGGCACTTTNCTGTATTAAAACGGACCGACGACCAATGCCGTAACGCGCAGTTATGTTGTGCATCAAAAGCCTTGTTTTTGTATCTCCATTGCAGAACCTTATTAGTGGTAGTTGAAAGCACATTATTAGATTTGTCCGAAACACGATGCTCGGCGTCACTACTTCTAGTCGTAACCGATTAAGCGTCGAAGAAAACGCGTACTATGCACTAAATCAAGAGATCCCGTGGGTTTGGATCGCGAAACAAGTTAAGGAAACGTATAGGGGCAGTGCAGCTTTACTTTTTCGGTTTCCGATTATGCGCACCCTCTGGGGAGTAGCTGGCAAGTAATTTTGACTTGTCAGGTATGTATTTGTGTGTAAATCTAGTTTTCGCCTGGGAGTTAAGTAGCAAAACATGGTGGCGAAATCAGTGGAGAAAGTGTTGGAAAGGTTTTCTTTGCAACTTTAAACACTGTTGTTACAAAACAGTATTCTTTTAGCAAGGTCTCCAAACTACGGCCCGCGAAGCCGTTTTGCCAATGATGAAAAAATAATATACAGGACTTACGAAAATTTCTTTGATCTGGAAGAATATAACATATCCCGCAACAATCTCATTGCGTAAGACGTCCGGCCCTCGACATGTTCTGTATTACCTTATGTGGCCCTCGGACAAAAAAGTTTTGAGACCCCTGTTTTATAGTCATACGTATTGCTCCAACTTCTCGTCAATAGAAGGACAAGCGATTTTTGATTTGCCAAGAAGTTTACAGTCAGCAGAACAAACAGATTTAAGATTTTTGATTAAAACATCTTTTGTATTCAATCCCACTCTGCAAACCTTCCTGCTCTCCTTTACCTTCTCCTAAACTTGGTGCGGAGCCTTGTAAGGGAATTTTGCAAACTTTCTTAAATAGCGTGCAGGTGTCTGGCAGCAGGCACTGCATAAAAAAGTGACGCACTTCTGTGCTTCAGAACGTATGTAAGTTTGTGCGCCGCCAGTGGATTCACCGATCGATACATTCGGGAGTTACCTGACATTCGAAACTGATCGGTTAAATGTTGAGAGGCTGGCCGCTGCTGACATCACAACGTTCGGCTGTGGTATGCGTCGAATGTGGATGGCGCTTCCAAAACTGAAGAAACGCATCTCATCTAGCGAAATATTGCCAGTTTGTAAGTTAAACTGAAATCAGTGATAAAGCTCAATGTTGTTCATTGGCAAGATAGCAGCGCGTTGCTACTGGTCTTCCCTGAAGTGTTTATCGTGATTAGCTGAAGAGGATCCAAAGTGTCATCTTCTGTTTGATCACGTATTGGAGACGGTGAGTTGACAACGAAGCAGTTTTGACCGTGGCAATCAAGCGACGTCCTGTTTGCTGACCGATGCTGAGCAAACCTCGTTAAAGGAATACATTAGACTGGTTTGCTTCCTTGCGTGACTTCGCAACTTGCTGTTAAAACCGCGTCAAACGGCGTCCTTTCGATGTACTGCCGGTTAGTCAAAGGCGAGACTGCAGTGCGGTTCTGACTGTTCGCTTAATTTTTCGCTGAATGAGGTGGAACGTCAGAAGTGATGTTAGTTTGTTGTGAGTCCAATAAATGTGGTTTCGCATCTTTCCAAAATAGTACATGTATCGAGTGGGTGCATCTGTGCAAAGTTTTTCACCAGAGACTGATCCGTGAAGTACGAAGTATCTGTGCGTTTGGCAGCTGTGCAAGAAAAAGTTATGCCAAATTAAATTTTGCAATGACTCTGTAACACTAGCATCTTACTAGCGCTTAACACTGTGCAAATACATCGAAAATAGTAAAATAACCGTTTTCTGCAGATTTGTTACAGATGTTTTCAGCTGTTGACTTCTGCTATTTACAAAATGTTTTCAGCTTTTGACTTCTGCACTTACCGTTGCCTCTTCCGAGAGGCCAAACTGTCACTGCCTGCTAGAACGAATCTTTAATCTGATGTGCTGATGTCGGCTCGGTTGTCATGCGCGTTAACAGTTGTCTGCACTCGAAGCAGTCGCCAGCAACTGCTTTATTTTTCTTCTGCGCTAAGGCAAATTTTTACTCAGCCACGACTGTATTCCGTTCTGCTTCATATGTGGTGCAACTGCAAGTCTAACACCGTGGGGATATCCGGCCAAGGCAGGTTTGAAAGATTAGGATGCTTGCTGCGGTTTAAGTTAACGTAATGCGATTTACACGACTCAGATCGCTAACCAGGAACCACACCAGAGGGTTTAGGAGGTGTGTTTGCTTGCTCAAATGATGAAACAGGCTAAAGGTGTGTTTGCATAGTCAGAGACAATCCTTGTTCAGAAAAGTAAATCTTAGTTTTACCGCGCATGACTGCGAGACGCTGGGGTATACGTACAGATTAGAAAGCGGAATGTAATGAGTCTTTTCTGATTTCCCAGTATGCGTTTTCATAAAACAACGCCTGCAGAGTCGTTTAAAGGGACATTGCCTCTTTCGAAAACCGTCGAAACCACCTGGATTCTTTAATTCCTCGAAAACGTAGGTTTTCGCCATTGTTTGTCACTTACTTGTATTGACGTCTCTGTTTTCGCTCAAGGATTCGAGTGCCATACAGAGATATTAACCTCTCCAGGCGTAGTTTAACATGCTTGCTACGCACTGTCATTAATTTTGTTTGTTTACAGGATGTTGCTGAGTGTCGCAGTAGATTGGTGGTTCGTGCCGTGGGTTCAGCTGAAGCTAAATTCGTAATAGGCAGGATGAGTTACCTTTTGACCTTTGGCCATGTTGCATCATCAACGTTTTGTTGCTGAGGTTGGCATCACGTGCAGTTTGTTGTCAGGTCAGCACCCAGGAGGGCAGGTGAGACGAAGACAGTCTACAACTGTTTAGTTGCCCCTTTGCTCCATGTCAAAATTGTATTATATTAAAAATATCACTTTAAAAAATGCCATTTTGCAAAAAAATGTTTTGGAAAAAAATTGTTTTAATTGTCAAACTATTTGAACTGAAAATTTTTTCCAATAAATAAGTTTCATGACGAATTTTTCTTTACTGCACCGAACTTCGCCAACGCAGTGTTTTCCGTTGAAATTTGCGAATAAACCAAAGTTTGACTAAGTTAATTGAAAAACTTAGCCAGCAAAATGTTGATAATTTGGGATAATCAAGCTAGAACTCCAAACAACCTTGGACCAAGACAAAGGAGAAAATGCATAGAAACATTTTTTACCAATGGGAAGGATTTCACTGCATGCGCAAAACGCAGGAGATAAATGTTTTTCGGAACTTTAGGAAAGTTAAATATCATTAGCCTTGGCTTGTGTGTCAATTGTTATTACTAATACAGCGTGGCTACGTTTTTGCCGTTACGCATGGTGCATGTGACTCACATAAGTAGACCACGTCAGATTTTAGGTTGATTTCATTACGCCGAGCTACGCTATTGTAGCATTTTTTGAAAATGTTAACTGAAGGAAATGATGACTTCGTTCGTCGTAACAAAACTCTGCACAAGAAGCTACTGAAAGTTTAACTTGAAGGTCTGCAGTGACCACTCCGTGATGTAGGCTGCATTATTCTTAAACGGTGCAGAGTATCTACTCAATATGTCGATCGTGATCTACCAGTAGATCTCAAAGGACATGTCCGTCCTTGCATTCAAATGTCCATAACTTTTTCGTACTTGTTCTTTTGCAACAAAAATTGGACGAATGTTCTTTATAGTCAGGAAATGACTATGAAGACAAAAAATGTACATAGTTAATTATGTTGTGCAATATGAGCTCTCATGTGAGTACCGTATTTACTCGATTGTAAGCCGCGGCTTATAAAGTTTTTTTTTCATCATGTTTGCGGCTTAAATTCAAGGGCGGCTTACATTCAAGGGCGGCTTACATTTT
>JGI24022J15233_10004447_pt1 | contig 14484 bp, 10 predicted proteins | sample Ectturendosymbi2_FD_15233 | JGI IMG/M metagenome (IMG submission 15233) | reverse complement strand
TTTCACGGTGTTAAAAAATACGTTGAGAGATGATGAAGTATAACAAATAAAACAGGTCAATACCTACATAGGAAAGTGAAAAAAAAAAAAAACTGGTTAAATATCATAAGCTATGGAGTGAAACAGAGAAAAATATGTGTGAAAAATAGCGAACAAATGTGTAAAACTGTGTTGTGAGAGTTGGTGAATCTACAGGCACAAAGGCGGTCAATAGGAAAACAAACTCAAAGTCAGGTATATAACGGATAAGCTTCACTCATGTTTTAAAACGTTGTAATAAATAGTCGGGAAATTTGCTCTTTTATCATTCACGGCGTTAGTTTTTAAATTAATATATAAAAATTCTAAAAAGATGTGTTTATGGTAACTATTTACACGGTGCAGAACATGAGCATAATCCCAATTGAAAGCATGGCCACTTTTGGCTGCATGCTTAGCTAGAGCTGTTTTCTCTGGGTTTTTGAGAATATTTCTTGATAAAGCGTCCAAGACCCTTTACGTCCCGCGCGAGCCACTATAGTGCCTTGCACTCTTTTGGCTATAACTCGACAGCTGCTGCAGCTAGAGAGATGTTCAAACCCTCTACGGATTCAGCAAGTCTTTTAGTTCCGAGTTAAAAAAAAAACATGTTAGCTTTGGATTTGCGGTTCTCTTGGGGGGACGTCACAAGTGGGGTTGTTTCAGCGTTTTCATGGCCTACTTTACCAGGCCCAGGACGCCAATCGAATGGCCCAACATTTTGGCCCAAGTATTTGTTAGAAACTAGGCTATCGTATGAGTTTTTAGAGCCCTTGATTTGCGTTCTAGCATGTCTGGATCAAATATTATGCCACAAAAACCAAAAACTGGTCAAAATTTCTACCCCTAAAAATAGCAACCAGGATGGAATAACACCCCTTTTGTATATGGCCATAAGTCGCCGATAGAATAGGCTAGAGAGCTGTTCAAACCCTCTTAAGACTCGTGAAAACTAGTAGTTTGGACTGGAAAAAAAATTTTCAGCTTGAGATCTTGGGTTTTCTGTTGATGTTTACAAAATGAGAGGATGTTTATGCATATTTGTTTACATTTGGATAATGACGTCATATCCTGGGAGTCGAACAATCCATCAGATTTTGTTACTCGAAGTTTTTAGGATTCTGCGATACGAGTCTTTAGAGGGTTTGATGAAAATTTCCTAGCATTTCTGGTTGAAAAGTTATGGCAAAATAAGCAGAAATTAATTAGGGAAAACCCCTGAACTTACTCAAGCACGTCCTCAATGATTTGGGTATTCTGGCCCTAACTTGGGCACCAGAAACGCTAGGAAGTCTATCTAGGCCTCTATAGCTTCATAATCCAGCCTAGAATACAACAAAACTTTGAGCCACAATTTCGGCCCATTTTCCCGGTGAAGACGTCATAAAAGAACAACCAAAAAAAGCCAAACCTACCCTTTTCCTAACGACACCCACAGAAAACCCCGAACCCAAGTCTCAAAATTTTTTTACAGTTTAAACTACAAGACTTCAAGAGTCTTTCGAGGGTTCGAATAGCTCGCTAGCATATTTTAACGGCGAGTTATCGAAAATCGAAATGACGCCAGTGGGAGACTAATACATATTCTGCAATTTGCTGATTTTGGGTTAAAACGGGGTTTTTGGGCCATAACTTTGGTTCCAGACATGCTAGAAGGTCAATCCAGGGCTCTATAAACGCGGAAGATCACGTAGTTTCTGAGAAAATTTGAGCAAAAATTTTGGCTCATTGGATTGGCGTCCAGACCCAGTCAAAGTTGGTCAAATATTTAAAAACACCCCCACTTTGGGAGCTCCTTCCAGGAGAACCCCTAACTCAAATCAAAAAATTTTTTTAAATCCAAACGAGAATACGTGCCGCATCCGTAGAGGGTTTGAACAGCTTTCTAGCTATAGCGGCTAGCGAGTTATAACCGAAAAAGTGCCGGTTCCGATCGTGGCAAATGCGGGATGTAAAGAGTTTTAAAAACCAAACATATTGCTGATATGGTCCTCGGTGACAATCAGTTTAACACCTCTGCTCTACAAGAAGAACTTGTTATTGGTCCCAGCAAAATCATGAGCGTACTTGGTAATTACGTAGGCCTGCTCGTTCAACTACTCTGTTTTGATTTTCAATCAAGTTACTTGAATAAAATCAGTGCATGAAACCTGGGTGTCTACGCAAATATTAGAGTGTACGACTGTAATTGTTGATGAGTTTCTTTAGATTAGTTTGTAATCGTTTTGTATGCATACCAGTTGCTTAATAGCAAATCGTCAACAGGGTATTATTCCTTACTTACAGGTACATCGATATAAATTGAGACATGCAAAGTCCAAATGTCAACATAGTTGGATCGACAATTAAAAAATTAGTTGTCAAATACCCTGCCCAGCAAGTTACAGAACCAGGTAAAATAATTCTTTCATGCTCAGCATCAACCATAAAAAAAGCTCCTGTCATAAAATTTATGTTTGTAATTTAGAATCGATCAACAACTTTCGGCAACCTTCAAGAGATTTCGTTGAACGCGAACTTTTTGTTGACATCAAGAAGGCTTTAGCAGACCAAGCTTCACTTCTTCATCTTTATGGATTTCCAGGATCTGGAAAATCAGCCATTATTCGTAAACTTGCTTCCGAATTTCCGTTCAACAACGATAAACCTGTTGTTATTAAGTACCTTATCGAATGTGTCGACAGTAACGAAGACATAGATGAGTCCTTAAAAAGTTTGCTGAAACGAATGTGGGAATCCAGTCTTATTCACAAAAAGATTACTTGCGACAATGCTGTGAAACAACTCAAACATGGTAGAACAATTGAATGTGTAGAACTAATAGCACGAGCAGCTGTTCCAGTTCTAATCATTATAGAAGACCCTCGGGTAAACCATCTGGCGATATTAAGGGATTTGATGTACTCGTTTACTGAGCAAACGTTTGCTGAATGTGCTCATCTGGTAATCACTTCAAGGTCTAAAGAAAGGTGTGACCTGCCACATCTTTCTACTTGTAAAAGATTTCGGGTTGATGGGTTGACAATGAAAGAAGGATTGAAGCTTTTAGCTCTTGCTCAAAACGCTTCTGAAACTGAGAAGGTTGCGGCAGAGCAGGTAGTTACGGATTTAGGCGGCTCTCCATTGGGATTAATTGCTGTTAGAGCGTACTGCAAAAAATCGCGCTTGCTTTACAAAGAATATTGTCTCTTGCGCGATTTCAGCCATGACAAGGAAATACAGAACTTAAAAGAGGAGTATGGGCCCCATACCAAGCATTTGTTTCAAGCCGTGACAACCCTGCTAAATGAAAACGCGCTGTGGGACACAATGAAAGCTCTGTCGTTTTTTCACCACAGTGACATCCCCCAGCGTTTGATAGGCTCAGTCAAAATGAAAAGAGATGAGGCAAACACTCGCCAAGATCTTTTGACTCACTACAAAATAAAGCAAAAGTCTGGAGAGTTTATATCGCGATTGGAAAACTACGCCATCTGTGACGTATCTGGTAATGGCTACTTTGAGACAGCAATCTCTTTTCATCAAGTAGTTTTCTTGGCAGTGCAAACGTACATGGCTGAAAAGAAGGAAGCATTTTGTGAAGCAGTGCTATCTCTTGCTTCGTTACTGTACGTCAATATTCGACAACATTCTGATTACGAATTTAGACGAAAGATGAACACACATGTCCTGTCTGTTCTTACCTTTGCAGATGTCAACCCTGGATTCAGCGATGATTTTGTCACTAAGATGTCCGTTATTCATTTAAGAGAGGTTTATGGCAATGCAGCAAAATACTTTGACTCAGTTTCTGCAGAACAAAGTCTCATGAAATGTGCTCAGTCCTTATGGGAAGACGTTGCTGATCGTTCTGGAACAATAACGCAACTCACGAGCTTAGTTCATAAACAAGAGTGCTCCCCTGCTGTTGTAGCTCAGTCAGTTATCAAAGCATGCCTCACTGCAGGAAAACAGTTGTTGGCTGAACAAACTCTTGTGGACGAATATGTTTCTGTTGTGACTCATCTCAAACAAGACGATTATACAGCTCTCATCAGCTGTTCTAAAAATGAAAAACTTAATCAACGATTGAAAGAAATATCGGACAATTCCTTAAAACTCACTGCAGAAGAAATAAGAGAAATTCGCAACTTGAAGCATATAGGTCTGTTTCTGGAGATCGAAACTCATTGCAAAGTGTTCTTTATTGATCGTCTGGTTTCCACCCTATATTGCCTGGGAAGGGTGATGCTCTACGACAGTGACGTCACAATAGAAAAACAGAGACGGTTTGTTTGGATCTTGGACATCGTTTTCGAACTGAGCGAACAATGCAGACAACAAACTGATGTGACCCTTTCCTTTCTTCGTCTATCTGCTGTCAACCGTGTGACAGCCAGGCTAAAAAACTTTGCCGAAGTCGAAGTAGAGAAGAGAAAGGGTATTTTGGAGGGTGCCTTAGTCGTGGTTAAAAGCAATCTAAAAATGCTGAATAACCAACTTGAAGTCCCTATTTATGAAAGTGGTTTCAAACGACCAGTAGAAGGTGGTGTTTTTGATGAAATGCTGAACCTACGGGCTTTGATTCGCATTTACGGAAAGCTGATTGCACTGTGTTCCAAAGACGGCCAAGCCAAAGTGCTGTATGAGAAAGACTCTCAAACATATTACGAGAGATTATGCAAACAAGCTCGATTATACCTTGAACGATGGATACTGTGCCCGAAATGTCTCGTGTATTCAGGGAAGTACATGGCTTCGCTTGGTAAGTATGAAGAAGCAGTAAACCTTTTTCAGGAAACTTTGTCATGCAAGGCTATCACTGATAAGAAAGCAGATTATTTTCCCTGGGTCTGTTACAATTACGCGAGGGCTACCGTTGCTGGAAAGTTGATTTCTTGCAAAAGCGATGCTTTTTTCAAATGTAATGAAGCTTTGAAGCATCGTGATGACATCCGCGGGAATCTTGCATCTCAGCTCGAGGAACAAAGGGATTTACTTTCAAACATATAAATGGGTTCTGTTGCTGTTTTCAGAACAAACAACCAAGAAGGGAAACCCACAAAATATCTATAAATCATGCACTGAAAGCTAGTTGAAAAAAGCCAAGAAGATTTGGATTTGGTTGAACTCTTTCAGATATGAGTTCATTTTGCAATTTTTTATTGGTAATCGCTAAAATTCCTATTTAAATCGCTTTCAATACCCACTGCTGTAAACGTCAGGGCATATTACTGCGCACCAACTGGCCAAAAGGGTCCTTTTTTCCTAGCAACGGTAGCTAGTTAAAGTTGTTAGAAGAATGGAAAACAAAATAATGACTTTAAAATTACAAATATGTTTGCGTAAGGAAAGCTTACAAAGGATATAAAAACCGACTTTTAGGAAGTTCATTCCACCATTTCTAGTAACTGTAGGAAGTATAGATTCACGGCTTTAAACAGCAAATGAATTGGTGTCGATATACAAAGTGTTGGAGCAAGTGTTGATTGGTTGTTTGTTCGATGACGCAGTTTTTTTATTTTCCTTTTCATGGTAACCTTCACTGCTTATCATCAAATGTATGTGCTACGTATGGCATAGTTAAATCCGCCATTGGGGTGATGCCCTTAACCTTTTTAATGGAGTCAAACCCACTTTCATTTTGTCTATTAGATTCCCTAACGACCCCTATTAGCTGGTTCTTGCAAAAACCCAGTGAGCTGGAGATTCAAACCTGTTACAGTAAATGGCTATGCTGATGGTATTTTGTTTGTTTTGACATACCTTTTACAGTGATGCTGTTTTCTCTTACTGGATTAGTTTCATGTTTTCTTGACTTTGCTTAAAACAACGGTTTTGTTATGCTACTGAATAGATTGTCTTGCTGAAAACGAACATTGAAATGCCTTAAACATTAAAAGCGATGTGTGCGGGAAGATTGGCAATTTGGAATATTTACAGTGTTGCGTGTTACATTTTGTAACCTTAGTACTGACCAAATCAGCGGCGTTGCGAATTTTCAAAATTCACTGCTTCGTCATCTGGTGTTCATTGTGAAATATTGTTTTACTGAGTTCAGTAGCATTTTTACGATGAAGGCTTTATCTTTTCTCATTTCAACAATATTTAAAAAAGCGAACTTTCTCTCTAACACAATATATTTTCTATGGTCAATGCTTCTTGTGCAACTGTGTTTAAAAATTGTTTTTCTTTCAATGGCAGCGTGTTTAATTGTCGAAGTAAGACATGCATGGAAACAATATATAAACCGGCAATTGTCAACCAAAAAAATTTTTTAAGTGTAACCGAATATTCCTTCAGTTTGCGAGTAAACGCGTTTATTTCCTAAGTGCTGGAAATAAGATGAAACCTGCAAAGAGAATTGCCTCGACTAAATGGTGCAAGTTATCCAAACTTTATTCAAAAGGTATCGCTCAAACTCACAATATATTTTTACTTGCGAATTTCAAACTAATCGTGCAAGACTCAGTTCCCTAGTTTATAAGACAGTAAATTTTTGCGCATTCTTCACCAAGAGTAAGAGACATGTTTTGTCGCACGCTTCAATAAAAACAATACATCCGAATCTTTGTGTTCATTTTAAGCTTTGATAAAACGACGTTTGCTTTTATCATATCTCGGCGAAAATGATGGAAAATTTTATAATTTGAATAAACTGCTGAAAAAAACCTTGGCTTTTGTCAACGTTTGGTGAAGAGTTTAAAAGTCTGACATGGGTGTACTATTGCACGCTGATCTCTTTCATCCCTGCAGTTGAACCTGCACAAAATGTATTGAAAAATGAATTAATGTGTTTGTATTTGTTGAGACAAACAATCCATCATCTGTTCCAGGTCTGGCTCGCCGTCAAAATTTTAGAGTCCAGCGGAGTGGCTTGCGGATGTAACACACAAAATGTTTTACTATTTGTTGCTTAAAACGTCGAGATAGGCAAAAATTAGTCGAAGCACTCAGACATATTGTACACAATCACAAAAATTATGCTTAAAATGTGAATTTCTATGCATAAACATCGAAATGTATTTGGGTTGAGCAACGATTTTGTGTCGTTTTAATCAATAAGAGGCAACTTTCTTTCAAAAATAATTGCTGAGACATGTTAATGCGACCTGTAGCGAATTATCAGTACAGCGACAAGTGACCTTGTGGTTAAAATCCATGCCATCCAGGAAAAATTGCCATGTTAGAACTGTAGTAGATTGACTGGTTCAAAGAGTATTTCAAACAGGAAAACAGTTTCAGACATGAAATATTTGAAATGAAGGAGGAAACGCTCATGACCCGAAAATTTATTTTATCAGCCAGGACCTGGGTTGGGCTGATACATGAACGTGAACTGGAGCAGAACTAGAAGTGGGGTTTAGCTTCATTAAATCTAATCTCAATCCTTTTATATTAAAACATTAGATCCAATCTCTAAAAATGCACTCTGCCAGATTCAGAACAAAAAAAACTCTTTTAAAACCAATTTTTATTTGAAAAGATAATCGAGTGCATGCTTTCAGATCATCAAAAACCCGTAGAATAGTTCAAAAATCGCCCTGGTTTTAAATGCAACTGCATCATGCAGAGATGAAATAGTTCCAAGACTTTAGATAAAGTTTGATAAGAAGGTGTAACATAATGCCCTGAAAGAGCGATTGCAGACACGTTTCCTAAAACTGACGTTTTATCAGAAATGACAGTAGAGTTGGAAAGTGTGTCCAATCCAGCAATGGTTTACCGAAATAAGGCTGGTCTTCGGCAAGAGATGCCTCTTGCCAGTATAAGTTGGACATTTTAGCATAATATTTGTTCATTGAATTAATAAATCACTGTCTGCTTTACGCATTATCAAAAATGTCACATGTGTCTCTATTCTCTGTACTGCCATCATTTCGTATTTAAGTAATCTAAAATAATGTGCTCTGGTGGCTTTGCACTTTGCAGTACCAAGTATTCCACGTGCTAGCCAACAAAGAGTTTTATTCATTCTTTAGCACTCTGTTGGCATTGCAAGCTTTTAATTCTCAATGTTAAGAACGTGTCTGTAACCCTGAGGTTCGGCCTCCAACGCCGCTGCAAATGTTCTGTGAAGTAAGTGTCTGTAATCCTGTCAGTCAGCCTCCAACGCCATTGTGAAACGCTCTGTTCTGTACGTTTTTCTCAACCTGCAGTGTACAGAAAGTGTGTGTTTGTACTATGGACCTCGTGTCTGCGGACAAAATACATCATCAAGGATGGGTTTGCAGAGATGGTAGTAAAACATATGTCTTCCCGAAGCTAAATTTCGCAATACCGAGACTATATTCATCAGCGACGATATCAACGGAATCACCATCTCGGAGGAGTTAGCGTCACTCCCAAAAGTCAGCGCAGGAAGAATTTCAAAAATGCCGTTATACAAAGTAACAAACGTTCTCTGCAAGAGAAATTGCGGCTTTTTCAAAGGAAGATTGCCTGTTCTGAATCGCCAGTTTTCGTGATCATTAGAGGTCGTATGCAGTAGAACGACGCACGCTGATGAGCAAGCAATTTACAATAAAACGTCAGGATGCTGTTTCAGTCTTTTCACGCGTTTAGTTTTTCCTTAATCTTTTCTTTCAATTGTGAGATTCTACTCTAAAAAATAAACCATAGCTTAATGTCTCGAAGAACAAACAAAAGCCCATCACTCGGAGTAATGTGCTGGAAGAAGGCTGATGCGCTCCAATTGGTCGAAATGAGCAGAAGGTAAAGCATATAAGGGACCGACCTCATTTTGCCAGTTCAGACTGGGGGGGGTGCTGCAGGCATGATGATTCCTGTCATACGTTCTCACTAAGTTCTTTGTAATCCAAATACCGACATGATCCGATAGGCTTATGGCAGTGATTGTCACTGGTTTCAGTCTCGCTAACATCAGATTATTGCCTTTTTAAACATTAGATTACATCTGATTTTTACGTTAAAGTTTTATATAAGCTCAATGCTTCTATTACAGCACCAATACCTAAAAAGCGCGGTGTACCTTGTTGAATCCCAAACAGAGCGAAGAATCATCATTAAACGGAGAATTCGGTTATTCTTAACGTTAAATGCTATTCCTAATGCAGCGAACAGAGCTTCGTCAGTTTGGAACGATAATCAAATACACACGAGGATGAGAAATTGATGTAAGAAACGAAAAAATTCACGAAACTAACTATTTTTCAGTCTGAAACAAGGGTGACGAACCTATTTGCTATCGCTATTTATTTGAAATAGTCGCAGCCAAGTGCCTCTCTCGTTAACAGCTGAATTAATGCATCGCGCGCTCACTACTTCTTTAATTGTCATTCTCGCACGTCTGTTCAATTACGAGAGCCGTCCTCTTCGCAGTTCAGCGCAGTTAGTTGAACTGCAGTCACGTGCTAATGCGAGTTGATCTATGTAAATAGCCGCAGTCGTGTGAGCCGCGCGTTTGTCTGTTTGTTTATTGCTTGTCGCACGTTCAGCTAATCTGACGAAGTTTGTCTTGGTAGTTTTAGCTGCGCAGGTAGAATGCTTTTAGTTTGTTTCTGTTGTGTTTCAGAAAACGTGTTGACGATTAATCGCCGCTGAAGCTCGTTGTTTGTTGGATTTGCTAGCAAAGAATTTTCTGAGTGCTTACGACTCTGTTGGCCATTGCTGTAGGGAGCAAGAGACTGCAGTCCAGTTGATGCGCAGATTCGTGAGGGTCAGGTTCTAGGCGAAAGATTGTCAAGGCGCGTTTCTCAAATGTCTGCGGACTAGCTCCCCCACGGCTCGCAATTAAAAGGCTAGCTGCCGCAACAGTGGTTACATGGAAGCTGGGATGCCGGAGACCGGAGGAATGACGGGGCGTTTCCCCCGCTTGCCCTTTCATAAGGGGGCAAAGTTGCGTCATAACAGTATCATAGGTCATTTCATGGTTTATAAGTATCAACTTGAGACAAATTTATTGCAGCTATTCACGCATCCAGAAAAATCAGAATAGTTTTCTATGAAACTATTCCATTTGAATAAGAGCTGACGATGCCTACATCGCAGGCGAAATATATACTCTGTAAGATCTTAAAGTGTCTGATTCTTTGCTGAGAAAGGATTTCGTTCCATAGTCATGGTTTTCTATAATTTTTGTTATTATCTTTGAGGAAAACATTGTTGCTGAACAGAAACAAACATTGCTGGTAACGACTTTTTGCTTTATATAATTTTCCATTGCCCTCAACTCTTTTACTGCCCCCCTGCCCTACAACTGCCCCGGCATCCCTGCATGGAAGGCGTAACGTTTGGGTTAAATGGAGGTCCCAAACTGAGCTTTAGGTAATGGGAGAGCCGCCGGAACAGTGGTTTGAAATACAACACCGGCCCTTTCTACACTTTGCCTAACTTGTTGTAAAGTAAGCAGGCAGAGCATGTCTTTTGAATCTAACCCCTGCCGAATTGTTTCTTTGCTCGAGTCCAAGGGCAAGCTGTTGATCACTGATCAGGCAGCAATCCAGACTGGCTTCAAGCTTAGAACCGCCTTATATTTATGCGGGTTGTAATTGAAATGTTTTCATGCTCATATGTCAAAGGTTTCATGCAGCTAATGTGTCCGTCATCAAACATGAGGCAAAGCCATTCATACCTTTTCCATTTCACGTCGTTTCCAAGCAAAATAGTAGTTGAAACTTTGGACATTCAGACAGAGTTATCAAATTGTTTTGTCTCGGTAATTTTTACTACTGGACAGTGTACAGCCTACTTCTTAGCACACAGCTGGCAAACTGTATTGATGAATAGATCCCACTAAGGAGGAAGGGTGTGGATGTTCAGATTAACGTTGTTGGGCCGCTCCCTATGTTTCATACAGGTATACGGCCCAAACGCAAATGCACTGTGCCTGAAATTGGTGGAAGAAATTAGTTATGCCCTGCGAAGAATTAAAACTAACGAATCCACGATGCTTTTGGGAGACTTCAATACATACTTTGGAATCGATGCCGGGATGTGGAAAGGCGTGATTGGCCGACATCTTGATGCTGCCGTAAATGATTACGAAAGACTCCTGCTGCAACTATGCTGTAACAACGGATTGTATGTCATTAACACATTCTTCCAACACAGAGAGTTGCACAAGTACATCCAGGCCCGTAGCCAGGTTTTGAAGTTTGGAGGGGCAAAATACATTTTTAGGGAAGCACGATTTTTGTTTTTATTATATGTTTAAAACACATTTTTCTGGGAACAAGAACATTTGGGGGGCAAAAAAAATTTGGGGGGCACTACCCCCGAATGCCCCCGTGGCTTCGGGACTGAGTCCATCTCATACGGGGATTCTTTTTATTAAGATCACTCATTGATTTTTGCATAATTTCAGCTGACCTACTCCGTTTGGTGTTGAAACTTCGTGTCAGAGGATGCAGAATGGTCGACCGATCTGGTCTGCAACTTGAATCAGGATAAGCCGCCTATGCCTAAACAAGCATGCAGAACCAGGAAATCCTACGGAATAAAGAGGCCCTGGCAGACACATATGTTAGAAAGAACTTGCAGAAATCGCATTGTACTTCTTCCGAGAGTTCCCGAATACACAGTGGAGGTGGAGTGACCGCTGTTCCAAGCACATGTAGCCCGCATCCGCTGCTCGGGTGTGCGGATGGAAACGACTCGGTGTGGCCAATAATTGCAATAAAATTACGTCATGGTGGAACAAAGAAATGAAAGATGATATCGAAGCAAAGAAAGTAGCCTGAAAGACATGGCTTTAAAACAAAGCCGAATCTTTCTTGCATGCGCGGAACGCTGAGGTTCGAAAGTTTACAATCCTCACGGTGAAAAATCCAAAATGCAGTCCTGGCAGCATATGGGCCATAAACTTGATTCCATTTACTGGCAAGCCAAAAAAGTGTTCTGGCAAACCATATGGCCTCTTCGTGGCAGAAGCTTTCATACTGCTAGATGCATCAAAGGTAGACTTGGTGTCTTACTCAACAATGAGGTCATCCTCGGCAGATGGGGAGAGATTCCAAAGCCTTTCTGAAGCCAGCCACTATCACACCACAGGATATACACGAGGTACATTTGAGGAAGGAAATTAGCATCACTGCAACTAAAATCCTTCTGGCTGTCAAAACACTGAAGGCTGGTATGAGAGCAGGTTGCAATGAAATCCGATCTGAAATCCTCAAAACATTAAACAGAGAAGGAATTCTTTGGCTGACTCGCTTGTGTCAATTGGCCTTGTGTTCTGGGAGGACAACGAATGTTTGGGAAACTGAGGTGATCATCACCATACACAAGCATGTAGACAGGAGTGAATGCACCAACTACCGGGGCAACCCCTAGCCTCCGTGTAAAAGTCATGCCAAACGCTTTTGAAAACGGTGTCGCGAAATAATTGAACCAAAGCTGGATGACATGCAGTGCAATTATCGTCCAGGACGTTACACTACAGACCAAGTTTCACTCTTCAGCAAATTTTCGAGAAATCTTGGGAATATGCCAAAGTCGTCCACACACGTTTCGTTGGCCTCGAAAAGTACGTGACAGGATTCGTGGTGAAAAGCTTTCGGGAGTGTTGCGTGAGTGTTTGGGGAACTACGTCCCCTAACATCGATAACGACAAAAGTGTAACATCGAACACTACCAAAATGCAACCGACTTCAGTGTCAAGTTCTGATGAAATCATCACAGTTAAAATGATGAAAGACACACTCTCTAAGTTGGAGTGAAGCGCAGTGACCAAGCGCGAGAAATTGCTACAACTGTGTGTACGAATATTATAGCAAAAAGTAACATTTGTAAGCAAAAAAGATGCAAGCTTTGAATGCGATCGGTGAAAATATTATTGTGAAGCGTTGTAATGTTGTTTAAAAGGACCTCAATGAACTTGTGTATGTATTTTCAGAAATTATGTATGAAGTAACGTCACTGGCAGACTTATACCATGCATTCTTAGGGCATTACAATTTGTTCCAAGCAGTTGAAAAGTAGGAAACGCTAGAACAAACCTCGGAAAACTTACTAAAAGTCATAGAATGGTTAAAAGAATTAATTCAAGTTAATGAATATGAACCAAAGTTAAAAAGTGAAATATTTACTTGTTAGGAAGGACAAAAAGTCCAAATAGTGGCCGAAACAAAAAGTCAAAAGCTGAACATAAGCAAGTGGAGATTTACGCGCGAACCATGTAAAAAGAATGCAACCCTTTAATCGTACACTTATATATTACAGATGGCTGACATAAAAGTGTTAAAAGAATATGCTAGAACTGGAAAAAACATTTGTGCATTGTTCAAAGCACCAAGAATAGAAGATGCAAGCATAATGCAAAAACCGTTCAGGCAATTAGCGAACGAAAAGGAAAAGTGATGACACTATCTCTACGAAGGCATAATTCAAGCTACTACATATTGCATTACGTGGGAATAAAAGCACACGAAAGACATGTGTGCATAATATATGTACACGATTTGCCATCAAATCCACAACTAATAACCCATAGTTGGGAACCAACGACCACTTACATGAATTTAACAGAGGATGAAATACGAAACAGCGTGATAAGAGCACAAGAACTAAACTGTTTAACTACTGCAAGACAAGTGCGCGATGAAATGTTTACGATCAACGCAATAAGTGAATCATGGACACCCAGAGGCGGAAGAGGAAACACTTGAAAGCATGGACCTAGAAGTCATCGACGAGCTATTGAAACAAATAGCAACGTTATTAGAACTCCTATACAAGATGGCATTGTATCATAGAGAAACAAAAAGAGCAATTTGCACCGCAAAAGCAGAACTACGCAATGCAGTGCAGCAACTGCAATGCTGCAAACGAGCTCGCAATGACGTAAGTAAAATAAGGCCAGAGCGTGACGAATGAGCTATAAATATAAAATAAAATAAACAGGCAACACCACATTTGAGAAACAATTAAATTAGACCGACACCGACAAAAGAGAGATGTCATGGTCTCAAAGGAGTGGCCATATTTGGCCATTAATAAACATGTAAGCTAAAGAAACGCGACGCTGGAATAGATTGTAAAAACAAACAAAGAAATAAGTAAAATTACATGGCAGGCCCAATATGAACCGGCTAAACGATGGCGCGAACCGGAATAACATTGTATGTTATATATGTAACAGCGGCCTAGTAACAAAATTGTAATAAAGTGTGATGCCACAATGTTTGGTGATGTTTTGTGAAGTTGCGAAATGCCTATAATTTGAGCGTTATCAGCGACAAGATCTCAGACGGCCTGCAGGGCTAGGTACGTGTGGTACCGATCTATGCTCCTTGATCTCGTGATAGGAGAGGGGTTGGTTGGAGGTACACTGGTCCTCACTCGTGAGGGCAAGCCCAGTATCCAAATTCTGGGACCCTCAGGCCCACAGCGAATAGATTTCGTGCTGTGTAACTAGGGAATGTTTCGGCAGCCAGAGCCAAGAGGGACACGCTGGTTCACAAACAAAATTCAATACGTCAACCAATTCATGACTGTCAGATTTCCGACTACGCCTGAATTGGGGAT
>JGI24022J15233_10004442_pt1 | contig 14492 bp, 9 predicted proteins | sample Ectturendosymbi2_FD_15233 | JGI IMG/M metagenome (IMG submission 15233) | reverse complement strand
CTTTTCGGAGCCCGGGGAATTATGCCTCCCTTACCCTGCTTGTTACGCCTCACCTGCAGTGTGGCTCGCGAGTGTGGTATTACGAGGTTCGCAAAAGCCACTGTAGAACGCATGTAGTCCAGTGTGTTGGTGGAGCTGCGTTTTTTGGCGCAAATACTAAATACTTTTAGACAAGCTATGGTCAAGATGTCGATAAACCGCAAACTTCAGACCAGGCTTTCTCGCCGAACATCCTTCGCCAGGTAATTTTCTGCTCAAAGTTTCAAGTTGTTTGGCGAATCGCAAGTTGGATCTGGAGTTGCGATGAAATTATATGCTGGCAGGAATTGGAAAGTCTGCTCGATGCTTACCTCTGGGTTCCTAGCGTCAAGACTCTGGTTTGGAAAGAAATGTTCGTGGGGATCACTGAAAACAGTATATTACTACTTGCTGGATTATTCAAGATTTTGCGAAAATAGTCTGAAATGATTGTTAAGAGGGAAAATAAAGTTTTGTTCCTGCAATAACTTTCATCGACGCCAAAGGATCTAATGGGTGTGTTACGCCCTCATGGGCGTGGGGAGGGTGAAGTCCCCCTAGAGTTTGAAATTTGACATTTTCCTATCACATTTTCAGCAAACAAAGGTTGTTGTTTTCTTAGTTTCGAGTGGGTAATATGAAAATGTTACCTATTTTGGCTCCCCCATTGTAAAAATTATTTTCGCTACCCTGGAAAAATCTACTGTTGCCCCCCCTGGAAAAAATCTTTCCAACTCCTCCAAACGCGCTCAGGATGTTTGGAGAAATGCTGGAACAGAAGATGACTCACTTAGGACTGCGGAAAGTTGTGATCTAGTAATATCGTTTGGTGATCCTGGAAAGACGTTTTATTTTAATCGTTTATTCTTTGTACAATATGCGTCGTCTGCCAATGAAATACTTTTGCTAGATACAGGTGTGTAGCCAGGATGACAGAAACATAGCTAACTGTTCCCAAACCTTTTTTAAAAAGTGATAAGTTTCGCAAACGAGCAAATTAGCTCAGCATTTCACGAGTGACGTCAAAAAGATTGGTTTTATTTAACACGTTCTGTTTCCTCATTAAGGCTTTGACCTAATTTGTTGGAAAACATGCCGGCGTTCCAGCATACAGGGAGTGCGTGACATCTTCACCTTCGCTCTGACCAAATTTTATATACAGGATGCGTTCTTTCGCTTTCAAAGTCTTCGTAACAAATATATAAAAGGGTTTGGTTATTAAACATAGTAGCTGAAAACATATAAATACAATTCGTTGTTAGTGCATCACCCTGGTACAGTGGTTCTTAACTTAGTTCCAGTGAACTAATCTCTGGGTTCGACGAAGGTCAACACTTCGTGTTTGCTTCCGTTGCACCCAAGAGTTACACTTCTACTTGTTTAGGAAACTAATACATATATTCATTAAAGCTGAGCATACATGGATTAGCTTTGAATGATATTGTTACACTTATAAACGTTTTTGGTCTCTTAAAAGTTGAGCATACATGGATTAGCTTTGAATGATACTGTAACACTTATAAACGTGTTTCATCTCTTTATTTTGTTTTCCTTTTTCAAATGGTCTGTCCGCCTAACCGTTAACGCGACAACAGCCGAGTCTTGCTGCTGGCTTTATGTTGCTGAGTCTTGCTGCTGGCACAGAACTGCTGGCTTTGTGTTTTGTAAATACATTCAAATCATGTTTGGTTAATTTTGTTCTTGGAGCAAAGTGATTTTGTGCGCAACGGAAGAGTGATTCATTTGTGGCTAAAGAAATATGCATCTACCATTTGAAGAAATTATACTGTATTTTTCCAATAACGAAGGACTCGGTGAAGGTCTGGATGAAAACGCACGGGTTTCAGTGTATCCGTCAAGGACCACTGCCAGAGCAAAAACAGCAACAAAAAATCTATGTCCGCAAATGTGTTCTCTCGAAAGGAATCCTTTCCCAGCTAAGAAGCAGACACTAAGAGCTTACAGAGTATATATTTCGCTTGCTAGGAAGGCGTCATCACCTCTCACTCATGTGGATTTGATGTAACACTTCTAAAGTTTCGTTCCGGAGCCATATTGGACAAGCAAACTGAAAAACTACCATTCGTTTCAACAGAAACAAAGATGTATAACAAGCTTCTATTGGTGATTTTCAAGTACATCCACCAAAAACTCAATATCAGTTGTTACTTGCTACAAGATACGCAAAAAACGTACCGAGAAAAATTAAACCTGCTCCTGTCCCCTCCCGTTACGCTTTCTTCACCGCTAGCGCTCATAACTTTAAACATAAAGACAGGAGTGAAACACAATTCAAACTCAGTCTTCAAAGTTGGAAGTGAAATAACATATTGGGTTTTCCTATCATGCCATCAAAGTGGTTTTGTCACATTAACGTATCAGGCCATCTTATCCTGCTTAGAGTATTTACTTCGCCTGCCAGACACTGTAAGTATCCTCAGCCTTTATTCAAAAAGAATGAATTTTACAATTAGTATCAAGACACATTTACGATCAGATGATCCAAAGGGTTGAACAACGTTTCATACTTGTATGTGGAATATACCTCTACTATAGGCCTACATACAATGGCGACTGTGCGAGAAGCAAATGATTGTAGTGGCTTGTTTTCAGATGTCAGAATCACTGTTCACTTCCGTTCCTTAACAGTTTTCACTTGGCATCTTCGGTAATATACCGCTATAAATCGCATACTTACTCCTAACGTCTCGCTTGACCCCAAGGCGCCCTTTTTCCCGAAATCTGGAAATGCCACAATGCGCGCGGCTGGACTGAGAACAAAATAAAAAAGCTGAGAATTCCTGCACCGAAACTTGAACAGTTCAGGCACGACTGCTCTGGTTGCGTCGATGTTTTGAGTTACTCGTGGCGCAAATCCCTAAATAATTCATGATTGTGTTGAAGCACAAGTTACGTTGAGTACTTCTGTGTATGCTAGACTTCGGAAAAGCTGCTGGTATAGACGAAAAGGACAGGAAGCGTCATTCAAAATGTTTGCTCTCCTCAACAGTCTTCTTAAGTAGATCAGTTGGTCGTTGAATAATTGAAACTGACACGGAAAAAGTAGCAATAAATTATGTTTCGAAGAAGTATGTGTCTGGTGACGCTTCGTCAGCGATGCCTGCTGGGAAGAGAACTGCTGAGAGTTTACCGTGACTGTTGGAAACTCTTTTTCCTTTTTGTTTGCCTCTGAATACATTGTTTTGTCAAAGAANTACGTTGATGCTTTCCGTCGTTCGTGCACGATTTTTATGAGGTTTCTTTTAAGCTTTTAGACAAAACAACAGATTTGTCAAGAGTCGTAGATCGGTGTTCCTTTTCTTCACTCGCCTTCAACTGCGGAAACTGCTTGAACCGAGCAACACTGAGCTGATGAAAGAGGCGAGAAAAGGAATGGCGAAAAAAGAGTTTGCGTGCTAGAGAGACGATCGCTTCATTGCCAATGTGCAACGCAGGAGTATGGTCGTTTATTGAAATCACGCATTTGGTATAACAGCATGGAAGAGTATTTATTCAGAGTTAATTTGAAGCTCAGCAGTTAACACATGACAAGGGTATGTTTGAATATTTACAGTCGACGTGCTGCAGCTTGCATTCAAACGATTTAGGAAAATGTAAACGTGAAGAAGGGTAAGGCTGAGGTTGCAGACCATGAGAATAAGCCAGCAGAGCTAGTACACCTACAAAATTTGACAAAATAAGTTTGAAATTATATTGTAAGAAAGGAACAATTTATGAAAGCATTGCGTTTTGTTTTACAAACAGCTAGTGAGTAACAACAGGCAAAATGAATATTCCAATTAAGCATCATCTGAATTTGCTCGCGGAGTTTCGGAAGCGTTTTTATGCTACTGCTCGCATGTTTGATCAACAGAACAAAACGAGCTGTTCACGATCGATTTTCTTGCGTGCTGTGATAATAAACATCAAACTATCAAGTGGGGCTGTCTCTTTAGCATGTTCAGGGGGCGGTAACTTATGTTAAGGCTCCGCCTACTGTTGGCATTTCCTACAAACAGTCGTTTCAAGCAATATGACAATCTATAGTCAGACCAGTCCTGTCGCCACGGGACGCTTTGGTGGGCTTAGCCCCCCAAACAGAGCACCAAGGCCCCTTAAATTGAAATATGAAACGCTGGAAATCAATGGAGTATTATCGAATTTTCAATGTCAAGCCCCCCTGTACAAGAGCAAATCCCCCTTATTGAAAACTTTCTGGCGACGGTTCCGAATCAGACTACCGTTGTTCCCACATCCTAAACACTGGTTCCTAGTTGGTATGCTGCAGAATTTGTTCAGGGCTGCATCGAGATCCAATTAAGACAAATTAAGTAGAAACACAACACCTTACGAATGTTTTCACAAGAGTATCAAATTGATTTGTCAAGTGTACCGCAAAATATCAGTTGAACTGCGAGGGTGGTGTACACCAAGAAAGCAAGAAAGGTTGTTGTCCATTGCTATTAGACCATCTACCTTTGCTATTGGTGCTCTCATAATTTATCTTGTATTTTTGTAAAATGGTTATATCTATGTTTGTAAATGCTAGCCTGAGTATTTTTTTACACTTGTTTTTTCTCGAGTCATAGTCCCGTATCAGTTTAATGGAAAGCCAGGAATCACATTATAAAGTAAGAGAAAACCGTTGTGTGTTTGTAACCTAATTCGATTGCTGATCTTATTTATGAAACCGTATTTTACAAGTTTTTGCTGTGCAGTCGAACAAAATCAAAACAACCGTTGCTTTAGAATTAAATGATCGACTGTAGCAATACAAAAGCAAGCAACAATGTACTCGAGTTTGTCCAATGCTGTCGTTGATTGAGATGAAGTTGTGATATAGCAATGCAGTCTGGGCTTTTTTCTGAACTTTATCTCCGAGACTAAAGAGTTGAGTATATGTGTGATAGTTTGAACTTGGATACTTAGTGACAATCTGATGACTTTTACAAAATTGTTTTTTTCGGGAAACCAAGGTGTGAGACAAAGTAATAAAGCTACCCTTTATGATAAGAAAGAGCGACTCGCTTCTTAACCCTAAGCGCTGTAGTGCTTTGCCTAGATGTGACCAGAAACTCAAATGACAAAAATCAATAGCTATTTTGCTTGCGTCTTTCTCTGTGAAGCTCAATTTTATCGACCCCAGATGTCTTTCTACGCCTGTAATCCACTTTCTTTGATTCAACAGCAGGATTATATCACAATGCCTACAGCTATTTCTATTTTCGGGCCAAATTTTCATTGCACACAATTTTGCAGAGCAGTCTCACAAGTAGCCTATACGCATGCCCTGGTTAATACCTAATACTGTGTGTGGAACGAAACAAAAGAGACATTAGACCATACTGTACCTTAGATTCACAACTTTAAATAACCAATAGTTTTCAGCTCTAGCATATATCAACTCTACACATATGCATTGGCGTAGAGAGCCCAATTTTTTGTGGTGGCCAAGAAATTTGTGAGTGGGGAATTCGGGAAAAATTTTTCAAAATTTTGGAAAAATGTCTGGTTTTAGGCGGACAACAGTATTTTGTTTGGGATACCGCCTCTCAAAGCAAAAATGACTAGATATTTAAACATTTGGTGGGGGCCATCGTCCCTTGGGGCCCCTTATGGCTACGCCTATGCGCATATGCCCATTGACCCCCTGGTTACGTGTTGGTGCACGATACGCATAGCATCGCAATTGTTCTTTTGCTTCTTGTCACGTCAATGCAATATTGTAAAATGAATAACTACTTAACTCGCCATAGCCCAATACAGCGTCAAGCTGGGAGTCAATTTTTGGCCCTAAAGAGAATTGCTATCATTGGATTGAAGCAACTCTTCAGAAGAAAATGTTTGTTGAAGCTTTTCAATCCCCAGTTCACTATTTCTGAATACGGTGTTTGGTAATTTCAATGTGGCATTAAAAGTGTTTTGTTTTCCAAATAAAACTGTCTTTCTTTTGAAGTAAACCTTGTCATTAACCGACACTGTAAAACGCCGTAAATGATCAATGACGAATACCTAACGCAGTCAAATTAAATAAGCTTTTTCTGAGTTAAATAGCATTAAATCATGATTTCCCTGTGTTATAAGTGCACCTTAGTACAATCGGAATCTTTGAAAAACAGTGACGATTTTAAACGTTGAGTTGTTGCGTTGATGCCAGAGACGTTCAGTATGCTGCAGCTTCACTTATTAGTACTTTCTAGGGCCGCATTCTGAAGCAAATAGAAGCTGCTGTTCGGGATTTAGAATAAAAAGATTTAAAAAAAAGTTATTTATAGACAATGCGTCATCTTTAAGATGAAAAGGAAGAAATACGCAGGTTTCAGAAGTACGTTTTCTTTGGCCTGACCTTTAAACAATCTTCCAACTTGGGAACAAATCATCGCTCTGAATAGACAAGAAATTTAAGCATATTGGCTGTTACTCTCTGTTGGTTATATTCGTCCCAAAAAGGATTCTAAATTAATGGTGTTTTTTTATGAGCAGTGAAACATCTGCCTCGTTCATTGAAGTTGCAATTGTTCTGTTGTATGCAGTGGCATAACTAGAGGTTTAAGAACTGAAGGGAGCCCTCTGGCCACTCTAGGGGTCCACTAGCAAAATCTTTAAAAATGAGAAATGATAGTGAATCCGGATGCGGATGGCTAAAATAAAACCCTCATTCACTGGAAAAAGATTCGAAAAACGCAAAAAAACAATAACCTACTGAAAACCAAAAGAATACTAAAACTTAAATGTAAGCTAAAAGGGGACCCGGTTTTTACGTTTAGCCTTCCAGGGGTGGGTGGTTCGCAAACCTGCCCCTCCCCCGTCGGTTACGCCACTGGTTGTATGTATGGCCCAGTAGTCGCTGACAAGAAGATAATAATCGTTGTTTTGTTTCGCACGTTTCTTGCAACTCATTAATGTTGAACTTTAGATTCCCATCAAACGTAACTGATGGCCTGCTTGGGCAACAGTGAATAGTGAAGTCATTTATCAGGGAGCTTTATGAATATGTCTTTATCGTCGTGTGAAGGTTAAGATAGCAAATCTTGGTAAGTTGAAGTTCGTGAACTGGTTTTTGCTCCGTATGGGACAACTGGTCACGGCATCCTGAGCAAAAGCGAAGAGTGGTTGTAATCCTACTGGAGAAATGCGTTCTAAATCTTGCTACTTCTGCCATCGCATCCTTTGCATAACAGTTTTTACTGTAGCACTGAAGCAGAGTGACGGTCCAGTGGGATTCTTTGCCTCAAACGCCATCGACGCATTCACAACAGCCTTATTTCCTGCCGGAAAACCAGCAGCGAATGCTGATTATATTGCTTCAAAGGCGTAAGTTTCTTGGTAATAAGTGAGATGGGCGTTTTACGTGCTGCCCTGGAATGAATTAAATACGTTGTGCTACTTTAAGAATATCTAAAGGTTCTAAGCTACATGGCAATTTTTCATCTGGTCTGGAGTTTTTCAGCTAACCCTGTTGTCGCAATTTATGATTTATTGTTGTATTAAACCCAAGCGTCGAAGCTTACATAACACGGAAAAGCAAGTCGCGTAGTAAATCTTGCTGCCAAACATATTCACAGCAGAAATTTGACTCGAAAGCGTTGAACGGTGTGCCTGATAAGTCTGGCAGGCGAAATTAAAAATTTCAATCCATCTTTTTTATAGGAACGAAGACATTGCAAAGCAAGTGGGTAATAACATGAACCTACTTATGAATGAATACACAGGGTTCCTTGCCCTACAAACCGTAAGTTTTTCTTCTTGATTTAACATGATATGTTTATACCAATTGAAAGTTTGCATTTACGCTTGTTAACGCTAATCGGAAAAGAGCCAGGAAGATACACAGCCTTGACCTTTTTCGTTTGTGAGCACAACAAGCAGAAAAGCTTTGGGGGTCCTTGTTAGTTTAACAACATTGTTAGCCGAAAACGACCACGTTCGGTTGTTAACAATGACCAGAAGCTCATAATAAATTCCAAGTTTACTTCAAAAATTTTAAAGAGAGTTTGAAGAATACTGTTTTTGATGTACTATTTTCATTCCAATTCATTTATTTATACATTATTCTGTTAGAAGCCAACTCTGCACAAAAATGAAAGTTCGTTCTTGGTATTCATTGCACAATAATCTTAGTTTGCAACTATTCCCTTCATCAACAATGCTCAGTCGATAAAAGATGATGCTGTCTTCTTTTTTTAATTAAACAGAAGGAAAAGCAGCTTAGAAAAGCAAACAATCCAGGCTTATCCATAAAAAACATTTGGACTATTTTTCAAAACGATTTGCGCCGAATGTAACGTACAAACATGCAGTGGTGTGTTTAAGGGGAGGCAAGCGAGGCACTTGCCTCGGGACCCCTCTTTTCAGAGGCCCCCTCGAGGTGTTTCATGCATAAATTTTCCAAAATTTTGGCGAAAAACTTGTTATCCACTCATATAATACCCCGAAGCAGATCACAAGTAAATACTCTGCTTTCAAAGGGGCTCCCAACAGCAAATGCCATGTGCAAGTACTCTGCTTTCAAAAGAGCCCCAAAATCAATTGCAATGTGTGAGTACTATGCTTTCAAAGGGGCCCCCAACAGCAACTGCAATGTGTTAGAACTCTACTTTCAAAAGGGCCCCATCCGTCACTGCTTTCAAAGGGTCACCAGCATATCTTATGTGTAAATAAGGAAAAACGTCGAACCAACTTCAATACCTTAAAAAACTGTGGGTTAAAAGTTGTTCCAAAAAGTCCTGAAAAGACCCTATCAAGTAAGAACAAAACGTTATATCAAATAATCATTTTTTTCCCTGTTAGAGAATAAAGTTTCTCGTTATGTAGTGTAGCAATATTTGCGTAAAGGTAGCAACAGTATTGTGTTTTTTGGATGCATGATGATTTTACTGCTGCTTTTGCTCGTTTTTCAACGAACTGGTGTCAATGCAAGGTGAAGGCAGTTTTGACTCATCCAGCCTCAAAGTTTTTCAAAACAAGCCGCAGGTTGGTTGCTTCAGTATGTAAGCCATGTCCTTGAATGTAGTTAAAGGATGAAATTTAAAACGATTTAGTTTATTGAATCTGCTTGGTTGTTACCCGTGTTTTCATGGAGTCCCTTACGGGGATGGCTGGGAAAAAATCCACTAAACCAAGCATTTTTCAGGGGAGAAAGTGTGTTGTAAACATTCTAGTTCATTGATGGTGAATGGAGAGAAATGGGATGCAAAACTAGAGAAGTGGGGGCAATACCATTTTTCTATCTCTTAACTTTTATGTGTTGCTAGCTTTGTCTTCCCAACTTTCAGTGTTTTTAAAGTTGTGTGTCATGTGTACTTTTGTGCATTTTCTGTTATGTCAGTCATGTCTTAGCCTCAGGAACGCCTGCATTGATCGAAAGGTCTTATCACGGTTGGCTGAGTATGATGACATCATCGGAGGGTCCCCTTTTCAGCCTTGCCTCTGGCCCCTCCAACCCTAACTCCACCACTGCAAACATGTCACTGATTATATCATAAAAAGTGAAGATATTGGCAAATATCGTGTCGCTGAACACTGCAGAAGTCTTGGTTTTTCCACTGAAACTGATCGCTTTATCTGTTTGATTTCATCGATGTTTGTTATTTTACACTAGCTTAAACTTCTTTTGTTTGAATAGTAGTAACAAGGTTGTGCTATATCCTTGATTGATAGTCATGCAGTGTGGCAAGGTATATTCTCTGAAAAGCAAGTAAGCACATTGGCCGGGAAATGATTTTGTGGATATTATTTGCTTTAATGCAAACTGCAGCAAATTGATAAGTTTTATGATATACTTTATTCTGCTCAACTAGGAAAATATTCAGCAAGGTGCTGTTGACAGTGGCGATTTACGGCGGGCATAGAGGGGCTTTGGTCCCTCCAAGTGTTTTGCTGGTCCCTCCGTTGCCCCCAGATATTTTGGCTCGATGTTTTTTGGGGAAATGAATCAATTACAGTATTCAGCCAGGTGCAACCATCATGAGCGTTAGTTTCCCTTCCAACTTGGTGCGAATAGGGATTGTGCAGCTCTGCTTCGGTAACTGTGGGTCAACAATCACTCCATCTTCTTATTCCTGAAGTTGACCTATTGTGACAATAAGCAGAGCTCAAGTCTGGTTGAGAGTCAATTGCACATGGCATCCTGCATAAACAGGCAGATAACTGCTAAGAAGCCAGAAAAGGTGTCTGAAGAACCACTTGAAAATACATAAACGGAGATTCTGATGGTGACGTACCTGATGTTTTGGAAGAGTCTGGGTATCGACAACAAAAAGAAAACAGTGAAAGAGACGCTTCACCAAGTGATATCTCGAAGTATATCCATGATGCAATCTAACTACATCGACGGGTGCTCTCTAAACACACAGAAGGCAAGTCTCAGGCACAGTCATTTGTCTCTAGTTCTTTTGACAAATTACAAATGTGTTAATATTCTCAAAAACGAGATGCAGTATTCTGTTTTGAGTGCAGGCACTTTGCATCTTCAGAATATGGAAATGCTCAAGACACTGGTGGTGTATTGGAAATGAATTCGTAAGAAGGCTCCTTTAGCCTACTGTGCTCATTGTAGTGGACACAGCCCGACTTGATGTTTATTTCATGTTGCAAAGCATGTGCCACAAAAGCCAAGGTTTTTAGGTTGCTCGAAGATCTTCATGTTTTCGCCTGCAACTCCGTTGTTCACGCGAAGTTCCTTGCAATGCAGAAAGAAATTGTTCCTCACGAATAAGAGCGAAAAGTGCAGCATCTGGGTGACACACGGTGGCGGTGCGGAGCTAGCTGTTGGGAAAAAGTTGACATGCGCCTGAAACGCATTGTGACACTCTGGGGAAAGACTTCCGCAGTTGTCATTAGGGCACGGCCTGTATCCGATCGGGAGCTGCTTGCTCAGGCGATAGAAAAGTTTGTTTCCCTGCTGCACTTTTTTACCGTAATTCTTGGGGAATTGATAAAGTATCTATTCTGCTGCAAGAAAAGTAGACTAATCTTGCAAAAGCAAAGGAGCTCATTTCATCGCTTCATGAACATTTACGGTAGCTGGTATGCGCAAATATGACTTGAGTGAGCGGTACTCTGGAAAGGTTGACAAACTCTGCAGTGAATGCAGTATTTGATATTGAGCTGCACGAAAACGCACAAAGAGACCTCGGCGGTTGGGATAAATTTTTCGTGGTGGAAACTACTAGAGAAACGCCCTCAGACCTGCGTCCTGTTCACTCCAGCTCTTCTACTCAGTCTAATATTGTTTTTTGATGGGCGAAATAGAGAGTCATTCTTCTAAATGTTCCGTTCTCTATTCTTAAGGGTTTCATCCATCTGTCCTGGAGGTCCAACAGTTACGTCAGAGAACTTCTGGAAGTTTTGCAATTGCATGCTTAGACTGGGGCGGATCCAGGGGGAGGGCGATTTGGGCGATCTCCCCCCTAAAATATACTTCATCTCTCTTACAGCAGTGAACCCGTAATGAGACTTGATTACCAAACATTACAGAAAACCCCCCACCCCTAACCTAACTGGCTGGATCCGCCCCATGGCTCAGCCAATGGGCGTGATTTAAAGCACGAGATCCCTCTAGCGAACAAACTGCTGTTGAAAGAGTCTGAAAAACCTACATCGCTCGAGTAATTCCTTTTTTTCTTACAGTACGTCCTTACATGGCGGGGTTTGAGACTGAGTGGCTGTACAAGTTACTACTTATCGCTGTTACCCTTCCTATCACAAGCGCTTCATGCGAGAGACCTTTTACAAAGGTGAAAGTAGGGGCATATTTCTCAGAAATTCAATGTCCAACGAAAGACTAAGTCATGTAGCTCTCCTGTCAATAAAAAAGCACGAACGGAGTATATAGACTTACATAGCTTGTCGATGAGCTTGACAGCCGACATGAGAACTGCAGGAATAAACTACACTGATGATATTGACAGTTGCCATCTAGTGCAACAAAGATTTAGAACAATTTCTAGTCGCGCTCGTGACATTATGAGGAATTCACCTTTGCCCCTACCAGGTTATTAATTGCCATCGTTTTCGCACGATTTGTAGTGTTATTTTCCTATCTTACGTAGAAGAGTGATAACTTATGAAGTCGGTAAAAATATGCGGTGTCTAAAGCGAAATTTTGGGGTTGGATTTTAACACCACGCTGTAATTAACTGTGGTATTTCCACGTATTTAATATATTTCGCGTCATGTATTCGGTGCACTATGTTAAACTAAGAACAAGAGTACTGGGCTACTGTGTTCGGAAACATCTTGCACTTCGCCAAGTGACGTTTAGTAACAATGGCAGGCATATTAAGGCAGGTTTTCGTCTCGACAGAGATGGAGAAAGATACGATTGAACTTCGCGCAACACCACAAATGCGTCATAAGAGCAACAAATTGACGTATGTCTGAAAAAAACTTGGGTCTTGCAGCTTACGGGAACGTTTGGTTTAGACACTGCTTCCCCATATTACTCCATCATTTGTTTAAACGTTGTTTTAAAATTTTGAAGTTTTTCGGAAGGGCTTATCTGAAGCGAATAAAAGTTTTTCAACTTTTTTACGAGCAAGATTCCCATCCAAATCGCTGTTTACTTGTTAGCATCGAAGCTTTATGAATACTTTTTTAATTTTGGTCCACAAAGCGTGCCTCCCCAGCAATCTTCAAAACGAACTTTAACCACAATGAATGACTCCTTTTCTTTGATGTTGTACTGCGCGACTTTATGCAACAGTTTCCACAGCTGTAGGAGAATTTCCACAGTTCGCTTTCAAAGATGACCATTTGCATAATAAGGCGAAGGCCAAGTATTTTGTCAACCGATCACAAAATTTGCTCTAAGACGAAAAGCGAATCGTTGAAACGACCACTGTGTTGATTATTGGTAACGAAAAAATATGCTGTTTATCTTCACTTTGTTTCATAATTTTGAACATTTTGTGGAATAAACAATGTGCACAGTTTATGGTGACATCTTATTTTCGTCTCTATACTTTGCTGGTATGCATTTTAACGATTAATTTGCGAATTGACCCTAATTTAAAAAAGGATGTGAAAAATCACTATTCATTCACTACATCTTTCCATTTTGAAGATGCTCCTACACCTTTCGAAGATGATTCAATATAATTTGAATTCTAAAATTAGATATTAGCAAACTTCAGAACCTTAAACTAAAAGTTGCGGCCACCAAACGGTCAAAGTTTTGCAAAGCTCCTAGTCACAGTCATGGAAAAGATGCTTTACTTGCGGGTCAAGTAGTAAGGAAACATTGCGTGTGCTGTTTCAAAGTCAAAAACGTTCAAAAATATTTCAACACCGACAAATTCTCGGCCTGGCATTCGCAACATCTCCACAAAATTCTCATGAAGGTCGTTCCCCTGTAGTGATGTACTGCGGTGCAAAAAGAACGTTATGTTTTTCGAATTTTCGTATTTGGCAGATCTACAACAGAAGCCTCAACAAAACTGAGTTCACCGTTCGCAAGCGCAACGGCACCAAACTGCTCAATCGTTTCGTCAAAGAACTGGACAAGTTGCTACGCCGCAAGCAAGACGCTATTATCGTGAGTGTATTTAAGCGCTTCGGTCAATTTCACAGAGACTATCCGATGCTTGGTTTATCTGTTGAAGAATTAACCATTTTAATGTCCGTGTGAGCTTTCACGGGTAGTGCATGCATGTGAGTTCGGACACAAACCCTTGCTTCAGGTCTTACAAAAACAGCTCCCGACTTCCTTATTCTTTTCCTAGCCTTTGTGCACTGTGGGTTCAGGAAGTCCAGGAGCCTAACCATAAATACGGTTTCTTACACGAGATATCTGCGTGAAGCTTCTTCACCAAGGAAAGGAAGTAGCAGATAGTCAGAATTGCCGATAGATTCTTTTTAAACACTACGCTTGCCTAAGGTCAATTATATGGATGGCCCACATACCAGACGTTCTTCCCTTCTTTCTTTGGAAATACCTGAACAACCTGCCATCGAGTCGAAAAGTTCGTGCAGCCATCAATTTTTAGCAATCGCGTAAGAACCATTGTCTGGTGAGATCGATCCGCACAGCTGCGATATGTTGGGAAAACAGCAGTTGCTTTGCCTCACGGTGCAGTTACAGGGATTGCAAACGATATTTTGACTGCTCACTTCCGAGAGCGACCACGAAAGCCAAGATTATCGCCGCGCAAAAACAATACGTCAAAAAAGACAGTTTTTTGCCGTATGAGAAGGGTAAGAAAAGCAACACCGTCTTTAGTCCGCTTTGCTCCAAAGCGGGAAAAATCTCCCCCCAGCGAGCCAAATGCAGCAGGCAGCATCCAACGTCTCCAAGATTGCGCATATTTATTGCTCAACACCAGGCCCGTAACCAGCTTGGGACACCAGGAAGGGCAGAGAGTTTTCTGATAGGGGCCCGAATTTTGTAACTATGTCCAATAGTTTTGAACCATGTCCAACGCATTTTTCCAGGGGGGGCGAAAAATTTTCTAGGGGGGCATCGCCCCCCATGG
>JGI24022J15233_10004437_pt1 | contig 14500 bp, 7 predicted proteins | sample Ectturendosymbi2_FD_15233 | JGI IMG/M metagenome (IMG submission 15233) | reverse complement strand
CACTGTTCCCTTTACACTGAAAGCAGCTTCGTCCTTGGGAGGTCTGCAGCCTAGATGACCCTTGGTCCTTCGCAGCCTCCAACTCCCTCATGCATTCTATATATCGATGTATTTAGAAGTCATTGCAGTTCTTCATTATAATAATCATGATGGCGTCATTCATGCGCGTGTCTTAAAAAACTTGCATTTCATCAAAGTACAGTAAATGCATTAGCGCCATCAAGCGTATACTCTACACTACCGCAATGTATATATCCTCGTCTTCTTTCGCGTATTTGTGTTTTTTCTCTTTACTGCGATGCATGTTAAAAGTCTAGCTCTTTGGGTGTGGGAGTGAAGACGTTACACAATACAATACACCATAATGTAGGCTTCTGCAAAGCGAGAGGCTGCTGCTTTTCTTGTGAGGTTGAACGAGTTTCATAGTAGTGCAAGTTATTTGGGAAGATGAAAATCCTTACTTAAAAAACTTAATTGCAGCTCGGTGCCGGGAAAATCGAAGAGTTCTTCCTGTTCGGTTCGATCCTGGAAGCCAACACGATCGGAAAAAGCATGGCGGACAAGCCCGTTACCTTTGAGGTCACCTTAGGTCAGTTTCTTGCCACTTGTCAAGACAATTTATGCTCGGTCAGCTGTTCTCTTCATACTTTACACATGTTTGTGTGGTGGCATGGACTAGCATTTGCAAAAACGTTAAAAGGGTTAACTTTGCTTGCAAAACCGAAATGTCACAAAGCAGCAGCATTGCCCAAGATGCATAGAGTTGATGGATGTTTCTTCTCATAGTTGGAGATGTTCATGTCACTGGATAAATGTGTTTTGCACAACTAAGAAACATCAACCTTAACCCGGGAAAACGGGGTAAGGCTGATGGCACAAAACGTGATTGCCAAGCTGCTGTTACGCTTGTCGAATATTGCGTTCTACCCAAACGTACGTGAAAATAAGGAAAAAAGCAAGCCGTTTTCTCCATGTCTTGTAGATTTTGAAAAGTCCTGAAGCTCGGCGTATCGCTATTTTGTGCCTTGGTTTAATGCAAGAAAGTAACTGTGCGGATCTATCAAACTGAAGGTAACTATGGAAACGACATCGACGGCGCCAACGTCAGCAGTCGACGTCATCAAAGTGACGGCAACGCGTCAGATGATTCGCTCGAAGATTCAGAAGACGAAAGTCAATCTTTGCTCAAGAACACTCTGGTTTTTGAAGACCCAAACATGAGGCCGCTGACTCCGCCGGTGCGGCCTCTTACTACGGACAAGTAAGAATTCGCACCCATTTGCTTCTTTCTAACTGCTTTATTTGTCTTTGAGAGTCGCGAAAAAGTGATGTTGTGTGTTCATTTGAACAGACAAAAAACGTTCACAAGTGGGTTTCAGTTTTTGCAGTTGACATTTACAAGGAATAACTAGATTATTCCAAAGTTTTCGACAGCTGGAAACTCTCATGTTGACGGTTATCTGTCCTGCGTCTTAAACCGGTCTTTAGTTTCTTCTAAGATTTGGTCTTCTCTTTTCTGTTAGTACAATAGCAGTGAGTGGCTCTGGTTGATACAACGAGCAATAGGTAATGCTGGTGGTAAATATGTTCGTTTTTACTTTTGATACTTTGGCTGAGGAAGCTGTAAATTATTAATTCAACCTCTTTGTTTCAGCGTCTCCAACGATTGTAGAAATTCGTCCTTTTTTAATTATTTTTCAGAAAAAAACAAAGTAAAATATAACGAATTTTTAAGCTTGGCACTGATCAAGTACACACGTTTTTGAGTATTCGGAGATTGCGAAACTGACCTGCTGGAAGCAAAAACACTTACTAGAAGTAATATCAACGTGTCACCCTTTCCTTTAAGAAATCCGTTCCTCTGAACTGTTGTTGCCTGGGACATCGCACCATTTTTCCTTTGCTGATGCACCTCTCTCGTGTGAAGGTTGTGGGTAATAAAATAATATCTGCGGACGTTTTCCTTTCCACATAAAGCTCCATTTTTTGTCTATAGCACTTATGCTGTGGTTGCCCAGAGCAGCACGGCAAGTCAAGTCCGAGGCAAATCACAACTTTTTGTCTAGCCATTTTTACTTATAATTTTTAACGTATTAGTAAAGACGTTTACAGCTGACTTCGTAGGAATGAGATACGAATGTTGGCTTGATCGACAAAATACCTTAGCATTGGTGAGTGCTGCCCTTTTAAAAGAACGTGGCACTTGGGAATGCATCTACAAATGATTTTCGGAGTCTATCCCTGCAACTAACATTGTCTCTGTAAAATCACATAAATAAACTAACTTTGAAACGTTTCACAAAATTCAGACTCAAACACATTCTGGTTGGTAGTCCTACACTCTTAATTTCTTTTTCAAACACTTTGCCAATTTTCCCAAACTAAAACTACCTCCAACATTTTTATTTATTGCTTGCAAAGATGTATAGCATTAATAAACATTCGTTGAAAATCGCAATTCAATAAATTCGTCTCTAAGGGTGACATTCACCTCCAAAAGTAAATTCATCCCTGGTTACGAATCACTGCCCTCTATGACGCATATTACAAACTTTCCCATTTTTTGCAAAACAATGCTATTCTTCTGGCATGAGGCTCGTTCATCATCACTTTGATCTCTCAAATAAAAGGGCGGAGATATTTGTGCTTTATTTGTTTTGCAGTTGCTACTTCCATATGCCGTACTTCGAGCAAAAGCCCTGCTTTTATCTGACCAGTTTCTGGCACGATCACAAAAGGCGTTTATACAACGCGAACATCATGCACAAGATCGAAGAGAAACTGGTGAGTTTAATTATATCAAAGTTGAAAACGTGTCGAGTAGGAATTATGGAGATCTTATACGTTTTTACCGTCGAATGACTGAAACAAAAATCTTTTAACCAGGCAAACGTTTTTTTTCATTTCCGGTTAACCATGCAAATAATGTTGATTTGAAATGGCCATCACCTGCGCTGGTGGCGAGTCATTGGCAGTACCACGCGCGAATTGCTTCTTTTCACCCAGGCATTATAAACACTGAACACAAGGTGGGACCGGCACCAAGTACCGTCTTAGAAGTCTTTGAAGTCTTCGGTATGACCCCCAACACGGCATTGAACTCAACCTATCAACTTTGTTGATGTGTGCTCAATCAGCTGTACAACTTTGGCGGTATTGTCAATATTGAGAGGTGGTATTGTCAATGTTTAGAGATATAATTTGAAAAATTATTTTAAGGCAGGGTTTTCTTAAGGTGTTTTAGGGACCCGATTCGGCTCTCTAGAATTAAAAATCGGGTCAGAGAAAGAATCAGAGAAAATTATCATCGGGCCCCTAGAATAAAAAAAAATCGGGTCCCTAGAATCAGAGAAATCGGGCCCCTACAAGTCCATGCCGGGCACCTAATAATTTCCTTAAAAAACCTGTTCTAAAAAATACGTAGGTGTTGCAATTATTTTGTGATTTTTGAAAACATCCAATAACTCCCCGTCAATATTTTAGCAAAAACTTGAACTTTTGCTATTTGCAAAAATTCATAACTTGGATGCTTGTTTCTGTTCATTTTTGTTGCCTTTCACGTCCATTTCCAATGGCCCTGAATGTCATAACACTGGGATACAGAACGCTGCGCAGAAGGCAAATGAATGCTTCTTTCGAAGGGTCAGTTTTTCATGAACAGTGTTAGTGTTCAAATCAGGCAAGCAATCCGGTCAGACAAAAACTTCCGATTTTGCCGAATTTCGATGCAATAGTGATGCTCAACAAAGCGAATCTATGAGATATTTTGCAGGTTTGCGTGGAAGCGTACATTTTACACATCTACAAGGCATGTGAGTGTCAAAGCAGAAAATTGGCGAGCACCCTTTATTTTGGACGTGCTTGGATTTGTTGAAAGTTCATCATGTATTTAGTTGGGTCCTTTCAATTAAATCCGACAAATTTCTCCCCAAAACTGTGAAATTTGGTCCACAAGCAAGATTTGCAAAGTTTTGTGAGGATACCGGTTGGCCACATCTCCGGCTCTCATGTTATGTCAAGTATTTTCTTTCGAAACCTTGTCTGAATTGTAGGGCAATGAATTGAAGCTATAAGCATTTGTTTTCCAGGACGAGGGCCTTCAGGACGTTCAGGAAATGGTCAAAACAGGCCAGGATCGGCCAGACCGTCGGTTGAGGGGCGTTGCAGCGGAGCTCGTAACAGGGTGCGCCATGTTCAACAGGCTTGTCAAAGGAACGGGTGGGCCGGCAGCTGGAAAGACAAGACTGGACCGCGAGCGTCACAAGCTCTGCCTTCGCGAGATTGTGAGTTGCCAAAGACTCGGTGAAGTTAACGCACATGCCCTTGCCCGGCAGCCTTGTTAATCGACTTTTACACACATTTGCTTAATCATCTGCAAGAAAAAGATGTTTCTTTTGTGAAATTGATTTTTATCTGCTGTCCACACTCCACACTTCATTGAAAATATAATTATTGGCGCGAGTGATCTATGAATGCTTTTTGCAACGGTTTATTCGTTCAATACCTTGCTGCCTAAAAGCTGCCTAAAAGTTGTTTATGTCAAGCACGTCGTTTTTGCTTTAACTGCGGTTGAAGCGTTCATGGCCAGCTCATTGATGCAGTGACCACTAAAGTGAAGGACGGTATTCAACTAGAGACTTGCTGAAGTGTTTTGTGACATTTAAACTTTTTGTTTTAACGAGCCTCAGTATTACAGTGAATAATTGCTGTTCTATGATATCGGGTGTTAAAACCATGAAAATATAAAATGTTTGGTAAGAACACGAAAACCTTTATTAACCTATTTTAGTTTGATAGGTGAACTCAGTAAAAAGTTTCCACATTGTGCATTCTCAAAATAGCTGTAGGTAAAAGATCACTGTTGGTTGAATTGCTGGTGTTTTCAAGCTCTGCATGTGTAATGTAAGTCTTATTCAAAATTGCGGATCACTTTCTGCGGTTCAAACGTTTAATGTCCCGTAACTCATTCACTGTCCAGACATTTAATCGCTCATATGCAACTTTCGTGTGTTATTTATCAAGGTAATTTTTGCAATAACTGATTTAGTCTGACAGATAAGTCCGAAACATTTGGCTGTTCAACGTGCTTTGTTTCTTCCACTGCTAGGCGTCTTAGGTGCTGGGCAAGGTTTTCATCAATGTTTTACTAATGGTGTAATTTTGCTGTCATTGTCGATGCAATCTTTCTTTCTAATGGCTTACCACTTCTTCAAAACACTGATCACTAATCTCAGCAACATAAAAAACGCATGCTATTCACCGTAGATAATCTCAAAACTTGTTTTTAGTTGTGGGTGGCTTGGCTGATGGGATAAAATGCGTTTTAATGCAACTTAGTATTGGTAAAAATAAAATACGTACACGTTGCACTTACCCCCAGGTGCGTGACATCAAAGCATCAATTGTTTGTTGATATTTGTTCCGCTGGGGACTTCTAGTGAACGCTGAGTTTTCATGATGTTAACAAATTCACGAACAAATATTTCGAGTAAACGTCTTTTGCTCCCAAGCTGATGTTTGATTATATCCTTGCAATCTCACAGGACTGGATAAGCAGCGAAGCGAAGAAACTGCAACGTCAGCTGAGGCTGAGCACATACAAAGAAAAGCTGAACAAAATGCGATCGTTGCTTTCCAAGATTAAGTTCCTTTCCGACGATGTATGGATGAGTATTTCGTTCCTGACTGTTTATTCTTCTTAACAAATGTCAGATCGTGGCACTTGCAACAATTTAGCAACAAGACACTAAAAGGGCGAGCAGATAAATTTGCTCGGAGAGTGTTTTACTAGTTTGCGAGCTGATTTCGTTGAGTCACCTTTGTGGTGTCTAGTTGCTAAAATGTGGATATGTGCAGTCAGAGTCACTGCCAAGTTATGAAGGCAGAGCGTGACAGGCTGATTCCGCGAAGTCTCAACAGCGAGCATAAAGATTTTAATTATCTACTTCCTACAATATTTCCTGGTAACTTTGAGCACGACAAGCATTTTATTTTTCACAGGATGTGTTCGTTGCTTCTTGTACTTATGGACTGATCACCGATTAAACACAAAAAAGAGTTAACATTGGGATGACCAATTTGAAGCATTCGATTGATCTATTTGACGCAAACGTTTGTACAGATGCTTCACCATTTTCATCGTACAAAAACATCTGTATTTTGTTAAGTAATGAGTGTGTCTTTTGATCGGTTTCAGGCGCAACACTCAATACCAGATGTCTTCATTTGGATGCTGAGCGGCAGAAAGCGCGTGGCTTATGCGCGCGTGTCAAGCAGGGAAATACTTCACTCCGTCTGTCAAGAAGAGTGCGGAAAACACTGCGGAAAAATTCAGACTTTATTCCTACGGGTATTGAAAAACTATTGACGTTGTATCGAAAAGTTCGCTGTAAGTGAGTGCTTGCAGCAATGTTCATGCATGTGAGAGACGACCACAGCTAAGATAGCTTAAAATGCTATTTCTGCGAATACACAAAACCCTCTAACATGCAAAGTCATGCAAACGTTTGAGTTGATATGCAAAATGATTGAGTGGCTTCACCCGGAAAAACATAGAAAAAAGTATGTAGATGTCTTGCGCACGTCTTGCTTGTTTCATATAACTCGTGTTTCTGCAGCTTCCAGGAAAGAAGAGTCTTGGTCCGAGCGGTTGGGCCATTCAGGCCAAACTGGACGTATACTTCTGGTTTGGGTTAGCCAAGAACAGGCGCGACTTCCTCAAAGGTCTACCGCTGGGTTATCAAGTGGTGCGAGCATCAACCTCTGCCCTCTCGCCACCAACGTACCTCACATATGCAGGTAAAATCGATTTTTTCAGTCAAATGTATTTGTTTGTTTCTCCAAAAGTCACACAATTCTTTAACGTTTCAGTCTATAGCCAATCAAATAATTGTTTTTACGAAAGCAAGCGATGGCTCTTTTGAAACAGTAAAAACTATTTAAAAATGCCCCTTGAGTTTGCGGCAAATGTATAAATAAAACCAGGATTAAATTTGTTTTTGGTAGATATTCTGTATTTTTGCTCAACCACGGAAAAATACATAATTGAAACATGATTTGCAACTTTTATGAAGCTATCCAAATGATTGGCTTGTTGCAGACCGGCAGCAGTTCGAGCTTCGTGCTCACATGTACCAGGGACGTGGTCTTCTCGCATCAGATGACACTGGGCTGTCCGATCCCTTCGCCAAAGTTATCTTCTCAACGTACACCGACACGACCCAGGTTGAGCTTGCCTCTTAGCAAATTTGACAACGTGTAAAATTTGAGACTTTAAAAGATGCTCTTTAGCCAAGAACTTTGCTATCGAGGAGATTAATAAAATTCGTCATTTCGTTTCGCGTGCCTGTCAATTGGTTTTGAAGTAGTTTATACTTGTTCACTTTGAAACACTAGTTCGCTCGTACCCCACTGGATTTTTTAGCTAACTGTTACCTTCTTTGCCACAGGTAATTGAAGAAACGTTGAACCCAACGTGGGACCAGACCCTGATTATCCCGAATGTTACACTGTTCGGCAGAGCTGAAGAGTTGAGGGATGATCCACCCCTCATTATCATTGAACTTTTTGACAAGGACACAGTGGTGAGTGATCCACACAATGGAGAAAGATATTGGGTTTTAGTTCGAGGGTGTGTATACGTAATCTGCCATAGAGAGTTCGCGTTTAGCAACTACTTATCTGTTGGAGCAGAACGAATTCGATGATTGAGAAAAACGTTGCTTTTTCATTACGTGTTTCTCTTTGGCTTCTTGGCCAGAAAGCGAGTCACAAGCTGCTCGTGACCACCTTGCGTTTTTGCATGCTACCACTTCTTAAATCGAACGAATGAATTTTGGTTCTTTTCAGGGCAAAAACGAATATATCGGTAGAACAATTGCCAAGCCCCTCGTCAAAATGGTTGGCGAGAGGTACGAAGGTCCAAGATTCCCTCCCAAACTTGACTGGTACCAAGTTTACCGAGGCGTGACGAAAGCAGGGGAGATACTCGCCGCGTTTGAGCTGCTTCAGGTAAGATTATGATCGGAAGTAGGTCCGGATGCTTTTGGTAAATGAGCGCAGCACGACGTAGCAAGATTAGTGAAAAGCGTAGCTAGGCTTGCTGTTCATTCGCGCCTGCGTTTAGATCCCATACGATCAAGAGCAGATGGACAATGTCTTGCTGAAGCGATGGAGAGAGGTCAAACAAGAGTCTCGGCTGAAAGGCGGTTTTTTTGAGGTTTGTCTCGAGTGGGATTTTGGGACATCTCTGTGCATGTCGCAGTCACACAAATCACCATTGCATGTGCTTGCAACAAGGCTGGGAAAACTGGAACCGTTTTCCTTAGTCTAGCGTGATTTGTGACCCAATATTTCAGTGCTCCAAAGCGACTGGCAAAGGATTTCTTTTCTGCAAGCCAAAGGTCCGCTCTGCTTCGCTGAAACTTCGCGAGCACTCGTATACGTTGCAAGTGCAAGTTTGCCTGGACGACGTGAATCTGAATGCGGTGTGCGAAGCCGATAAAAATTCAGCGCAGCACGCCATCACACTGTTCGTTGATGTATTCGCGCAAGCATTCCTCATTTGCATTCACTGCAATCATTAGTTGTCTCTTGAGATATCCCAGGGTTTACGATTTTAAAGCGTAACGCAATGGCGACCTTTCATGTGCTGGGAAAAGAGGAACAAGAGTTGTCGGTGCAAAATGAGGGGATTCAAAGCTTCAGTTCCATAGTGTGAAACAAACAAAGGTGGTGTCCCAGCAAGGGGCGCAAAACAGACCTTGCTTTCAGGTGCTGCAAATGCTCGTGACGCCACTGCCAAGATACATACCCCGACCTCTATGTTGAAGGCAACGCCCGAGGCACGCCTTATTTTCTGTAAGCAGAGAGATATCACATAGAATTTTGAACACAGCTTTCAAAGTTGGCTCCTTAAATCGTCCTCGAATCCGACAATGTTCAACGCAGCCACGCAGAGTGAAGTTCCAAAATGCCTTTCGTGATACGGTAGTAAGCTGTAAAAATTGGCGTCGAGCAGTTTTCAGACTTTTTTAATGGCGTACTGATGTAAACGATTGGGTAAACAAGCCGAGTTGTAGTTTGTTTTATAGCAGCTTTAATAAATACGGTATAACAGTACAATAACTGCAACGAAAGTTTGTAGTGATACGGCGGAAAGATGAAAGGAATCACAGAAATTACCGAACAAAAGCAGAAAACATTTTGCTGGCAAAATGAGAAAGCTGTGTAACGATGCAATGACATATTTAATTGTTACTTTAGGTTGGCTAAAAACCAAAGTGTATTTCGGAATAATATTCACGAGATGAACGCATAGAACGCAGTCATGGGCTTTAGTTAAAAAAACAATTTTCAGAAGCGTTTTTGCCGTTCTACAAAATCTCTTTCGGTTTTTCAAAATGTCATTTTTGTCGCATGAAAGTTCATGATTTTCAAAAATGATAAGAATGAGTTTACGCAATCATCTCGCAATCAATCAGTATTTCTACATTTCTCCTACGCTCTTTTTGCGTTTTGAAGCTGCTCGTATAAGGTACTTTCATTTGTGATATTTAAAATACAGACAGTTAAGGCCCTGGCGTTTCGCTCTGAAACCTCTGACTTTATGAAAGCTACGGAATGAGCTTCTATTGTGACTACGAGATCGTTCAAAAATATTGAAGATGATGTTGCACAAAAGACCCTTGCTCCAGGCTTACTCCCAGGGACACACATCGGTCATCCATCCAATCAACAGGCAACGCCAAACAACAAAGAACTCGCACTGCACAGCACATTTGCGTCAATTATAACGAACGACGCAACTAAGTTGCTCAGACATGAGACGAAAAAATGTTAACCGTATTATTTTTGCGGATTTCCTGAAAAGCTGTTCTGGCTCAGTTTACCAATTTTCGAACCTTTCTATGTTGCGCGATAAATGCCAAGAGTGGCTCACTGGAAGGAAGCCCTTTGAAAATCATTGATGTAGATCGCCTCCCACCATAGACGGCCACCCACGTTGTCCACGAGGACAATGTGGATGTCGGTGGTTCTTGCGATATTTGCCCAAAAATATTTTCTCGTTCTACTTATCTCAAACCAGTACCGACGCGGCCGCGGCGAAAATGCCGCGGACTGATCTTTACGTAGAGGTTAAGGTCAAGATTTACTTTGTGTTGTGTAAATCTATTTAAGTCCTTCGCAAACGAGGGAAAAGTTTTGAGTATTATTTAACTATATTTTAGTCCTTCAAGGTGGTACGCGAAAAGACCTTCTTTTTGTTTTTCTTCACAAAAATATATTCTTAGCTATACTTTTCAATTAGTGGGTTATATTAAAAAATTCCTGAATTTTTTATACTTTCTTGTTGGTTAAATTGCCATTATATTTTCTTGCAGCCCTTTTCTTCATGTCGCATTTGTATCAATTTCGGTCTTCCAAAACTTTTGATCGGATGCTGCAGTAATTGGTAGATCGACATTACCTGGAATAAGGTGGCACGTGGCGACAGTGCGGGACCCACAAGTGGTACGCGATCAGAAAACGTTTGGGAACCACTGCTATATTAAAACGATTTTATAAGTTTTTAACCTTCCAGAACACTTAAGACAATTTTTGTAATGCACAGTTTTACAACTATGCCAGAAAATACCGCTGCATACCAGTGATCCCCTAATTTATCCCCTACGAACACCCTGCCGATGTCAAATGTCTTTAGGAACCACCAACGTTTCGTGGCGTAATCTGATCCCGAATTGCACTAGGCTACGTTGCCTGCATATCGCAATGATTTGCCGCTGAAGATCATAGTGTCCTAATGCCACATCGCAATGATACCAACAGATGAACAAACGCGTTTATTAATTTTTCAAAGGCTTGTTACGTCTGAACGTGAGCATGAAGCTTGCTTTTTCAATTATAGCGATCAAACAAGTGCGCTTGTAATACGTAATCACACAAATATAATTTACTAACCACACGTGTAACTGGTTATTTGCATGGGATAAGAGTTATGCGAAGTTCTCGGATGATATGCTTTCTTCAGGACCTGGAAAGGCTAAATAAAGAGGCCAACTCCAAGTTGCACACACTAAGAGAGGCTAACTAAAGTAGCACACACTGAGAGTTTATTCACTAAATGTGTCAAAGAAAGCTCGTAAAACCCACTCATGCAGCCACCGCGCTAGAAAGATGTCAACGCCTTACCACAAACCTTCATCAAACAGGTGCATTATGACCTCAACGGTATTGCCATGGCACATACGTTGATATATTGAGAGTGAAGAATTATTTGACCAAGTCGCTTAGTGTCAAAGATCTATTCCTGATTGTGCATTATACGACGCAACGCAAGTTTTTTAAGTTTTAACCTTGGTTACCTTTAAGACATTTTGAGAGACCACAACTATTTCATTTTAATACCGAGATGGTCAGTTGGTCATAAAGCAAGGTTTTAATGTATTTTGGCGGTGGTTGCAATGCGAGATTCTACGGTGTTTTGAGAAACTGTTGGAAAAATTTGAGAGACTGTTTTGGGTCTACCAAAACACCAAAAGCACTGATATCACGCATACTTTTATTACAGCAAACTTAATTCAGTTTTGTTAATTTAGTAACGCGTCACGAACCCCTTGGGATGGGCTCACACCCTCCCAGGTGGTCAACACACCCCGGTTAACGAACGAACGCCTGTTGCAAACGGTTGGTTTGATGACTATGCAGGTTTTTGTATTTGCAACGTATAAAATTCTCCAAAAAAATCTCAACATCCGCAGATCCGCGCAAAATGCAAACTCCATAAGCGTCCATACTGGTCTCACGTCTCGCCCCAGGAAAATCATACATAGCAATTATGTCGTCATTGGCGTAGTTTAATTATCTGAGCGACCTTCAAATATATGCTGCTGAGTCCTGTTACTTAGAAATTTCAACAGGATCACGGAAAACCTGTGCTGCGCTGCTTTTGCCAAACCAGTTGTCAACTGACAACTTACAAAGCGAAATGCAGATAGCGAACGCAGCGCAACACTTTCGTTTTGTAGAAATCTTATATTCAAAAAGGACAATTCGACCTAGTATTCCCTACATGAAAGAAACTTGTGTCAAGTTTACTGTTTCGAAACTTAAGTTTTGTTCTGTGTTCAAATTCCTATCGCCTTCTCGCGTTGTCACGTGACAATCTTGAAAGACCAACTTTGAAGAAAGCATTTCAATTTTCACAACGTTTGAGGATCAAATGTTTTGATCAATTGTTTCTCTCAAACCTGAGGTGTTCTATAGTCGAATATGTTGCCTTGAGTGCAGGGAACAGCAGCCAGGCAATGTAAGAAAAATTTTCTGAGTTGAACTTTGCCGCAGCTTTCGCCGATTTGCAGCAGTTATTTAAAAAGGTTTTGATTCACTGCCAACAAAAACTCGTAGATCACTTCAGCAGATCGTTCCCACAATTTGAAACAAGAAAGAAAAAAAATGATGTTATGAACACAAATTTATTCGGGATTTCTGGTGATTAAGCGGAGGTAAATGCGCTCTTACCGCATTCTTGCACCTGTGCCAGACCAATTTTAAACAGGATTTTCGTGAACTTTTCAGCTTGGCTTACCAGGGAAATCTGTGAAAGTTTTGGTCAGTTCAAGTATTTTGTTTCATTGAAAAACTTTCACCATTAACTTGATGCATGACAAAATTAAAATTGACAAGGTTTACATTTGCGAACTATCTGTTTCAGCAAACACGGCAGATAGCTATATCGCTGAATTTTAAGAGAGTGGCATTAAAGTGATTTTAGGTTGTTGCTTAATTGAATAGTTTCTCTACAAACGTTTCATTGACCCTCTTGTGTGAAAGCTTCTTACTTTGTTCGTCAAACCAATTGCGTGTACATGCTCATCGCTTCAAGTTTAATGGTTTTAAAAGAAGAGTTTTTATTTTCTCTTTTTTCTTTTCCGTGTAAAGTCAATTTCGCTTTAATGATCAGCTGCCAACCAAATTTGCAGTGAGCCGATTTGCAGTGGTTGGTTTAGTAAATCTGTTTCTTTCTCCGAATATTGGACTATTACGTGAACAAAATTGACGTTTCTCTCCCGAGATGCTCACGTTTGTTTTCAGAAGATGATTATGCTGTTTTGTCAGAAGTAAAGTTTGATTTTCCTATCGTTGAAGGTTAGGCAGAGTGTTCTTGTGCATATTCCATTTGTTTCAAACTTCACTGATGCAAACCTGCTGTGATATCATTACTCTCATCACATGGTCCAACGGCTCATTGGGAGTTATTTGGCTTCAGCCGTAAATGTCACGTGATCAGCGGGAAAATATTTTGTTTTTTCTCGTTAATCGGTGGAAAACTATGACTGTTACAGGTGCAAAGGAACAGGAATTTTAACGAAAATTGGATAAATCTTTATCCATTATACTTTTCGTTTCAAAAGGTTTATTTCGTTTCAGTATTACTCTATGTTAAATACTTTGTTGGATTTCTTTCCTGGAGTTTTGTTGACATACCTACCTTCCATGAAACACTTGTCAGACCTCCCCAAATTTGTTCGGCTTGCTAAACTGGTTGGATTTAAAATATCGTTTTGATTTCTATTTTTCCCCCTCATTTGAACCAAACCACCAGTCTTCATTTGGCAGCGTCCTGCATACAAACAAAGCAGAGTTTTTGAGCACTCTCTGTTTGCAAATGATTAGATAAAGATCAAACACCACTTCGTGCGTGCATCGCCAGGGCTGAACGTCTTCATACACTAGAGATGGCACGGTCCAAGATTTTTCAGGCCCGGACCGCCCGTGGACAGACAACATTTATTCTTTTCCAAACCTGCCCGCCCATGGCCCGCTAAACAATTGGAAGTCTAGCCTATTTTGTCTCCTGAGGCAAAATATCGGCAAAGGCTATTTTGCCATCTGAAGCAAAATATCTGCTGAGACTATTCTGCGTTTTGTGGAACATGATTGGTTGAAGTGGGCATGTCATGTGACAAGCACAATAAACAAAGTTACATGCTTGGATTAGTGCGTAAGCCTAAAACCCTAAACCAAAGACTTTAAACCTAAAACCCGAGACCTAAACTTAAAACTCTAACCATGAAACCTTAACCTAAATCCCTAAACCTAAAAATAAAACCTTCAACCAGTCCCGTCACCACATCGGATAGCTTTTTAGGGCTTAGCCCCCCAAAGAAAGCTCCAAGCAGTGGTGTATTTAAGGGGAGGCGAGCGAGGCACTTGCCTCAGGCCCCCCCTTTTTGGGGGCCCCCGCTTGAGGTGTCACGCGCTTAAATTTTCCTTAGTTTTGATGAAAAACGTATTATTCACACATATAATGGACTACAAAGCAGATCATAAGTAAGTACTCTGCTTTCAAAGGAGCCCCCTACAGAAACTGTACTGTGCAAGTACTTTGCTTTGAAAGGGGCTCCCAACAGCAACTGCAATTTGAAGGTGCTCTGCTTTCAAAGGGGCCCCCAACAGCCACTGAAATGTGTAAGTACTCTGCATTTAAACTTCATTGAAG
>JGI24022J15233_10004432_pt1 | contig 14508 bp, 4 predicted proteins | sample Ectturendosymbi2_FD_15233 | JGI IMG/M metagenome (IMG submission 15233) | reverse complement strand
GAGCCGTTGACGTTGTTTTCGTGAACGCTCGCCACCAGAGTCCAAGCGCCTCCGGGTGCTGTCATGTCGCAAAATACCTGTCGAGGAGAACGCTGCTCGTGTTTTGATTCACGATTGTATCGCTTCGCCGACAAAGTTGCTTTCGCTTTGCACGTGATAATTCATCCTGACGAAAGACCATTGAAATGTTGGTCGTTTCATGAAGTGCTGTAATTTTCATTCTACAATTCGAAGGCAACGGAAGCGAGCACATAACTGCAGGCACTGCTCGCTGTGGTTCGTCATCGCTACTATCGTAGTTTCTTCCGAGGAGAGATTGAGTGATAGAGTTTTATTAGGGAAGTCTGTTTATGATTTTCACAAAATCTTTAAACACATGAATGTTTCTTTGTTTGATTTTTTTCTTGATTTTGCTTTCTTTTCATCATTTCAAATGTACTTGTCAATAAATGCGAACGTCGTTTTTCATTTGCGGAAGAGGAAAGTGACACAACGAGTTTATCTTGGGCTGTAACTACACAAAATAGATGAGCTTTGTCCCAGCTTCAAAGTTATCCTTACGTATCTCTTAAAGTCTCCAACAGTTACCAGTTCTTTGCTCATTCCTTCGCACAGTAATTCCTGATCAATTTATCGTACGGTGCGTAACTGAAATGGGGTTACGTGTAAAAGTATTTCATACTTTTTTTATACTTTTATTTTTTTACATAATTTATCTAACCTTTACCTTATTCAGTATTTTTAAGCAATTGACTGCCAGATTGCATCGAATTAACCCCTTCAGTTAGAATGCGGTCTATTTCTAAGCTAATAAGTGTTTTTTTAACAGCTGAAAAACAGTTTGATAAAACAACCAAGTGAACCCGTAAAGATGCGAAGTGGAACCAATTTGCTTTTTGGGCAATGGTAGGTATTCTTATATACTATTTGCTTTCATAAAAATGTGAATGAAAAATTACTCTCTGTATTTCTTATTCATAAGCACATATCCCCTTGAGACTTGCAAGAGAAATTAGCTTGTATAAAGACATTCATCACCCATTCGTTTTCTGAAGCCAAGCAATTTAAAAACTGAAAACCTTTTTTGTTCAAATCGTTTGACAGCTGTTGCTTTAATTACTTCATGTAGTGGAACGTTTTACGCAATAATCGCTTGTTTCACGCAAAATCTGCCCTTCTTTCCAATATCTTTTTGGATTCAAGTTGCCTTCTCACCCATTGTGTCAATTCTATTTTTTAATTTTCACACATTGAAGAAGTGGGTGATGTCAGAGATGGTTTGACGAAAGTCCTTTATTGGGATACAAATACTTTGCTGTTAAATTTTTTTGAAATGAACGCAATAAAGGGCGAATGGTGCCATTTACAATTATGCAGCAAGAGGTTCATTTATTAAACTCACTGCCATCTGCCCACCGCGAAACCTCCGGTAAATATACGCGAACGCTTAAATTTTGCAAGAAAGAAAACCAAGTGGCATCGCACCACGAGCTGACACGTACTTGAAATACAGTAGAAAATGCATTAGGCTTTATGTGGTAGATCCCGTCTGACGTCACCTCGTCTCAGCAGGTCAGAGCAGGACGTTCCGGGATTGGTGACAGATCCTGGTGGAAAATCGGCACCTGTGTGTATTGATAAAAAGATGCAGAGGTGTATAAGACGGTTTTTACCGTGACGAAAGAGAAGCACTCCCAACAAAGATTGTTTTTATCTTACAGTATACTGTATACTCGAACGTACACAAAAAAACATGTTCATCTCGTTTGAGCAAATGGAACAAACATTTTGTTTAGATTAGCGCGGTTGGCGCTTTCGTGCTTCCAATACAACATGCTTCGTTACAGATGTAACAACTCACCAGTCGCGTTTCGTCCAGGCGGACCCTGAAAAGGCAAACTGCAATTAAGTATAACTTTAGGTATCACTGAAAAATATGGTTTGACAGAAACAATGAAAAGAAACCATCATTTCTTTTGAAATGAATCGCTTTACAAAAGAAATTGATTGCAAATACCTAACCCAACAAAACACGATTTTTGAAACAACAAGAAGGAAAATGTTCACATTGCAGTCATGTATTTCGAGCAGGGGATTTTAACGTGGAAAACACCGAGAGGTCACTTTTTGCTGGCCTTGTTATTTTGGTGATCGGCACACTCAGACTTAGCATCTTTGACAAATTCCCCGTGGCCAGGAAAATTTCCCTACAGCGCTAGTATATAGTTTCCTACTGTGGTAATTTGAGCATGGCTAGAACACTCGCAAAACGCCAAAGGTTTTTATTTGGAATTATTAGTGACGCACATAAATTGCAATTGTTTTATCTGCAGGAAAACGGACGGGGATTCCCGACTATGATACTCTATGAGAACCTGTAGTGGTTCCAAAAGCCTTTGAGGCGTGTTGCAGATTACGGCGCAACCGATTTTTGCTTGGAGATATTTTTAAGGCATAAAAACAATCTTTGAAAAGTTGCACCGAGCTTTTCACTTTGTTTCATCAAAAGCGCAACCATAGTCAGCAGTTATTTAATTAGCAAGTTTTACAAAGAGAACTCGGAGATCAGAAATGGACAGTTTCGGAGATCAAAGGTGTGTTTAAGGGAAGAGGGGGACCAACGGAAACATAAAGTTTTGTTTGCTTCTTTTTTTCCTTTTCCCAAAGCATATATCAAAATGTAAAGTTTTTGAAAACTCTTGCAGAAAACTCGGTCATGCGCACAAAGCATCGGTCGCTTCAACTGCGTTGCATACTTGACTGCCAAGGATCAACAAAAAAGGAGTCAGTCGCGCCAGTCCGCAGACAAAAGATAGGAGCGTTCTGCACTTAAATGTAATTACTCAGCTTGGATCTGTGTACTTACCGCTGGCCCGCGTTTTCCTGGACGACCTTGACCACCTTTTGGCCCCGAAAAAGGGGCGGCGCCCTTCCCGCCCTTATCACCCTGTCGCAAAGAAACATTATGAAATTAGATATATATATTGAGGCAGCATGAAACAAGTTTTCATACCAAAGAAGTGTCAGGCAAGGAAAGCAAATGAATAAAAATCGGACAAACATAGGTAAAATGTTTTCACAATGAGGTAAAAAGTTAAGTACAGTTTTAAAATGTGGAACTTGGGCCACCGTTTCAAAAAATGAAAGTTACTTTTTCCATAAAGTCGATCAGAAACCTGATCCATGAAAATCTAAAATCTTCTTTCTATTTATGAAAAAGTATTTGTTTGCTTAAAATAGATCAGTGAAGTTGCCGGAAAAGATATAACTACCACTATGACATCACCAGCGTAAAAGCTGATATCGGTGGTTATGATTTAACTGATCTGAAAGATGAATAGTTTGACAGAAAAGTAACTATTCGGCCTTCTTGGTATATTTAATTAAATACAGCATTCTGCTGAAAAAGAACATCCTGCGTTTTAATTATGAGCCAATGTTTGTAAAATTTTGATGTACAAATGTGATTTAATAAAAAAATTATTAAATGTTAATAAAAAAACAAGTTCATAAAAAAGCAAGTGTTCGACATACGTCTCTACATGAACAAGCGCATGAACCGAAATCCAGCGTGTGAGCTTGAACGTATTGGGTCACTGTTAGGAGGATGAAAACAAACCAAACAGTAAGGCTTTCCGATCTTTTGAAAATAGCCATTTGTAATAATTGGACTTATATGTTATTGCCTGGAACAGTGATATTCAACAATTTTCCTTTCGCAGCTCACTTTCCTTTAGGACAAGCCAGTAAGACTTTTAAAACAATTACTACGGTAGATAAAGCATACTGTAAAAGACAATTGCTGCAGTAGATAAAACATACTACATTTAAAATTTTGGGAAGCATCTGTGTACTTTATGTCATCGACCTAAAATGTGCTGTTCACTTGACACCTGAAAAAACGCGATTCACATGGTCTTTACAGCAAGGGTCACCAATCAGGTCTCCCGCAAGGACCATGTAGGTCGCCCGAGGGCCTGTTCTAAAAATAAAATTAGCATGATCATTGTCTTAACATTAACGAATATCAATACTAAAATAATTGGAGGTAAATTGAGCAAAATTTTTATTTCAGATGCGTGTATCAAACTAGCAGCCCTTCGTATTAATCGGCACACAAGAAGTAGCTCGCAGTTACAAAAAGGTTGGTGACCCCTGCTCTACAGCAAGACCAAATCAAAGTTTCACACCAAATCTTTTTAGTAGTGATGGTAAAGTGAAAGATTCTCTTCAACCAACCGTATAAAAACATTTCACTAACGCTCTTGGATTTGCCACCCATTTAGTTGCCGCCCATCAGAATTGTTTCAAGTGCTTTTTTTGCATTTTTGAAAACCTGTCTCGCTTGGAGCGTTTTTTGATTTCTAAGTGTTTGTGTTTCTGCGAGGGGTGGATTGTTTGCATTTGTTGTACTTCTGTGTGCATTTTGAGTTATATTTCATTATTTATGTTCCAGATTCACTGTACAGGGTCGTTTGTATTAAATTATTGTGTTAATGTCTATCTCGTAATACTGAGCCATGCTTTTACATAGGAAGCATTAGCAGTTGTTTAATCTAACTAGAAAGGTCAAGCAACCGAAACGACGATTAATGCAATTTGCTAGTATATGCTACGTGAACCAGAGCGCGGGCGCAAAAACGGCTTTACGTAACAAACACAGTGGTTCCCTGCAGGATGACAATTGCAATACTTAGAAATGCTGCGAGTTGTTAAAAGTTTTCTTTGGAGTGCAATAAATTTTCAAAATGCATCCAACCTCATTATAAAATTGCGGTAAGTTTCCAATTGAGGTTCGCAAAATATTTAACCCTTTTGCAGGGCGCTGTAAGTCTGAAAAGGTTGGGAACCACTCAGAGCAGATGTAGGCCAAGGGGGGAGTAAAAGAGTTGAGGGCAATAGAAACTTATGAAGAACAAAAACATCATTGCCTACGCTTGTTTCTGTTCAGCAACAATATTGACCTCAAACATAATAACAGAAATTACATCAAACCATTCTGACTTTTCTGGGTGCGCGAATAGCTGCAACAAATTTGTTTCAAGTCGATATTGAAAATTTATGAAATTACCCACGATACTGTTATGAAAAAGCACCTCTGCCCCTGCTGCCTCTCTTTTGAAAGGGCAGGGGGACAATGCCCCGTTATGCTCCCGCACTCCGTCCCTGGAACCGCTGTATTAATGACTGCTAAACTGGACATAAGCTTGTAAATTGACCAAGGACATTACCATCAAAAAGCATAAAACTTTCAGTCGCATTAATCGACAAACATGTGATGTGCATTGATTGGGTAAAAACTCAGGAAAATCCTTAGTACAACCTATGTTGTTCTTTCTAGAAATTTTTAATGATATTTCCTTGTTATTTTACATTACCTTAAACGTCATGAACAGCACACACCGCTCTCTTTTTGATGGAAAGCCATTGGCAAAAAACTTGTCAGCCTACTTTTAGCAACAGCAATCAGCTCCATTCCGATGCTTTTCTGCAGATTTTTCTAGTGGCACACTATAGATATTTTCTTTTCACAAGAGTAGAGAGAGTTAATATTTACGAAGACAAAGACTTTTCTCCAAATATCTGATTCTCAACTTTCACGTCGGATTTGCGCAAGTCCCGGTGGTATTTCTGTTTGAACAACCAGTAAAAACTTCATCAGCATATCTCTGCTCAAGTTTCCTGCAGTTTCACATGAAATTTAAACTTTCAATGGTTTTGATCACTTCTCAAAGGGGCAGCAAATTTAAGCTCGTTTTTTTCCCAATTCGTCTGATTTTGGCCTATTTGCATTCAGTTTAGCTATGTTTTTAACCACGGTGAAGCAAATGCTTCTGCTCGTCCTTTCCTCTCTTATCGCTGGCTTGCCGAGCGCAGGTCGACAATATGTGAAACCCGGCGCAAAACGTACAGTGCGTTCCTCCTTCGATAATATCGGGCACTTCGACGACAACAGAGAATGTACCTCTGATCGAAAATGAGAAAGAGTGTTATTTAAGAGCTTTTACCTCCTTTCGATTCTTCATGCATTACTGCGAAGGCTTGCATGGGCGTGTTTAACTACACGTGCCGGAAATTTTCGAAGTTTTTTGACGAAATAAGAGCCGATCAGTTGCCAGCAGTGATGAATTTTCTGACCGGAGGCAACTATCGCTTCTTCTTATAGAGCTGTCGGTCTCTTGCTTCATTCTGAGCGGTTGGTTGAAAAACTGCGTTAACAATGCTGGTGTATTTCAATCAATGTAACTTTTTAAGAAAAATCGTCAGGCAAATTATCCATGATAGAAATATTTTTTGGTTTAAAGAACCATGGTCTGGTTTTGCGGTTTTGCGACTAAACTTGCGTATACCACAGTCCGTCGTGCAGCACAACTTGCCACAACAACAAGGGCAAAGCTAGAGCGGTGCCGCAGGAATATCTGCCACGATTAAGCTTGACCCACACAAGCGCCAAAAATATTTATTTGCTAATAGGAAAACTTCTACCCTAAATTGTTGCCCCCCCAGTAACACGATTGCCGCTTAACGTGTCCCCGAATGAAAACGTTAGTCTCCGCGGCAGAGTTCCAGGAAGCAAGCTGATGGTGGGGGTGCACAACTGGCGTGTTCCGATGCAGTAGCGTAGCCAGCCCAAAATTTTGGGAGGGGCCAAAAAATTGGGGAAGGGCAAAATGTTTGATTTTAGACGACTAACATCTATTTTGTTTGGGATACCGCCGCTCAAAGCACAAAATGACTATACGTTCTAAAAATTTGGGGGGGCATGGCCTCCTAGGTCCCCTCTGGCTACGCCTATGTTCCGATGCTCGAGACCTTTCACTTTATTGTCTGAATTTTTCTGCCGATGCAAATAGCTGTTTGCGAAAAATTCAACAAGGTTTCGTCTTGGTCTGTGATTTTTTGCCCGTTGCTTATGGTGAGCTTTAGTAAGACCTCAAATTTATACCAAGTTCAAAGCACAATTGTGATAAGCCGTAAACACTAGTATTACGCTTGCGAGTGGTTGCAACACTTACGCACAATGTGCGCAATCATATACAGCAGGGACTCCAAACCTATTTGCAAGAGGGCCAAATAAGCTGCAACGCAACAGTTCGAGGGCCGGACTTCTTAAGTAATGTGATTGTTTCAAGATATTATTACATCCGCCAAATCAACAAATGTTTCGTGAAAATATTATTTTCTCATCACCGGCAAAATGTCTTCGCAGGCCGGATTCGGCCCGGGGCCTTGGTTTGGAGACACCTGATATACAGGAATCTCGAAATTAGAAACGTTTCCTATCAAAACACTTTCTGTGTCGCTATCAGTAATGGAGTCTCGAGACTTTTTTCAAGTCTCGGTCTCGAATGTCTCGGTCTCGAAGGATTTCGGTCTCGGTCTCGTGCTCTTAGTCTCGAGACTTTGCATGAGTCATTTTTTATGAAGTCTTGCAAGAAGCAGCTCCTTAAAAACGGATTTATGAAGTATTTGTTCAAAATTCAACTGTTCAAAGCAGTCAGTGTCTAAGCTTTCTTTGTTGTTATGTGAGGGAGCGAAAACAGAAACTCCGAACAGCTGTGAATGATCCGTTTAACGTAAAAACATGGAATTATCCAAAACTTCAAAATAAAAAAAAACTTGGCAATAAAAAATAGCAAATCTAGGAAATATATATATATAGCCATAAAATCAGCAAGAAGGCGCTACACCATTATACTGCTAGTCCGATACAACGCTAATCTCGCCCTTCGCTCATTCTGCTACACTGAAGCAGGTTATCAAACTGTTTTTACTGAAGGACATATCAGCATTACGTTTGACTTCAAAAGGCCAGTTGTAACTATCACGACAGTGCAAATGTGGTTTTTGTCTGCGTGACCGCAAAAACCTGCAAGTGCAAACCTAGTGAATGCGTTGCTGCACATTCAAACTAGCGTGTGTATGTAACTAAATCAGCTATGTCCAACCCGCGGCCCAGTCGAAGGTTTTGTGCTGCCCAGTTTAGGTTTTCGCTGAAGCGAAAGTATCGTACACACTGACAACCAGTCCTTATTTTGATAATCTCGAATTTGACATTTTTGATGCAGGTGGTCTTTAGTGCCACTTTATCACGTCTGTTACCATTGCAGTTAGGATTCGAAGCTTTCAGTTCATTAGGTTAAAATAAATTTACTTTGTTAAGATTAAAGAAAGCCACTGAATGTGCGTTCCTCATTAATATGTCACTCAATGTGCGGCCCTGGTTAAGATAATGACATAATTTTTGGCTCAGCAAGCCATTTGGGTTGGACATAACTGAACTAAACAACGTTTATTTTATTTTATCTCAGATTCGTGGTCCATATCACAAGCACAACCGAATAATACAAGAGTACAGGAATGCTTAGCCATAGCGGATAGCACATTACAGAATATGCGTTAGCACACAATCAACACTGAGAGGAGCAAAACACTTTAACAACGCCCCAACTACAACCCCTTTACTCGTCATAACACAGGGATTCGGCAGTGGGAGAGAAATGAAAGCATTCTAACATCAAATTTTGGGGCAAACAGTTAAGAGAAAAACAAAGAACAAAATAAATTGGATGGGAGTGCACATTGGCGCACAGAAGCATGGGCGCAATTTTGTTGTAAAACGTGGGGGGTCAGCTTGGTGTGAAACCAATATAGTCATCGGGTCAATGCAGAAGTGGCGTTTTATATATACAGATTGCCAATCTTATTTCTAGAGGTATTTGAGACCAACACTGATCACGCTTTGTCCTTGCAGATGATTTGCATATTAATATACTTAAATTTGTTACTGGACACGGTACTGTAGTTCAGCCTTCTTCCATTAATATCGTATTTGGATGTCAACAAGCACAGCAATATAGTAGAACACATCAATTGGGTTTTATCAGAGCTGTCAGTTGGAGTGCACAAAATGCTGAATCGCATTGGTCGCACGTGCATATCACTCTTACAGTTGAACACTTCAGTTTTCGTGCATTTTATAAGAAGTGTGGGTTACAGCACGATTTGAGGTCTTGTTCACTTCATGTTACAAAGATGATAAATATTTTTCTTGCACATTTCCGTTTTTTGAAAAAGCCTTTTTAATGCTACTGGGCATCATGCATGCAACCCCACCCCTACCAAAATCTCCATTGATGTCCTCTTACCAGCAGCAAAAACATTTGGCCTAAAATTAGTGTAGCCTACTTCACAAAATGATTACAATCTATTTTTACTGTTGGTGGGTGGAGGATGTATCCTTTCAATCTCCCCTTGTTGGCCCCTGCATACATACCCACACGGAGTTGTGCAAAGGCCTCATTTTGAAGCCTGAACCCGGCCCGAGCCCGAACCCGGCTCGAGCCTGACATTTATTTTTGAAGTCCGATTTAGGCCTGAAAACCAAATTTACTGATGGAGTTGAGATATGCGCAGCTGCTGAGTAACAAAGAACTTTGTGTGCAGGGGTAGTTGCAGGCAGGGCCGGATTAACCATTGGGCAAACAGGGAAAATGCCAGGGGCCTCGCGCTTTTGGAGACCACGCGCTTGAATATCAAAACACTCCTTTACTGGTTTTTCATGTTTTTAGGCTGTTCACCACGCGTCAAAATTGTAAAGCTTTTTCATTAGGCTAACTGCATTTCGTATATAGGTTAAGGAAACTGACAACTATGGCATTTATCGTTTGTGAGTGACTTAAAAGAATTGAACCAAATAGCACCACGCTTTTTGACCCAAGCATTAAATCGAAATCAGTGCAGCCATGGGCGTCCGCAGAAATTTTTCCAGAGTGGGAGCAACGTTGAAATTTTGCTTATCTCTTTCAGATTGCTGACAATGCAGCGCAAATAGAGGTTCACAAAACGCTTTACCCTGTCTACCCATTAGTCTATACTGGTTGAACCTCAATTCTCAATCTTTTGTCTGAAATGTTTTCTGCACTTTGTCTACTAGAAATGCTTTTTATTTTCATAAACCGTCTAATATCCAGTTTTTCGAGCACTTTCTAGAAGTAAGTCATAATTTAAGAATAATCAACGGCCAGAACAACATAAGCGGTGAAAAAAACAGAACGTTAGACACTCTCACAAAAATTTTTCAAGCATTGAGAAGTAGCGCTATATCTTGACAAGACAATCGCACAACTTACTAAAGTTAGAACACCACGCAAGCTCAAGGAACTGAGGAGGTGAATTACGAAAACTCGCCAAAGCAAATACAGCTTTGCACTTAGTGTTCACTCAGAAGTCGGAACCAAGCTTTAACGACAAAGACGTATTGCCACAAATCTGAATAGATGTATTCTAACAAGCCACGTATTTTTATACTGTGTGAAAAGAAGCCTGCGTAAGAGTCGTTTGATTAAGGATTTTTCAAATTTGTGGAAGCACTGCTACAGATTTGCTAATGCTTCATTTCACACAGCATAAATCTGTACGTGGCTTATCGCTATCAGCAGTCGTTGTCTCGCTGCATTATCTGCATTATCTGCCAAGTTGCATGTAGCTGCTGAACGCCTGTCTGCGTTCGCCTGTCTGCGTTCAGCGGCTACATGCAGTCGATGCAAGGTTCCCATACAGACTGCATGATGCAGTGATTTCAAATAGACCCAGATTGCACACCAAAAAAAGCCATGTTCACACAATAAAAACCCAGAAAGCTTTTGTTTCAAGCCAAAACATGTGAGTGTGCTTGTTTGAATTGAAACGATAATCGAATACTGATTTAATTCTAATTTCTCTTCCAAATTTTCTTCTGCGGCGCGAACATTAACATCTGGACGACATTTTTGTTGCTCAAGCCGTTTTTCATAACGCTGGTAACATACGCCGTTGATGACATGTCTCACTAGTTTTAGGAGTACATTTGTTATTAAACTAGGAAGTTTTGTGCAGTCTTGAAGTGCAGTGGGATCTAAAATCCCACAAGAAGTAGTATCCCAATGATTTCTTCCTCTGATTGAACTTTGTTTTTAATTTTTATGCTTGAAACATCGAAATTTAAACATTCAATCCTAACCTTTGTTTCACCAGTTTCTTCAATTGGTCATTCGAGACAATAACATTTTATACATAACCCCGACAATGATCAATGATCTTATGTGAGGTTATGAAACCGATTGAACACGTTCTGCTTCATCCGATATGCGTACTTTCTCACCTGATGTGCGCATGCAAACACTGTAATATAAAGTCATCTTTATATTGTTGAACACATTAAAGTTGCTGATGAATTGATCACTTGAATAAAAAACGATTTAACGCGATTTTTCAAAATTAAACATAGACACGTACGTCGACTAAAAAAAACAGATCTGAGTGGAAAAAAAACGCAGTGGGATCCCAGCATGTCCACATGCGGAAACACCCTGTTGCCGTAACTTGGAGTGGACGTTTGAAGATTCGTTTTCTTGTGATAAAACTTCCTGTTTGAACAAATTAACCACATAAGAACCGCCGTACACGGTCACCCCAACTGTCTCTGAAGTGTAGGCTGCCAAATCGTATCAATTTTGACGTTTTTGACCGATGCTTCTGCAAATTTGAAACGAGAGCATGTAAAACGCTACGCAGTTGTGCAAAGCGTTTAGGGGGCCTCGCGATGACGACTTTGCCCGGGGCCTCGCATTCATTTAATCCGACCCTGGTATTCAGGTACACGGTTTATCATACCGAAAATGGCAACCACCTTGACCAAAACATTGGCATAATCTGGCACAAACGTAGCATGTTAGTCAACGACAATACTGCGGAATATAATGTTTCTCAAGAAAAAAAGAAACTATAACGAAACTATGTACGATGGTGCTATAGGCATAAAAGAAACTTTGTAGGATATCTCTACCCATATGAAAAGCCGGCTTGTAGGCTTCAAGCCAAGAATCGCGTGAGTGATTGATCTTTTCGACGTAACGCCATTGCGTGCTAATTTCCTCACCGATCTTGCCTTCTCAAAAACAGTGAGAGACTAATCCGAGCAGTGTTTGCAAACAGCTGAAGAAAAGTCACAATCACTTCACTCACAGAAGTTACCGCAGCGAGCACAACAAATTTACGTCACGAAAGAAAAAAGTCGTTGCTCTTAATGTTATAAAATGTTTTGTATGCAGGCCTGAAATTGGCCTTCAATATTTTGACAAACTTAAGCCCGAGCCCGACCTGACCCGAAAATTCCGGCCAGACTGAGAACTCTGCACCATGTTAAACGTTTCATTCCAGGAGTTCTACTTGCATAACGACACAAAAATATATTTGAGATTAAATCAAAATGCACACCAGTGAATTGGTAAAAAAGTACAAAGTTTCACCTTCAACACGAAAAGAATGTCCAACAAAACTAGGTGTGATGAATCTGTAAAGCTAATGTTTCGCACTTGGATGAAAACATTGATGCATTGTGGGTGGGTTTGGTTAAACTCAAGTAAATCAGATGACTTACAAACCAATGCATTCAACACAAGCACAAAGTGTAAGAAAAAATATTTTTGCAAAGAGCACGACGCAAGAAAGCAAGATTTTTTGCTTTCTTTACTTATGCATTTATGGACCCAACATGTTTCGTCAAATGTTCTTCCCTGTAATATTTTTAGCCTCCGGTAAGCCCACCACTTGGCTTTTTAATTGTTTTCTAATTCCAGGGAATCAAACGAAAAATTAAGGGATGTGTTGGCGGCTTACCTACTTTGCAGATGCAAACATTTAAGTATGTTAATTCGCGTAGTATCCCTGTCTAAATCCAAAAAAGTATACATGCAGCATATAGCAGGCTATAATATTCATTTCATAACATGATTTCACTGATGTGAAGGACGTTTCTTTGTTCACTTCATGTTCAGCAGTGCTTCAATTCTCTCTTCAAACGTTAACTTGTCGGCACTTGCGCGAGGCCCTCTGTAGGTGCGGAACCCATTTCGATAAAATAGATCAAATAGGCGTAAAACTGGCTCTGGGTGAGAAATGCTGACTTGCAGCCTTCATCGTGACCTGAACACTTAGTCCAGCTGTTGAACTTTTTCAGGGGTGTAGTGGAGTGGGAACGGCGTTCCCACACCTTTTTACACTACATTGAAACATGGCTGCGATTTCACAGATGTGATAGTGACACGCAGATTCGCACTGCTCAAGACCAGGGGTGTACAACCTTTTGCTATTGTCGGCCGCCTTACTTTTATTTATACGAAGTACGGCCGCCAATGAATTCGAGTTATGTTTATGAGATAGGCCTACTGCCGACCAACACAGAACATATTCAAACATAAATTGCGCAGTCATTCTATAATCACCATCCAAACAAACGCAAGGCAAGAAAATCAGCAGATACGATGTTGCGCATCGTATCTACTGATTTTCTTGTCTTGCGCTTGTTTTACTTCAATATACGCCAGCACGTCCGCCAAATCGTATATTTTGAATTACATGTGGACAGCCGCAAATTTCATTATCGAAGGCCGTAGGTTGCGCACATTTGCTCTACCAGGGGTTCCTAATTTTTATTCTTAAGATCCTTTTTCCAATATCAGCACGTTTTACGCGACCTTATACAATTGATTTTCTTATCTATCGTTTGCATAACGTATAGACTATATCTTAAAACAAGAAGGAATTTTACAAAGACCTACTATTCCGTTTATTCACTGTAAAATCTTTTTTCTGTAAAGTGCAACAGAGAAATTCAACGCTGTGGTTGATGGCTTTATAAAGAAAGTATCGTGATAGAGTACGTTCTCTGCCAAGTCCATTACGAAATATTTTTTTATTCACTGCCATTTGCAGTCTGCTATTTCATGTTGATATCTTCTCTTTCCAAGCATATCTAGGCTACAAAAATGCAGGTGTGAATGAATCTCACTTAAAAGTTGAAACGTCAGACCAGACGAGAAAATGAAACACAGAAGTACCGAAATAATTTGGAAGAAGCGTAACGAAATGATAGACTCAGTCTGCACCCACGTCAATCTGGCAAAAAAGGTGCGTGGATGGCTCACAAAGCAAGCTTTCTGAAGCGTGGCTCATATGTGGTAGTTGCAATAATCAGGTTGTCTTGCAAATGAGCGTCAGTGAGTCGGTTTCTATACTTTGACTTGATGTACACCATGCATGCAAATGTTGCTTCACACACATACGTGGACTCAAACTGAACAAGAGCTTTTGTAGCTTCATTTTTCAAACATGCATACTTCTTTGGTCCATTTAACCGAAAACTAGCTAAATCGGAATCCTCAAACTGAATTTTTTGGTTTTCATCTGCCTGCAACTCTGCCACCTCAAACACTAAGTCACCACAAGCCTCAGCATCAACTCGAAATGGAAACTTAACATGTTGATACGACAACTCTTCTAGTTCAGGGAAGCGTTCTTTAAAATTTTCTTGCAAATTCGTTATGTATTGAACGAGGTCTTGCTTTACACTTGGAAATGACATCTTACTATCCGTTGTTGCAAGAAATTCCTTGTAATGCGGAAACAAACCAAAATCACCAGTTTTTGCTCGCGTGACGAAAATAGCCAGCTTGTTAACAAAAGCAC
>JGI24022J15233_10004430_pt1 | contig 14509 bp, 12 predicted proteins | sample Ectturendosymbi2_FD_15233 | JGI IMG/M metagenome (IMG submission 15233) | reverse complement strand
TGACCGAAGTGTCTTTTCGCCGCCTCCCGGCCTTACTGTGTCTGTATTGTTAAGTGTACTTGCGTTGAGGTAAAAAAAGAATAAAATTGTTGTTGTTGTTTTCATAAAGTTGAATTTTGTTGCAAAAGTTGGAAATAAGCTTTAGTTGCTATGGAGAGTTGCACTGTACTTCTCATGTCCAGGAGCGAACCGACACAAGTGCCCGACCTGCTCGGCCACCTTCAGCCAGCACGCGAAACTTATTTCTCACCTTGTATCCAAGCACGGAAGAATAGACGACAGGGAAAGAAACTTCAAATGTACTGTAAGTTTAAAATTCTATCATAAGGTTATTCTCGTTTGTGAGTCTCAAGCTCGCGCTGACTTGGAGTAGTTTGTTGGATCACATGCAATGCGACAGATACATTCAACGACAATTGGAGGCAGGCCGAAGCTTAATGCTTTTTGTCGGGGTGGTTGAGGTGAACGCTGTCGCCCAAGGAGCGCTACGGCGATTCACTCAGTGGTCGTGGATCGAACACCCAACCTTCCAGTTGAGAGGCAGACACTCTACCACTGAGCTAATCGCCGCCGCAGGAGTAGTTTTGCCTTCCTGGTCACCACGTACTCGAACCGACAACCTTTCTGTTCGGACTAACTCAGAAAAACCTTCCTGCTGCTTTGTATTGCTCCGTCGGCGAGAAGTCGCATTCAGTAAAAGTCACATTCGAAAGTAAACATTAAAAACTGTAGTTGCCATCCCTTTCCTTTCGGTCGTTGCAGCATCGCCACATTTGTTAATCAAACACCACTTCGTCACACCTTGCTGCGCACGTGCTTTCAAGCTGGTTGGCTTTAAAACTTCGCTGCTACTCACAGGAATGCGACGAAGCTTTCCTGAGCAAAAGGTCTGTTGACCTCCACATGTTGGTGCACACTGGTTTCCGACCGCTCATCTGCAAGTTGTGTGGACACGGCTGCAGGAACAACTTCGACCTAATCGCTCATCACAGGACTCATTCAGGTGCTGTTGCGTCATACTAATGACTGTTGTGTCATAGAGCAATAACTGTTGTGTCATAGAGTAATAACTGTTGTGTGCTGCGTCAAACAGTAGTAGATTCGAAATCTTGCTGCCGTGTTGTGTTTGTTTTTATTGGGAAGTAGAACAATTGCACGTTTTATTCAACCCAGGGCTGAAAATTCCTTGTTACAACCAAATATGAAATAGGAAGTTTCAGAGTTGTCGCTCCTTCTGAGATACGAAAGCGAGACGTAGGAAAGGAGACCTCTTTGGAGTGGCGTACGCGGAAGAATTTCATGGGGGGGATTTCATTCAGTGGCATATGGTGGTAGTTTGTATTTGGTTTGCGCTGTTTGTGACGTTGCAATTTGACGTCATATTGATGTTTCCAAACCAACGCTTTGGCAAAGTTCGTTGACACAGTATGCATATTGTTCTACACGCATTCTCTTTATTTCATGTGCTATTGCACTGAATATAAACTATCAGCGCTCCAAGTTAGGATATCGGAGGAAAATGAACTCAACGCTACGACACAGCAGTTCATAACTGCAAAAATATCAGGTTGCGCGTTAAAACAGGGGAGTGAAACACACTCATCACCACGTCAGAGCAATTTACAACTACAAAATCAGGCTGCGCTAATGTCTTCTCGAATACGAGCAGTCGAGCAGAGAAAGTGTGCGGCTGGACTGGCTGGCGCACACTCCGGTTTGCAAGGTCGAATCTTGCTAGTTGCTAAACTACACAAGAATTGAGAATGCGCATAATGTACGCAAGAAAACTTTGTTTTTTTTGTTATGCAAAAAAATTAAGCAAACTTTTAGTTTTCCTTTTTCCCTGCTGCGACATCATCAAATGCCTGAATACTTCTATGTTAACAACTGCTGTTTATGAGCTCGTGCAACAGTTCTATCATGCTACAGAAATTGGTAATGTAGCCGCTGCGATCAGCGCTTGCGCTAATCAGCCATAGCAGACAAAATAAAGGCAATTGTTTCGGATAAAGTGAACTATCGCGAAACACAATCTTAAACATGCGTACACGTAGTGGACGAAAGGTCTGCAGAAAGTGTTGAGATGGTTTCTGGATGCAGATGATAACCCAGATTCCCACCAAAACCCAATTATTACTTTTTGACCCATTTACAATGTTCCTTAAAATTTTCGTGCAAATTCATTCCGTGGTATTTACATTAAGTCGAGAAATTGACAAGTAAGAAGTATGCGAAAACAATTAATCTCCTTTGGGCAGGCATTAAAGTTTTTATAACATAACAAACTCAAGGAGGGGTTTAACACAATCCCCCCTTGCGTACGCCCCTGTCTCTTTGTGCCGGATATTATATGAAAGTTGTTGTCAGAGGTGTCAATAGCACAGTCGTTCATTTACTTGTGAAACTGCATCTTTTCATACGCAAACCACAAAACTACGTTGCAAACACGCTTTGCATTGTAGCGTCACAACTTCGTTGTCCAAACTTCTTCAGTACAGTCCCGTCGCCACGGGTGTCTTTTGGGAGGTTAGCCCCCCAAATTGAATTATGAAGCACTATAAATCGGTGGAGTTTGTCAATTTTCAGAATATCAAGCCGCCCTGAACAAACGTAAAGCCCCCTCTTGAAGACTTTCTGGTGACGGTTCTGCTTCAGTAACGATCCGGTCGTTATTTTAAGGTTTTCTATTTTTGTTTATAGGAGAAAAACCGTTCAAGTGTGACCAGTGCTCCTTTGCCACGACCACAAATCAGCATCTGTTACTTCACAAAGCAATCCACACCGGCGCGAAACCTTTGCGATGCGACATGTGCTCGTACAAAACCAGCCGGCACTCCTGTTTGAAGCGGCATAAACTGGTTCATTCCGGCTTAAAGTTGTTTCAGTGTCCGTACTGTACGCGCAGGTAAGGAGAAAGTAAACTTGGTTACAAGCGGTGGCGAGACTGCTGCATGACGCAAACAAATGTACGAGCTTTCCGAAATCAAACTTCGTTTTTTTGCTTCTTTCAAGTTTGTGCTTCTAACGGCGAAATCAAACCACTCGACTGTTATTCGTTAAAAATTATAATGAATAGAACAAGGTGAATATTTCAGACATGCTATACGTTCTACGAATTAATCGAACAGTTTTGCGAAGACATTAATGCCAATACTTTTCGAAAGCCAACCATGACGTCACTAATTGATCTTTTGTTGCGTCAGATTCTCGAATATTGAAAACTTAAGAAAACACATCAAAAAGACGAAGCGGCATGCTGGCCTGAAGATCTACCCTTGCAAGCATTGCTCTTTTTCGAGTGACGACAATGCAGAGTTCGTGAAACACGTTAAGGAGGTGAGTTCGGAGCACACGGCCGGAGGTTGGTGGATTTCAGAGGATCGTGGGCCACGCTGTCGTTGCAAATCTGTTTTTATTCGGTACTTGTTGCTTTTATTCTGTACTTGTTGCTTTTATTCGGTGCTTGTTGCTTTTATTCGGTGCTTGTTGCTCGTCACCGAAAGCGTTGCCGTTCCGGAAGTGACGTCGCCGTTCTGGAATTATCGGCGCGTCATTCGAAATCTTTTTGTGTTTTAACGAAATTTACTTGGAAAAGATCGGAGGAGTCTTGTTTTCCGTTCTGCAGCTTTGATTAATGTGCATGTCGCAAATGCCAGGTTCCATATATCAGTGTCTGCTGGCGTGTCGTAAACTAGGTAGAAAAGCAGACGCGATTCACCGGAGAGTTTTGCTTTTTAGGTGTTTTTATTAAGTAATAAGGCAGCAGTTCGTTTGTTTCATCGTTGAAAAGTTCGTTTGCCATGGTTTCTGATTAATCGTACAAAACCATCGAGATCGTTTGTATTGTAGCGTAATTGTGACGAAATCTTCAATAATTTGCTTAGTATAGATATGTTCACAAATTTGCTGCTTTGTTTTTATTATGTGAAGAAACGCGGCTTCGCGACACTATAAATTCGTGTTGAGTTTTTAGATTCAGTTGATTTCAAACATTTTGCTTTTCACTGTTCACCTGAAGCAGCAGTACCCGGGTATTTGTTTTTCGCTCCGTTTGTTCGATTTTGTTGTTTTTATCACTGAGACATTTCGATCATTTGTCCCATAAAAAACAGTATTCAGTAGTTTATATTTTCGGACATTATAACCGAATGGACTTAATGTTTTTTCGGCCGTTTCAAAACAATTTTGGTGTATGACCGAAAAAAAATCGATTTGCTCGTTCGGGAAAAGCTTAAAAAATCTTCCTCGGTACTAAGTTTCCATCGCGTTTTCATTTTCTTTTCTACCACAATTGCATTTTTAAATTTTGTTCGCTTGATTTGCATTTTTTACCGCCCAGAATTGTCTGAGACCCCCTTGATTTGAGCAGTCCGGCACACTTTTCGTAAAAACGCGGGGTTCAATGATTTGTCGTTAAACTTGCTTTTCTCCAAAGCAAAGTTGATCGTTTGACACAGAAACACTTTTCCGACATCAACGAAGACTCCGCCTCTAAACTGAGCGGAATTTTTGTTGGGCCTGGAGGAACGAGTACCTCGCTTCCATTGGTTGGTTCGTTGACCAATGAGGAGTCGCCAATAAGTGACCAGATGCTTCCAAGGCCTGAATCGCCGGTCGCCGAGGAAGGTAACATTTGGTGACTATGTGAAGGAATCTTGACGAAACGGCATTTAAAATATTTCGTGTTAAAGCTAACGTATATCGATAAACATGCCTTTGTTATATCGTTTCGCATTTATAGATACGTATCAGTAGTAGTCCAATTTTGATCCGGTTCTGTCCCGTTTAAATGCGGGTGCCGGTGTCAAGCGAAATTTCTGACATCACGCCATGTTCGCATGCACAGAGTAATATTCTACATACCAAATGCGCTGATGAAACGGATTTTTTGGCCTTAGAAATTCGTGTTTAGGTTAGTGTGTCGGGTTAGGGTGAGAAAAAGTAAAATAATTGAGGTCAACGACTAAGACCGATAATTTTCAATGGTTAAAGTTCTTCCCGTGCTATAGCTTGTTGTGGGTACCTGGCATCTAACCAAAATTTTTTAATTTACACAACACAAATCAAAAAAATAATTGCCAGACTTTATTTATTCTGAAAAGCGAAATAACTGAAAAACACTAAGAGGTCAGAAATTTCGCTTGACACCGGATTAGCCTTGAACGTCATCCTTGAAACGCTTGAACAACGCATGGTGCTGTACAGGTTAACGCGTTCTGTTTTCAGCGCAAGAAGGTTGAGCTGATTGCAAACTTTGCCTTATGTGCTTTGACGCCTTTTATCCTCGGCGACAAAAACAACAACTCTCGCCTGCGCTTTCTCTGTTTCGTTGCGTGTTCAATGCAATTGTTCTCGAATAAAGTGTCGGACGACGCGGCTGGCGAGATGACGGTGAACGACCAGGAAATGTTCACGGAGGTCAGAGGTCAGCATGACGTCACCGATGATTCTTCGGAGGCGATGAATGGTTTGGATGCCGAGCTGCTGAACGCTCTGATCAAGATTCCCAACTTGCAGAAAGTCATTTTGCCACAAAAAGTGAGTTCCTTTTGCGACGATTGGTAGTTTGTCAAAACAAATTGTGCTTCTTGGCTCGGTTGCGATGAACAAGAGTAGTTGAAAATATCCTCATCACTTATTTGTATATTTTCAAGGGCGATGGAAATGGGCGCGTTACCTTGGTGATTGGCGATGATGGAAGTGAAGGTTAGAGTTATATTTTATAAATATATAATTGCTATTATTTAGCATCGTCGGTCTACGACTCTACACGGACACATTATGATTGAAGTACACAAAAAGATATTTTAGATGGTTGTTTTCTATGCAAAAATTTTGAGCACCAGTTAAAGCTTTCGTTAGTTTAATTCTGATGCATTATGAGACTTCTGTTTGAAAATGAACCTGGTTCGTCTGAAGCAAGCTAGGTTTTTGTTCTTCACGACCAAAAGAAAGACACGTGACAATGTACCTGATAGGTTTTCTATGCCGAGCTCTGCCACAGGCAAGTATCCTTTCTTCAGTAGTTTTCCTTCGCGATTAGAAGCAGGGTTGCTTCTTGTTCCCTTCGGTATTAATTCACAGTAGTGGTAAATTTTGATGTGACGAGCTGAAGGAATCAAGTCCTTGCTGATCGCAGATGAGGAGGGAGTTAAGGAGCTTGAGAGATCTGCCAGCGCTGACGTAACCGACAAACTCGATGTTCAACAAACAAGTTCTGTTGCAAGGTAAGGTGGGAGTAGCGCTTTTTTCAAGTCTGTCGTCGTTGCGTGTGTTCCTGGAAATGCAAAATCGAAAGGGGGTTTGGGATTTTTCTGTAGCTCTTCACGGTTTGGAAGTCAACCTAGTTTCTGCATATTTGAAGTAACAGTAGGTGAACACAGTAGCGTGGCCAGGCAAAAAGTTTGGGAGGTGGCAAAACTGTTTGATTTTAGGCAAATAACGCCATTTTGTTTCGGATACCGCCTCTCCCAGCACAAGAAAATTGGGGGGCATAACCCCGTAGGCCCACCCCTGTGGTTGAACAGCTTTTTCGCCAGAGGCATACTTTTATTCCGTTACAGTGCCAACCACTTGCCATCCAGCCACCAGCGGTACATCATATCGTCATCCGGTATACGACCTTTTGCTTCAAGTTGACCCTCTCATCCCACCAACACATTGGCGTTCTGCAACTTATGACGTCGCCGCTTGATCGGGAAGACGCTCGTTGAACTTCTCTAGGCATATTTTTTCAAGTATCGTCCTTTCCGAAGCGTTATTTATTCCGGTTCTTCTATCGCTTTATTTCCGCCACTGATTCGTCCGGTTGCTCTTCCCTCGTGATACTGGATGGCAGTGTTGTGGAATGCTTTCCGTTAATCGATGTGCTTCTTTACGTTTCTCTCGTACAAGCAAACTGTGTCAGTGGCGCAGCCATCCAAAAATATTTGGGGGGGGAAATGTTTGATTTTAGGCGAGCAACAGTATTCTTTCGGGATATCGTCTCTCGAAGCACAAAATAACTAGATATTTTAAAAATTTGTGGGGAATGGGCCTTCCTGCTTCGAAGTTTAAGATACACATCAGTGGGACAGGCCAACATACTCCGGTTAGTTAGGGAGCAAGCATTTTCTCCTGAAATGGAACATACACAACGACGTTCACGTTCGCAAATAAATACATGTTACGGAATCTTCGTCTTTAATCGGCGGTACCCAGGAAGTAGCCCTTAGTTTCGAATAGGTTAGTGACCCTGGACTCTAAGCGGGGAAGGCGAGGTTGCTGCAGACTATCCTAAATGTTCAGGCCTCATTTCACTTACTACACGAAACATCAAATGAAGAAATAATGCACGTTGTGCTTCATAGCACAGGTGCAGGGGAGCAGGCAAATTTTTGGGGGTGCGAAATATTTTTGCCCGAATAGTTCTTGTGGGATGGCCTCCAAAAAAAATTCATGTGATTCTCCCCACGTTGGGCGCCATTTTTATCCGCAATTTCAGGTTGTTTGCCCAGATTTTCAGGTATTTTGCGTACATCTTCATTGGTTTTGCCCGGATTTTTGGACAAATCAAAACTTTGGGGGTACACCTGCACACCCACCTCCAACACCACTGCTTTATAGACACACTTTCAGAAGAAAAGGGTATTCGTCGGAATGATGTTCCTGTGAAAATCTCAAATTTATGCAGTTAAATATCTCCATTCTTAGCAACATACTTCAATAACTGCATAAACCAAGGTACACGCAGAACTTGAAGTGTGCTGCTCATATCCGGACAGGCGGGCCAGAAGGTGTGTTCACCAGCTATGGTCCTGTGTCAGTGCTGTCATCCTTGAACAAGATATTTCAAAAACTGCTCTATAATGGATTATATAGTTATGTGAAATGCAAGAGCATGCTGTCGAAACAACAAAAAATCAATATGGTTTCAGAGCTAAATTAACAACATATGCAATTTATGACAGTTGAATGCATCTCAAAAAAACCTTGATCAAGTACAAAACTTGTGCAGTTTGTCTGGATCTTTCAAAACTTTTTGATACTGTTGACCGTTCTGTGCTGCTGTGTAAGTTAATACATTAAATTCTATGTTATTCGAAGGGACGCACCGCAACTTCGAAAATGGCATTCATTAACGGAAGCAATATACAGCAGTAGGCCCCAAACATGGGCGTTGCGTCGGAAGAATTTTTGCCATATAGGCGCCGATAATAGATTTCTCCAGAGGGGGCCAAAATGATTTTTCTAGGGGGTCAAACAGAAATGAAATTTCACTTTGCCAACTCCGAAACCAAGAGAAAAGCATTTTTCTATAAAGGTAGTAGCAAAATGTCAAAATCCAGGGGGCCAAGGCTAGGGATGCGGAAGCGCCAAAATCCTACCGCTTCCACATAGGTTATTTGACTTTAAGAGTAACTTGGCGAAAATTTTTTGTCCATTTCCTTATGTGGATCAAACGGTGAAGTTGCACTATAATCTGAATGAAAGTGCGATATCAGTAGCGCGAGAGAACGAGATAAAGCATAACCAGCATCCATGACGTTCTTCACAGAAAGCTAAGTCATCGTGCAGCTTACCCATTTTATCGGAGGTTGACTTTTCAAACCTGGCTGCTGTCTAATAAAATGGCACCAGTTTGAAAACACAGCAATCTCCCGGTTATGTTCGTAACTTGAATCTGAGCTGTTTGTGCGAACTTATGTGGTAACTTAGCATTTGTTCTTTTAACTGCCTTAGCAAGCAGATGTTGATCATTAGGGCTAATGTTTGGAGACTGATTGATGCTTTGACTGAAGCTAACTATTATTTTCAGCAAGGCCTCTAGCATTCACATACATTATGCTATTCACTTCACAAACAATGTTAGGCAAAGCCAAGCGTTTAATTGAGCCATTTTGAGACAAATCATCCAAGTGAACGAAACATCGCACGGCAGGACGGAGTGGAGCTGCTGTAGGAAAGTCTGTGCAAAGCGGGAAGTTATGTGCAAACGTTATTTGCCCTAATGTCTGAAGACACACAAAAAAGTAAGTGCGTCTGTCCGCAGATTAGCAGAGCTGGATAGTAAGGTATTTCTTTGGATTGATAACATGCATCGAGCAAACTGCCCCTTCCACCTTCACTAACCATTTTGCAAGCAAACTGAACAATTATATCAAGTCGTGAACTTTAGCTACATAATGTTCCGTGTTTAACATTTTTTATGATCAGTTGTCACGTTTGATTTGCTGTAAATACCAATAAATTGCTGAAAAAAGTTGAATCCAGATTTTTTCATAACTCTGTGCGAACTTAACTTAGATATTACTGAACATATGTGTTTGCCAACTCAGTCTAAAAAGCTTTTAGCATTTCATTAATGATGTAAAAAGTTTGTCAAAACCTTGCGTCCTAGAATTTTGCTCAAAGCATAATTATGACGTAATAATGTATGACAATCAAAGCGCTTTGAAGAAACCTCAAACTGTACGCTATGCAATTTAGCTTGATATTTGTTAGACTAAGGTCAGGTTGTTGTAAGTGCTGTTTCTATTAATATGTCTTGAAGACAGTTTTCTAGGTTGTGCTTAGAGATAGACCGATATATCGGCCTGTTCGATATAACGGGCCGATATTTGGGATTTTGGCGATACATCGGCCAAAACGGCCGATTTTATCGGCTTCAGCAGGTGTTGACAAAACGCTGCTATATTCCTCACGCATCCACACACCTTGCGCAAGGAAGCACAATGAACCAAGTCAAGATAGTTATCTTGCAGCAACGCTAGCAGGTGCGGTTTTCATAAACAAGCAGACAGATGAACCATGGAGCATGTGTCGGCCGTCGCAGCCGAAACAAAAGCATCATCATTAATCAGATTAATTGAAAACCATAGCAAAATATCGAAATTGCTACAATTTGAAATATTTTAGCTCGAAAAAATGTAAGGCATAAAATACATTGTATTTTTGATAATGAAGCAGAAAACAAGATTAAAAATTTTGGAAATATCGGCTATCGGTCCATGAATGGCCGATATATCGGTTTCTTTCTCGTCTTTGAAATTATTAATTGTCGCCGAATAAACTCAAATCACACCAAATAAGTGCAGTGCAGACAGTAACCTCGCCTATTCATTATAATCACCTCTGAAACAATTAAAATTTGACAGCTTTTACGAGATAAAATAACTGATTTTTGAAGTTCATGAAAAAAGGTAAGGCATAAAATACATTGCATTTTTGATAATGAAGCAGAAAACAAGATTTAAAAATTTTGGAAATGTCAGTATCGTCTATCGGTCCATGAATGAGTGAAAAATCAGTATCGGCTCCAAAAAAGCTATATCGGTCGATCTCTAATGTTTTTTGTAAGAGCAGAGTAGCAGTACCGTGCTGACAGATACTGACTTATGCGATCATTTTAACTAGCAATGTGTCTTTGTGAATCGTAAGCTATGAGATAAGAGTCCAGGCTCTATTGGAAGCGGAAGCGATAGGTGCGGAAGCGGTTAACGAAATAGCCGCTTCCACGTCCCTGGTCAAGACCCACCCCTGCACTAGCAACAGGTTATCTCATTGTCACAGTCTCCAGAGGCAAACCATGCTGGTTGGCCCGACGTAAGTGCAAAGGTTGATCTTTGTGTTGCCACTGGTACAGTCTCGCAAGGGTGATTATTGATTTTGGTTATTTTCCCAAATTTTAGTCTTGTTCTTCACTATTAAAAGTTAAGAGGTCCATGAGAGGTTTGCGAAAATAAATTATGGTAAAGGGGTTAAAATTGAGAACTCCAGACTTAAGCCAACAACGAGTTTTCGCGATTAAAGAAATTCCAAGAACAGATTCTTGCGAACCAGTCGAATCCCATCACTGCCTGCATCCGTCTTCCGATGCCCGTGGTCCCAAAACCAGCAGTTCAATCATGGCTTGCCACAAGGGTTGATTTTATCTATCCTGTTATTTTCACTCTACCTCGTATGTTAACGACTTACCAATGCAGCAAACCTCACAATCACAATATTTGCTGATGATACAGATACAGTACCTGCCTAATATTGACAAACCAGGGTAGGCTACTGCTATTTTGGAGAAGGTGATTGACCAGGAAATTACTAAAGTTGACAGTTGGATGCGATGTAATAAGCTATCACTAAACTGCACACTTGATATTAGCTCTGAAGTGGAATAGGACTTTTCTGTCTGGCCGGTTCGGCCAAGCCGTTCTGGTCTGGGTCGTTTCGGTCTGGGGACGTGGGTTTAGTGGGGTGTTAACGGCGTTCCTGCACCTTTTATGCACTAGTAACGTTACTTGAAGATGTAGATTTTTCATTTCAATTTTTACGTGGTATCTACCAGACAATGGTATCTACCAGTATCGTACCTAGGGTTTCCCGCGCCCGAGGACAAAGTCAGTTTTGGCGCCCCCCACCCAGCGCGTTCATGGCAGCATAGATGCGAAGAATATATACTGTAGTTGTTTCTAGACCCGTGTGAAAACTTCACATGACTGTGACGTCAGGAACTTTGAATCTTGGAAATCATAACCGATCGTACAGTTCAGAATCTAATAGTTTTGCGTGAAGCTATCCCCACTTTGAAATTTCGGTCACGATTGGACTTTCAAACCGTTATATTACGACATTCCAGATTGCGGTAATACATTCGAATTCTAGCAACTAGTTAAATAAAATGCAAAAACTAGGCAAAAAGTTCCCTGATCATCTGCTAAAATCTGCATAAATTTTAATGACAGGATTTTTTGGGTACAAAAAATTTCTGATAACCCAGGATAAAATTGGCAAGAGTTGCACCTTGTTTTCTAAAGCATAATGTTGAGTTCGTCTTGGCTCCTCAACATGAAACGTCTTGTGATTCTGAAATAACAACGAAAGATTTCGACCACTGAAGAAAACAATTGAAGAAAGCGACTTAGAAATTTACCGACGGATTCATGACAAGCCGAATGAAGCTGGAAGACAACAACGACTAAAGACACTAATTCATTGGAATATTGTCATGCGTACTTATTTGGTGTATTGTGAATTTGTACTCCGCATATGTATTGTAAATCACAGTTGGGGAGAGAGTAACTTAAGATAGTACAGAAACCATTAAGCGGGTTTGGTCTGATTGAGTATATCAAATGACCATAGTACCCACAAGGGATTCATGATTTAGTGGCTGTGATGTTGTTGACAATTTGGGTTGCTCTCTTCTCTATGAAAGAATAGAATTCGCATTAACCCCTGTCACCTGTAACAATTACGCATGTGTATGTTGATGCACATTATAAACCCCGGTTGTGATGAATATCGCAGTGCTAGTTACCAGAATAAAACCACGAGTGAATGCAATTCTATTGTGACAAACTGAGCGGGTCGAGCAAAACGGGCGGGTCTAAGCTTCTTAATTGTTAGCGTGGGCGTGCCTTGGACACTCCAGCTAAATTCACCAGTGCTCTTGCGGAGTTGTCCTAAATGTGTTGTGGTCTTCTTTAGAAGAGGACTACCACATAAAAATGGTGCCACCAGTGAGGTAGTGCCTAAACGCAAAGGGTACTACCTCAGCTCGACTTCTCTCAGCGGTTTTGCTAAAAACTTAATGAAAATTGACGCATGCTCTTAACAAATTATTGCCACCATTGTTAGGCTTTTTCTTTTGATGAGTGCGAGAAAGGGAAGCCACTCAGAAACCTTTTCATGTCTCTGCCTAACGACTTACCATACCCTGGAAAGCGTGAGTAAGCACCGAAGCTAGGTAATTTAGATAGAACAGAGTCTTGTATACCGAAAACAGAGACAGAATAAGCGTGACTTACATTGGGGTATAAAGTCACTAGAATAGTCATCTGTTAGTAAGGATTGTAATATTATGGAAACAAGTGGTAAGTTTGTGAACCTGTTTTGTTTTTCAGATTGTTGTAAGTGTTTGAAGTTACAAATAAGTAATAAAAATGCTGACAGATGCATATGATAACCAAGATGCCGACTTCGCTAATGAAATCTTTAAGAATTTGACAACATTAGAAGAAAATAAGATACGTAAAACATTACAAATATTGCAAGAGACAAAGTTCACTTGGGAGAAGAACCTTGTACAAGTACTTAACGAAAAGCTAGAAGTTGTTGGTTTAAATGTGGATATTTTGGGGGAAAATTTTATTTTGTTTGACAAAGTTAAGCATCAACTTAGCAGAAAATTCCTAGCCGACGAGTTTCATAAATTTTACATATTTCTAGAATCAGTAAACCAAAAATATTATCAATGGCAAATTTATACTATTTGAAAGGTGTTATTTGACATGAAATTGGGAGAAGATTTTTATAGGTTACTACAAGCAGTGTTACAAACTTATAATGATCACCAGAATTAATTAAAGAATAATAGTTATTTTACAGCGCGTCAGTCGTGTAGTGTTGAAATTACTTTACATTATTATATGCTTCAGTTAGATATAGAAGGTTGACTCAATTATTTCTAAAGGCATCATACTGATATTACCGGTCGTTTTGCGGACTGTTTATGTACAAAGTTTTGAGGTAGACCGTGCTTGTTAAGGTCAATCGTGAAACTTGGTTCAATAAACTTCCGCGGGAGTACTATTTTATGAGGCTCTCTCCAATCGCATTGATTGCTTCTAGAATTTGTAAAAAGTAATTAATTTCGTGGCCACGTTACTTGCTCCAGTAAATACTTGATATGTTTGTGTGCGACGTTATGTACATTAAATAACTTGTGTATGCTAAACTAGAGCGTCAATTTGCACCTTCAGTGTTATGTTCAAAGGTTACAGAAAAAGTGTATTTAAACGCTTAGGAACATTCTTAGTGCAATTGTGGTAAGGAATGAAAGCAATGAGACATCTGATTCATACGTAGAGTTTGTGGTTATTAAAACAGATTGGTTAAATAAGCTAAAATGATTAAAAATTCTGTATGTGACACTTTAGCGACGGAAAGTGACAATATTGAAGACTCGGCGGTCTATAAACTACCCGTTAAAAAATCTGGTAACTGTACAGCAATTGCGCAATCAAAACAAAGTAGCTCTGAAATAGGAGTATGGGAGATTGGAATCGAAGACCAGTTTACTAAGGCACTCAGAGTAGTGGAGAGGAGATGTTTTGATTGGAAACAAAGTCCGATAAAAGATTTAAGGACTAACCTCATGACTTTTGAGTTAGATTTGAAAGTTTTTGAAGAACACCCAAGGTTGTTTGACATTAAAAAAAATAGAATTTTATGAGAAAACTTTTTCAAAGAAAAGAAAGGGTGCAACGATGTTAAGGTCAACAACAACAACAACAACAATTTTATTTTTTTACCTCAACGCAAGTACACTTAACAATACAGACACAGTAAGGTCGGGAGGCGGCGAAAAGACATTTCGGTCATCTCGCCTGCCACCACCCACATACATGTTGTCAAAGACCCTAAACGAACGCGCTCACTAGCCCTGAGCTAACCAGCAGAAGCGAAAGCAAGGAGCAGAACATTGTTTTAACCTCAATCATACTTGTACATTCCAAATAATGAGCAAGTCCAA